>Ga0209161_10000755_pt1 | contig 26463 bp, 22 predicted proteins | sample GraSoiAngelo_155_FD_186169 | JGI IMG/M metagenome (GOLD analysis project Ga0209161, IMG submission 186169) | Grasslands soil microbial communities from the Angelo Coastal Reserve, California, USA - 14_1009_13_30cm (SPAdes) (version 2) | ecosystem: Environmental > Terrestrial > Soil > Grasslands... | reverse complement strand
GTTGCCACTGCTGATGTTGGTAGTTCTATTCGAATTCTTTACGTATTTATTGTTGTTGTTGATGTTAATGTCGCCGCGTGCCCATCCGCAGTTGTAACCCCAGCCACCACTCCACGCCACTCCGAGCGCAACACCAACCCCGAAGGCCAAGGCCGCTCCGGCAGCGTAATATCCGGTGGGCGGATAGTACATTGCGGGATAAGCGTAGCCGATATCCCCATAAACCACCGTCGGATTGTATGAGGGAACATAAACCATCTCGGGATCGGCTGGTTCAATTACGATAACTTGGTCGCCGCCATCCACTATTTCAGTCTCGACGGTCTGTTGTGGACTCGTTTTTAGAATCCCTTTGCCCTGAGCCTTCGCGCGCATGCGCTGAACTGCATCCATTACGTCGGCTTGTTGTGCCAGGAAAGCGTTTCCCAAATCCATTGTCCACGCGACGTTATCACCTAACAGTTTGACCACGTCGGGGAACGCGGCCGTCGCTTGCACACTTGGATCCCAAGGCTGCTTTTCCACTGAATCCACAAGCGCTTGCCCCTTTAGATGTTTATTGTTCGCCAACCACTGTTGAAGCTGGATTACTTCCAACGGATAAGTGGAAGCGGCCAGGGTCTGGGCAAGGAGCGGATCCGGATAAAGAGCAATTGGCGCTACCAACGAGTCCAGCTTTTCATTGGGAATCCTCGGTGCTTCTTCGTCAGCCGTGAGCTGCCCGGGAAGCGGCGGCATGGTTAGTGATAACGAGGCTACGCAAACAGAAGCTACGAGGATGCGCAATGGTTGGTAAGGAAATGTGGATCGAGAACTCGGCGAATTCATGGCAGCCGGTTTTTACGATTCGTTCCGTTCGCGGGCCGGCTCACTTGTCCAATTACCTTCCGCTCGGGTATCGGGCCTCTAGACCATATTTCGGTGCGAACGTAAAGGCACCAGTTTAATGGCGCGATTCCTAGCGAGTGATTTGGATGTTGTCCAAGCTTATGTAGCTGGCGAGGTCCCAAGTTTACCCATGGTCACTCATGCATTTCCCGAAAATCTCACCCTTGATCTAATGAGTCGTCTTCCACGTCATCCTCAGTTACTTTCCAGGTCTTGTCCGGGTTGTACTTGTCCATGCTCTGAAACGTCTTCAGCGTATCGGGTCCAAGATCCTTTTCATAAACCACTCCGTCGGGGCCGACAATAAATGTCATTACTCCAGTCACTCGATATTCAGCAGGTGCGGCGGCCAAGGCGAATCCGCCGATCATTGCGCCGCCAACCATGAAGTCCATCTCTCCCAGTGACGCCGCGGGTCCCTGCCCCTTAAGTACCTTGAAGTAGTAACCGTGATAAGGTTTGCCTCCCTGCGCGGAATAACCTTCCTGAAGCGCTTTGGCCACTTCTTCGCCAACTGGACCTGCCCATGTCCCATCTGGGTTTTGCCACGCCAGACCGTCATGTTTCCCGGGCGTGCTGATGACGCGCTGTGCGTATTGGTTCACCTTATCATCATGTTTTTCCGCCGCATACTCGTGTTGTGCCTCGTGGAAGCCACGACAAATCTCAATGGCGTTCAGCTCGTTGGCGCCGATACGTCGATTTAAGATTTCCTCACGGCCTACCTTTGTATCAAAAAACCATTTCCCTTTTTGCTTCACGATCGGAATCGGAAGCGGAAAATCATCGTTACCTACCAAAATAATGGCCTGATTCGGATTTTTCTTGTCTGTCTGGACGGACATTTTTTCTTTTGCCTTGGCTGCAAATTCCACTGCACGGTTCTTGTCCTGAACCGGGTCTTCGGAAGCGACGATATCCTCGCTATCGGGCCCCAGAATTTCCTTGGCGGCGGCAACGTCAAAATTCGCCGCGACCTGAATAAGGGCGTCGGCCGCCTGTTTCGGTGTGTCGAATTGTTTTTGAGCTGGTTGCGCCGCCGAAGCTGCGTCGGATTTCGACGGTGTTGCGGCGTGCAAACCGAAGCCTAACAACCAAAAGCTAGCAATCGCGGAAGCGATCAGCGTAAATTTCGAGGAAGTCATAATTCTTAGTGTTGATTTCATTTTAGTTTCCCTCATTCACAGTTCCTTCCTTTTATCTCCGGCGTCCGCCTCCACCGCCACCGCGTCCGCCGCCGCCGCGTCCGCCGCCTCCACCGCCACGGCCACCGCCACCACCACCACCACGGCTCATGCTTCCACCGCCACCACCACGGCTGTAGCCGCCGCCTCCCATGCTGTTCCCACCTCTGCTGCTACTGGCACGCGCGTAGTTTCCGCTGCCGCCGCTAAATCCTCCACCCTTGGCACCGCTACTAGGCCGCGATGATGCGCTGCGGTTACCCACTTGGTTCTTGGCGCTACCGCCACTTGGACGAGCCCCAGCCCCTCCACCCGGCTTAGCTCCAGCGCCGCCGCCACCGGGCCGTGCTCCAGCTCCACCGCCACCGGGTCGTGCTCCAGCTCCACCGCCCGGCTTGGCACCGGCCCCGCCACCAGGCCGTGTTCCAGCTCCGCCGCCACCGGGTCGTGCTCCAGCTCCACCGCCCGGCTTGGCACCGGCCCCGCCGCCTGGCCGTGTTCCGGCTCCGCCGCCTCCGGGACGGTTTCCAGCTCCGGCTCCGCCGCCCGGGCGATTGGCAGCTCCGCCCCCAGGCTGCTGGCGAGCATTGGCGCCGAACTTATTCGCCGTTTGCCTGTTACCATAAGGAGCATTTCCGCGGTGTTGCGGATTGTGCTGCCAGTTGTTGCCCTGGCCAGCTTGACCCCGATTGACGTTCTTATTGTAGTTTCTATTGAAATTATTGTTGTTATTGATGTTGACGTTGCCGCCGTTCCAATTGCAATTGCCCCAATTGCCGCCCCAAGCACCCCAAGCGGCGGCACCCAGCGCAATTCCCGCGCCCCACGCTAAAGCTGTTCCTGGGACGTAGCCCGGGTAGGTGTAGGGATAGTAAGGGTACTCAACAGGAGCAGCCCCGTACACCACAGTCGGATCGTAAGAGGGCACGTAAACAACGTCCGGGTTCGCTTGCTGAATTTCGATTACCTGTTTGCCGCTTGGGACTGTCTCGGTCTTCACTACCGATTGGGCGCTGGTTTTTAGATTTCCTGTCCCTTGAGCCTTCGCACGGAGGCGCTGGACTGCGTCCATCACGTCAGATTGCTGCGCCAGGAACGCGTTTCCCAAATCCGTCATCCATTGAATGTTGCCAGCCATCCGCTGCACCACGTCTGGATATTCCACCAATGACTGAATGCTTGGGTCCCACGGCTGTTTTGCTACAGCGTCCGCCAGTGCCTTGCCTTGCAAATTTTTGTTCTTATCCATCCACTGCTGAAGTTGAACAACTTCAAGTGGGTAAGTGGAAGCGGCCAGCGTCTGAGCCAGAAGCGGGTCCGGATATAACGCAATCGGCGCGACCAAAGAATCCAATTCACCACTCGCAAGCGCAGGAGCCTGTTCCGTGTCCGAGGTTGTTGTGTTCATGACTTGCGATTGCGCCTGCTGCGCGAATGCGCTAGAGCCCAAGTTGAGCAATGCGAGACCAGTGATGGCGATCACGCCATGAAATAGTTTGGTATTTTGTGACTTCATAACTCTTTTACATTTCAACCCGCGATTATTGACGAAGTTCCTCGATCGGCATATAAGACTTTCGTCCAATGGAAACCGTACGAGAGGAATCTTTACTTCGTGCCGGCAAAATAAAAATCAAGGAGAAACAAAATCAAAGGAGATACATTATGAATAATATAAAGAAAATCGGGATTCTGCTGCTTGTCCTTGGGGGGATGACAGGCTTCGCGCAGGCGGCGACTCGTCATCACGAATCCAGGCCAGACGCAACGTTGCGGCTGAGCACCGGTGGCTTCGCTCTTGGAATTGGTGTCAGCTGGGGGTCAGGCACGCTCACTTACCGAGGCAAAAACTACCCGGTTAAAGTAAAAGGACTGTCGGTAGGCAGGGTCGGGGCGACCAGCTCTTCCGCTTATGGTGAGGTTTTCAACCTGAAGCATCTTCAAGATTTCAACGGTCATTACACCGTGAGTGGCGCTGGAACGCGGGGCGTGACTCTTGGCGCCGGGAAAACTGGCACCATTCTGTCAAATCAGGCCGGTGTGATAGTCCGCGTTTCCTCCACGCAACAAGGCGTTGCTGTCAACGCGACTGGCGGTGGCGTTGATTTGCAACTTCAGTGATAACGGAATCGCCTGATAAATAAACTGAGTGCACCACTGAGGATGCACTCAGCAATGCTCGAATGACCGAGCTTTCCTCACCCGCCGCCGTACTTGAGATCGGAACGGCAGCAGCATGGGTGAGGAAATGGTCGACCGGATGGGTGCGTGGACCGCTTTGGGATGGCTTCTGGATGCTCAGCGCGCTCTGGCTTGCGCCGATCATACTGTTGCTCGTCCATGGCTATTCTAATCCGGAGTCGAGTCCACTCGATCTGCTTTACTTCGGGTTGACTGCCCTGTTTTGGATCGGCCACCGGTTATCGAGCACCTATCTCGCGTACTGCACGGAAGCGTACCGACCGCTTCTTCGCGAGCAGCCGATGCGATTCGTCGTGCTTCCGCTTCTCGTCACAGCAGGATGTTTTGCCCTGTTTCTTCCGGCAGACTCAACATTGCCATGGACGCGCGAGGAACGACTGATTGGACTGGCGATCGTTGATTACGCCTGCGTGACGTACCATTTCGCGGCGCAACATTTCGGTGCGCTTTCACTCTATCGTTCGCGAGCGGATCGCGGCTCGTGCATTCAGACGAGGCGTTTGGATCGCTTCTTCGCGTTAACTGCAGGCGGCGTGCTTGTCTTTGTCGCAGACATTCTCGCCGGCGCGGTCGCTTACCAGGACCAGTGGGTCGATCGCTGGTTCCCGGCGTGGATTGTATCAGCTGAGAATGGAATCCGCGGCGGTGCGACCTTGGCGCTCTTTGCTATCACGGCAACCATGTTAGTTGCCGAACTGCGCACGCCGCAATGGTCGCTGCCGCGCATCTTGTACATTATTGGGCTCGCGGTAATGATCGGGCTCGCGCTTCGACCCAGGAGTTTGTTTCTGTTCCTTGTCATCTGGACATCGCAACACTGGATACTCGCTACCGGACTGGCGTCTCAGACGCCATCCGCGGAGTCAGCTCCAACAACCGGCGTAGTCCGCCGCATTCTGCATACACTGAATGCACGGCCATGGGCCGTCGTGCTTTTCCTGATGTTGTTGTCGCTCTTGTTGCTCCCGATTTTTGAGGTGGAAGCAAACCGCGAGACCGGCACATACTATGGCGACCGGATTTTCGGCGCGTTTGCGACGCAACTACGGACGTCGACCTGGGTGCCTGCGTTGCTGGCTCTGGGATTCGCGACAGGATTCATTCACTACTTGCTCGATAGAAGCGTCTATCGAATGTCGGATCCGCGGGTGCGCGCGGCAGCGCGTGGACTCGTCGGCAATGCCAGCAGGATCGCGCCACGTAAAATGGTGCGGCGTTTCGCCCTCGTTTTCATCGGCGCGCTCGCCTCTTTTTCTTCGCTGCACGCTCAGACTGGAACTCCCGTAGCGGCACAACAGCCCCCCAAAGCTATCTACACGCCGAAACCTGTTTACCGTCCTGAATGGGCGAAGCAGGGACTGGCAGGGAAAGGTGTCGTTTTAGTGACGATTGATCAACGGACCGGCCAAGTTGCCGGAGCGCGAATGCTGCAGAGCACCGGAAACAAACAACTTGATGGCGCTGCTCTTGAAGCGTACTCGCAGTGGCGTTTCCAACCCGGCACAGGCTCGCAGGTGAAGATTCCGATTGAGTTTGCGAGCCGACCCAAACCTCCGACATCCAAACGAACTGTTTCGCAGCCGGCAATTCTCTATCCCTTACTGATTCTCGTTGGTTTTGGTGTGGCAGTGATGGCGATGCGTGGAAGAAGGAGAACCTAACGTAATCAGCTTTTAGGTTTCGTTAGGCCTTACACGATGCCGTTCGCCGTTCTCTTCTGCGGTTGCGTGTTGCTCGCGACAACGTCGCTTTTAAATGGGGCGCAAGTTTCAGAGACACGCGATCTGCCTCCCGTAAAATTGGCAGCGAATGAACTCGACGCGATTTTGAACGAGACCCATGCGTTTGTTGACGCGGCCGATGGTCCTGCCAGGCAGGATTCCAGTCGGGAAATTGTCAAGGTTCGCGTTCGCGGCCACGACATCGAGATCCCTCATTTCTCTCTCGCGAGCAACCTTGCGTTTCCTAATGAAATCTTCGCGTTTTCTTACACGTATTACCAAGCCGACAAACCGATCTCGTCCGTGAGCATTGATTTAGGCGATTCTTCACGCTCGGTATCGGTGACCGGCGAATCCCTCGAAAAGGTCGGAGAATTGTCTAGCCTGCTCGAGAATGATTTTCGTCGCTATTCAACCGCCATTGGTGGCGCGAAATTCCGTCGCGTGGCTGGAGTGCTCCTTTTGATAACGCTTTTGATGTCGCTTATGGTTAGCAGCGCGTTTTGGTGGAATACTCGCCGCTATAACGCAGTGGGGATGCTGATTTGTTCGGCTCTTACTTTATTGCTGGTGCTTCTGGTGCCATGGAACAGGTACCTTCCCGGCCTTTGCTCTTTACCAGAGCTATTCGCGTTTCTTTCTAGTCAGAAATGCGGCTCCAATTTTTTTCCTCAGCCTTGTCGCGACTCTTTTGGGGATTCCCGTGTCGTACCTTCTTCCGCGATGGCGACGGGAAGCCTAATCACCCGATGCAAACATATGAGCGCGGTGTTTGCCAGGCGGCGCGTTTGTCTAATCTTCCTGCAGTGGCCGTCGTCCTGATCAGGATCTCCGGCGGTGCTCAGTCCTTAATATTTGCAAATTACTCCGATTCCTAGGGATTCTTAGGAGTTTTGGCCTGTCAAAAATTAGGCTTTTCTGAAGGGCTGAGCCTTGTACGAGGTCTCTCCGATTGTGACGAACGTGTTACAAATTTGCCTAGGTGGATATAAGGCTTTTCCAGGGGGTTCGGACAGTGTAATAATGGAGGGACCATGGGGAAATGTTTGCATGTGAGGGCTTGCGTCCTCGCTCCGACGAACGCAAGCCGGACACAACCTGTGATAGTTTTCGCGGCGGCGTTTGATTTTCGATCTTCGTCACAATTGGGCGTGCGGCCCGACGTGTCCGCGATCGAGCAACAGCCATGAGAAGCATCTCGGCACCGTTTGACACCGGGGAAGTTCAAGCGCCTTCCCAAAATCCGCGCGTTTGGAGTCTACCTTTCGATTTTCGCACAATTGTGACCGGCGTGTGCTTGTTTGTCGGCTATTATCTCGGCGCGCGAATCGGGTTCGCGCTCACGTTCCAGCCGCATCCGGTCTCGGTTCTTTGGCCTCCGAATTCTATCTTGGTCGCAGCACTCTTGCTGACGCCGCCACGCGTATGGGGATTCATATTGCTGGCCGCATTTCCGGCGCATTGGGCGGCGCAATTGCAGAGTCATGTTCCACCATTGATGATTTTATGCTGGTTCATCAGCAACTCGTGCGAAGCGCTGATCGGCGCAGGCTTGACGCGCTACCTGATCGGCGAACCGATTCGCTTCACAACGCTTCGCAACGTAGGCATTTTTTGCCTTTGCGTAGTGGTCATCGGCCCGTGTTTGTCCTCGTTTTTGGACGCCGCGTTTGTGGTATGGAATAATTGGGGCCACGACACCTATCGAGAGCTGATCCGAATACGCCTTTTTTCGAACGCCCTCGCCGCGTTGATAGTTGTGCCGCTGGTTGTAACGTGGGCGACGAGTGGAATCCAGTCCCTGCGGACAGGCCGACTCTCGCGTTACCTTGAGGCATGCGCGCTGTTTGTTGGTCTGTTGCTGGTAAGTTACGCTGTCCTTTATAAATTTGGATCGAGAACGGATTCGGCTCTTCTCTTCCTCCCGCTGCCATTTCTGCTTTGGGCGGCGGTACGATTCGGATCTCTGGGAGCAAGCACTGCTATTTCGGTTGTCAGTTTCCTGGCAATTTGGAGCGCAGCCCACGGGCATGGGCCATTCTCCGGCGGACCACCTCAACAAGACGCTCTTTCGATCCAAATATTTCTAATCGTCCTGGCAATTCCGCTGTTGTTTCTGGCGACGGTGATCGAGGAGCGCAGAACTGGAGAGACCGTGCTGCGCGAAAGCGAATCACGTTTCCGGGCCGTGGCGGATGCTGCGCCCGTCCTCATCTGGATGGCCGGCGTGGACAAGCTTTGCACTTTCTTCAACAAGCCCTGGTTACAGTTTACCGGCCGCAGCATCGAACAGGAACTTGGAAACGGGTGGGCTGAAGGCGTGCACCCGGACGATCTGCAAAAGTGCCTCGAGGTTTACACCCAGGCATTCGATGCGCGGCAGCCATTCGTTATGCAATACCGCCTCCGGCGAAACGATGGCGAGTATCGTTGGGTTTCGGATCAGGGCGTGGCACGCCATACAGCGGAAGGAGAGTTCGCCGGCTACATCGGCTCATGCTTGGATGTCACAGAATTAATGAGGAAGGAAGAGGCTTTGCGCGAATTCGAAGAGCGCGTCACGCTCGCGGCGCAGGCGGCCAATCTCGGAGTGTGGGAGATGGACACGACTACGAACGAGATCTGGATGTCTGACATGGCGCGCACTTTGTATCAATTTGATTCCGAGACCCGCGTCGACCATGCGGCGCTGCAACTTCGTGTGCACCCGGAAGATCGTGAGCTTCGCAATTCGGCCGTCAAAACCGCTGTAGAAACGCAGAGTGAATACGAAATCGAATATCGCCTCTTGCTACCGGATGGAACTCTGCGCTGGATCGGTGGCCGGGGATGCTGTGTAGCTGGCGAAAATCGCAAAGGCGCCCGGCTCATTGGTGTTTCCATTGACATAACGCCGCGCAAGCTCGCTGAAGCCGAAGCGCGAGAGTATCATGAACAAGTCGGACATCTCAGCCGCCTGGCGGCGGTGGGCGAATTGGCGGCATCCATTGCCCATGAAGTGAATCAACCGCTCTCGGGAATTATCAGTAACGCTGGCGCTGGTCGGCGTTTGCTCGATCGCGGCGATGTCGAGCTTCGCGAACTTCGGGATCTGCTCGATGACATCGTGGCTGATGGACGCCGCGCTGGCGATGTGATTCGCGGTGTCCAGAGCATGGTAAGAAAAGGTGCCCCGGACCGGCAGCGGGTGAATCTGAATGATTTGGTAATAAATGTAGCGCGCATGGTAAAGCCGGCTGCAATGCTTCAATCCTGCGACGTGGAGACTTTGCTCGAGCCAAATCTGCCGACGGTTGAAGCAGATCCGATTCAACTCCAGCAAGTCCTGCTCAATCTCGTGATCAACTCCTTCGATGCCATGCGCAACACGCCGCTGAGCAGTCGCAAAGTCGTGATCACAACGGAGCGAAATGCTGACGACGGTATTCGTGCGAGCGTCCGCGATTATGGTGTTGGTATATCCGAGGAAGCACGCGATCGAATTTTCGATCACTTCTTCACAACCAAAGCACAAGGATTAGGGATGGGCCTCGCGATCGTCCGTTCAATCGTTGAATCGCATGGCGGCACCATTGGCGGCGAGAATGTCGAGGGTGGTGGAGCGCAATTTCAGTTTGTTCTTCCGGCAAGCGCCGCACCTCCAGCGGTATGACGCGAGGCTTGCGGCGTCTCGCCAGCGGCAAGGCCGCATAAGACTAAGGTCCATTAGACCAAGGTCCACTATCATTCGAACTGGCGGGGCCTAATCTGGGGCATGATCGCCACGCCCCAGATTGAAAGTCGGGCGGTGTCGCAACAGCCTTCTTCGGAAGGTGTTTGCCTGGTGGATGATGATCCCATGGTGCTCAGATCGATCGGCCGTTTACTCGGTTCGAGTGGGTTCGCCGTGCAGCCGTTTAACAAAGGCGCGGCTTTCATTGACTATGTAGCCGCACACGATGTGCGGCTCGTCGTGCTCGACCTTTGGATGAAGGAAATGACCGGCTTGGAAGTTCTGGCGCGGCTTTGCGCAATATCGCCGAAGACTAATGTGATTGTGATCACAGGACACGATGATCGCGCCGCGCGGCTCACTGCGATGCAAATCGGCGCAGTCGCCTTTCTTATTAAGCCCTTTGACGATGAACAAATTGTCGAGGCGGTTCATCGGGCACTTGGTCACGCGACTGACAGGTCGCGGTTGATCAAGCCAGGAGCTCATCATCGCTTTAGCCTCACTCGAGACTCCCCATTTGCTCCCTCATTGGGCCAACGTCCCGATAAGAGGAGCTCGCGAAACCTGCCAAAGATCCTAAGAAAACAGAAAGGAACTAAGTTATGAGTAAATCAACCCCAACCCTTACGCAAAGTGGACTGCTGGCCGTGTTGCTGCAACGACAGCGCTACGTATCCCACCTAGCCCGACGCCGTGCAGACCGCAAGCACCAGCATGCCACCGTTTGGAGTGGCCTCACTTGGGCGTGGCGAGCGTTCAGGTCGCCAAAGCTGCTAGACGATTCTGGCCTACCCACTGTAAGAGTTAGCAGGCGCCACACTTTCTTGCGAGTCGCGCCCTCTGGAACTGCTGTGCACGTTCAGGCGAAGAGGGTCTAATAAGTATATCGCTGCTATTCATCGCACCCCAAACAGCAAGGTAGAGACTTATGGGACATGTTCGGATACAAGTTATCTATGTTGGCAGTTCCATAGCTCCGACGGAACGAACGTGACGGAACTGCCCGCCGATGCCGAGTACGTAGAAGACGCCAGCCTGTTCATCTGGAGGCCGCACGGCATCCTCGACGAGGCTGAGGTAAATAAGGTCTTGGTGGACCTCATTAGAAGAGAAACCACGGCCGAGAAGCCATTCAATCGTTTTTCTGATCTCTCGCTCGTCGAATCTTTTCACCTTACTTTCAAATATGTTTTTCATGTCGCGCTACACCGGCGCCTTTCCTATGTTGGCCGCGAACGGATAAAGTCCGCATTTTATGTCACGAATCCGGAAGCTGCTCATCTTATCAAAATCCACGCCCTTTTGACCGATCTCTCGCCATTGGAGGTCGAGATGTTCGAAACACGCGAAGCTGCCGCGAAATGGCTAGGCGTGCCGGTTGGGTCGTTGCTGCCCAAGGCGAGCGGCAGAACAACCTCCTAGAAGCCGTCAGATCACTTGCCTTCCATAATGCGGAGAAGCGATGATGTGCTGAATTCGTGTTTGGCCGACTCGTCGAAACGAAGAGGACTCCGTCTCGATTTGGATTTACATTCAGTATCGTTCTCCCCATTGTCTGGGACTAGCTCACGCGTTATGCAGCGTTCCCTCGCGTTGACAAGCTTGCTAGTTTCCCCTGTTTGTCGGGAAGCTGCTTTGCAAGACCGCAAAAAGCCAATGCTCGTGTTCAACTGCGAGCGGTCTCATCTCTGCCGATGAGCTGGATCACACTGCTTTGGTCGATGGACGCCGCGTTTTGTTTCACGGCTGCCGGGATATACCTGCTGATCTGGAGCAAACGACGCCAGAACTGGGTGTATTTGTTGTTTTCGAGCAGCGCTTTGGCGACGGGAATCATCGCAGAGCTCGAGTTGATAGGGATGCACGCGCAGACAACCGCACAATACAGCGCGGTGCTGCGATGGGCGCAACTGCCGATCTGGATGCTGACCTTGTCGATCGTATGGTTTGGTCGTCTCTATCTCCGTGCCGGGCGACTGTGGTTAGCGTGGTGCGTCTGCGGTGTGCGGACGCTGGCGCTTTTACTTAATTTTCTTTTCCCGCCAAATCTTAATTTTCGGGAAATCACGAGTCTGGGGCATCTCTCTTGGTGGGGAGGGGAAACGGTCTCTGTTGCGGTAGGCGTACCGAATCCTTGGAGCTTGATCGGCCAACTGAGTACGGTGTTGCTTCTTATTTTCTTCGTGGATGCTACGATCGCTGTCTGGCGTCGTGGCGAACAGCGGCGCGCGCTTCTTGTGGGAGGGAGCGCAATTCTTTTTATCACGTTGGCGCTGGTGCAGTCCGTGCTGGTGATTTGGGGAGCTGTCCAATGGCCATTCATCAACAGTGTCCCTTACCTGGGAATCATCGCGGCGATGGGCTATGAATTGAGCTACGACTTCCTCCGTGCGGCCAAACTTGCCCAGGACTTCCAAACCAGCGAAGCCGCGCTGCGGGAAAGCGAAGCGCGCATTAACATCGCAACGAACGCGGCAAACCTCGGTTTGTGGCTTTGGAACATCCCTGGTGACCAGCTCAGGGTAACGCAGAAATGGAGAGAGTTATTCGGTTTCCCGGATTCGGAGCCAGTGACGTTTGACCGATTGCTCCAACTCGTGCACCCCGAGGACCGGGAACGTATGAAGCAGCTTGTGCAACAGATGTTCGAGCACGGCGGCGAGTACGAGAGCGAATATCGTATCTCGCGGCCGGACGGAAGCACACGCTGGATCCTGGGTTATGGCAGCGTTGAGCTCGACGAACGTGGCAAACCGGCGTTCGCGCGCGGGGTGTCGCGCGACATCACCACGCGCAAACTGGCGGAGGAAGAATTGCGTGAGAGTGAAGAGCGTTTTCGCACAGTAGCCAACGCCGCGCCCGTGCTCATCTGGATGTCAGGTCCGGACAGACTTTGCACCTTTTTCAATAAAGGGTGGCTGGACTTTACTGGCCGAAGTCTGGAGCAGGAGCTTGGCAATGGATGGGCAGAGGGCGTTCACCTGGAAGACTTGGATCGCTGCCTGGATGTTTATCAAAATTCCTTCAACGCGCGCGAATCGTTTACAATGGAATATCGCCTGCGCCGAAGTGACGGTGAATACCGCTGGGTTCTGGATAGCGGAACACCACGGTTTGCTCCCGATGGCGCGTTCCTCGGTTACATTGGCTCATGCATTGACATCACGGAGCGGAAGAGCTCCGAAGAACAATTCCGGCTCGTGCTGGATGCTGCGCCAAATGCGATGATCATGGTCGACTCAGCCGGTGTAATCAACTTCGCCAACGCGTCGGCAGCGACCGTCTTCGGCTATTCTTTTAGCGAGTTGATCGGCTGCCAGATCGAAATGTTGATTCCGGAACGGTTCCGCGCTCAACATCCCGGCTATCGCAAACATTTTGTTTCTCAACCGAGCAGCCGCGCAATGGGAGTCGGTCGCGATCTTTTTGGCCGCCGCAAAGACGGCACCGAATTTCCAGTCGAAGTAGGACTCAGTCCGATCCATACCGCGGAAGGTCTGTTTGTTCTGGCGTCATTGATCGACATTACCGCGCGCAAGGAGGCGGAGCTAGAGCATGAGCGCCAAAACATGGAACTGGCCCGGGCGGGACGCGTCGCATTGATGGGCGAACTGGCGGCGTCGCTGGCACATGAAGTCAACAATCCGGTTGGGGCGATCGTAGCGAACGCCAGCGCCGGGCAGCGCTTGCTCGCGGCGGACAAAATCGGAACCGAAGAAATGACGGAGCTGCTTGCCGACATCGTGGCTGACGGCCGCCGAGCCGGTGACATTATTCGGGGCATTCGCAGTATGGTCCGTAAAGGCGAAGCTCAGCACTCTTTAGTCCAGATCAACAACTTAATTGACGATCTTCTGCGGATTGTCCACGGCGAGGCCATTGGACGGGAGGTTAGAGTCACAGTCGAAGTTGATTCCGACGCGGGCCAGGTTTGGGGAGATTCAGTGCAGCTCTTGCAGGTTCTTCTCAATCTCACCGTCAACGCATTCGAAGCAATGACCGCTCTGCCCGCCAACGCGCGGTCCCTTATCATTCGTGCGAGTCATGACGGAAACGGAAACATTCTTGTCAAAGTGCGTGATTCTGGTCCTGGCTTCCCCAGCGGCATCAGCGAACAACTCTTCGAGCCATTCTTTTCGACAAAAGCCGAAGGAACCGGAATGGGACTGGCGATCGCGCGCAGCATCGTGGAGGCGCACGGTGGATCGCTCTCGGCAGAGAATTGTGACGATGGCGGCGCCTGTTTTACGATTCGCTTGCCTGAAGCAAAGGAGGAAAAATCAAAGTCGCCGCCTTAACTTTCAGCGGGAAAGAATTAACCTCCGCAAGAAGTTCATTCGTGTCGCCAGGCGCCGGAGCCAAAACTTTTGGCCATACCCGCGAAGCCGCGGTGTGCGAATAGAAATTTACGGGTATCACGCCGGAGTGACGACGACATCGACGTGAGACTAAGGTCCAATATCATTTTATTTCCCGAAGCCTTATCGTTAACTGCACACGCCACCTTCCCCTCACACATATGACAGCTTTGAAACACCTCGAAGAACCAGCTGCCCGAGTTTCGACTTTGGGACTTAACGGCTCCAATTCGATCTGGCTCCTTGACGACGACGCTTCCATGTTGAGAGCGCTCGGCCGTTTGCTTACGTCAGCAGGCTTTAGTGTGGAAAAGTTTAACCATCCTGCCGCCTTTCTCTCCAGGCTCGAGCAAGCGAGATGTAAGGTCGCCGTCCTCGACGTATGGATGCCCTTCATGGATGGACTGGAAGTGCAGGCGTTGCTCAACCAAAATTCGCCGGACACACAGATTATTTTCATTAGCGGACGGTACGATCCGTCAGTGCGCCAGACTGCGCTCGATGCGGGAGCGTTTGCATTCCTTGCAAAACCTTTCGAGGATGAGGTTCTGGTGAAGCTCATTCAAGAGGCCCTCCAGGCTAAGCAGTACTCCTGAGCCGTTCTCAACCACAACCAACCCAGTTCATTCTTTCTGACACACAGGGGGCAGCGAAGGCGAAACACCACGTGCCAGATGCTGCGCTGGTTATCCCCGAGCGAATCCTTCCAGTCTGCAAGCAAGCGAGCACAAAAGCGCCGTTGTGGGGGTCGTGCAAATGGGTGTCGGGGTACGACCAAGGTCCCATATACGATCCAACGACGATCCCTGAATGATGGCTGCGGAATAAAAGAAAGCCCACTTCGGTTCAGAAAAAAACTTAAGAAACTTATTGACGAGCCCACCCTTTACCCCTTATCACGCCTATCGTTATGAAAAAGTTATCTCTTATCTCAACAGCAATCCTGATTGGATTCCTCGCCGCTCCGTTGCAAGCCGGAACGGAGGTCTACAAGCAGGTCGCGCCGCCGCCGCCGCCACCCGAACTTTACGGACTCGGTTTCTACGGAGCGATCGACGCGGGGGCGAACGTCTATCAAAACCGCGGTGGAGACAGAACGTTTACGGGTGAAAACCGCATTAACGACCTAACCGATAGGGATTTTCAAGCTACTCTGGAGGTCTCGCCGAAGAATGACGTCGGCTTTTACGGCGGCATTAAACTCGGTTACGTCTTTGGCACGGGCGTATTTCGTCCAACGATTGAAGGCGACTTCTTTTACAATGGCTTTCGGGGCGGCGCTGACTTCACCCTGAGAGATCGCTTTGGTGACGTTTTAGCACAGCGCGACGTGACTACTTGGATCAATACGGGCGCGTTTATGGGGAACTTCATCGGGAGATTCGCATTTGGAAGATTTCAGCCGTATGCGGGCGCCGGGGTCGGCATTTACTATGCCGAATCTGCGGGGGTCGAGGTCCGGGACCCCGTAACCGGTCGTGTCCCAGTCAACACTGGCGGGGGGCGAAGTCACGCGGACCTCGCATGGCAAGTGGTCGCAGGCTCAGATTACTATTGGAACCCCAAGTTCAGCACTTTTATCGAATATCACTTCCTCGTTTATACCAGCACCCAAATCGATACTCGACAAGATCGCGATCTGAAGCAGCACCTCGTAGGCGCGGGTGTTCGGTTCCACTTTTAGAAGCACGCGGAATTCCCTGGTTAAGTTGATCGGCCTCCTTTGATCAGGAGGCCGATTTTTTTTAACGCGTATCGTCAGCACAACTGCCATAGGCCTAAAGTCCTATAGACGCATCGCACTAGCCACCACATGGTTGCGCTGATTTTTCTCGGATTTATGCGTCGGCGACGGTAAAAATCGGGTCATGAGAACAAAACTGTCTTTCTTCGCTGGCGCGGTGTTCGCAACAGTCGGGCACCTAGGAGCGGGCTCGATGGAACTCGCGCCGAAGGAGACCGCGCCGCCATCAATTACTCAGAGCGAGCCGTGGCAATTTACGATTGCGGTGCCCGGTTGGCTGGCGAGCTTCAACGGGACAATCGGGATCCGTGGGGTTAACGCGAACATCGACGTCCCCGTCACCGAAGTTCTGCAGCATTTTGACGCGATTTTGGCGGGGCGGGTCGAGGCACAAAAAGGACCCTTCGGAATATTCGGTGAAGCGATCTACATGGGTCTTTCGGACGTCACGCAGATAAACGGATTGATCAACAACATCCATGAAACAGTGGACCTAACTTACGTTGACGGTGCCTTAAGTTGGCGGCTCGTTAACCAGCCGCGCTGGTTCCTGAATTTCGCTGCCGGCACGCACTACACCACCGTCTACGAACAACTGGAACTACATTCCGACCCGATCCTGATTCAACAGACAAGCAAACAGTTCGTTGACAATATCGCCGACGATTTGCGGGACCGCCTTAACAAGGACATTTCTAACAGCGAATTTCTTGCTGCTCTCAAGGGCACAATCGAGGCAGACATTGTCAGCCGGATCGACAAGCATAACTTGTTAGAACGCCACGAAAGTAAACCAAGAATTCCAATCGGTCCCTTGGGCGGGCGCATTGAAGAAGATGTTGCTCAACGGGTCGAGAATTTTATTGAGAAGGAAAAGGCCGCTTTGGAGGCACGGATAGATGCGCTCAGGCTCATGGGAGCCGCACGTCGCGCCGCGGTTGCTCGCGCCGTTAATGCGGCTAAGGCGCGAATCGCGAATCAACTTGCGCTTCGCCTGGACAAGAGCCTGAGCCAAACTTTGTCAAAAGACGATTACTGGTTCGATCCATATGTCGGATTGCGCGCCCGTTACAATTTTAACAGGACGTTTTACACCGCAGTCCGCGGCGAGATCGGAGGATTCGGCGTAGGCGCCGACCTGATGTGGGAGGTCGAGACCGTGGTTGGTATCAACCTGACGCGTTCCATCTTTACAGAGATCGGTTACCGGGCACTCGGCGCTGACTACGAGAATAACGGGCTCCTTTTCGACGCAGTGCTGCACGGCCCGCAAATCACAACGGGGATCACCTTCTGAAGCATTCGTTAGGAACTTATTAAGTCGCTCTTCAAGGCTGGAAATGCTAATCAGGGTAAACTGGCCAACTAAGCCGCGAATAGCCACAAAAGTCAAAGCAGATGCGGCAAAATTCATCGCCGTTATCGCGATCGTATGCACAGTATTCTTTGTGGGCTGTGCCACCACACAGACTACCATGCAGAACAGAGAAAGCATGCTGGTGGCCTCCGGATTTAAGGTCATCACGCCTAAGACGGCAGCGCAGCAACAAAAGCTCCAAAACCTTTCGCCGGGCAAGGTAACCATGATCCATAAAGGGAAGAAAACATATTACATCTTCCCGGACCCGGTCCACAACCGCTCTTATGTTGGCGGACCCAGAGAGTACCAGGCTTACCAACAACTCCGTGCTACAAATAGACTTTCGAAGGAGAATCTCGAAAGCGGCGAGATGTACCAGGATTCGGAGATGCAGTGGAGTTCATGGGGCGGATGGGGAGCCGGCTGGAGTGCGAACGTTTTCGAATGAATGAGAGGGTGTGACAAATCGCTGCCACGGCCATTGCGCAGCGCTTTAGCTTGCCTCGGGCAGTGAGCTGATAGGATCTCGCGGCGGAGAGGATGGGACCAAGGTCCAATAGCGACAGCCGGCCAAAGTGCACATTTTTTTGCTTGAATGGCGCGGCATAAATACGTTCAAAACTTTTTCGCGATAATCGAGTTCGTGATCATTTTCCTGGTCATTGCCTTCTTGGCGACTACCACCGTTCCAGGCCTCCTGCGCCTCCGCAAACGCTCGCGGACATCTAAGATTATGCCCTTGCCACAATCATCAGATCGGCTCGCAACTGGATGAGCGAGCGGCCGAATCTTTCGGACATTCGTTCGGCACTCTCGTTTTACCGATGTAACGCTGTAACCCTACGTGTCCAAATACAACAAAAACAGGAACGCCCGCGGGAAGGTCACGGCAGCGAGTAACAAATCGACAGTGAAAAGGCATTACAGTAAATTACTGTTCGCAGCCGTGGCGCTCATTCCCGCCGCCTTGTTCGCGCAGAGTCTTGCTCCAACACCTCCCTTTGCTGATCAGGCCGAACTTTCCAAAGTGGCAGAATGGGTGCTTTCTCAAGGCACTGAAGAGTCGATAGCCCCAGAGCTGGCGGCTATACTCGGACTTGGCAGTGATCGTCTTCCAGTGAAGCTAAAGTCGTATCGTACGACGGAGGGTATTAGTCTCACATTTGCTTTCAGCACTAACCCAAAGCAAGAGGGCATCGTGATTTCTGCGCTCAAAACAATGGCAGATAAGATGGAAATTTATTCCGTAGGCACTGCCTGGCTTACGGACAGATCAGGAACTCTTCGCCAAACGATAGCAGTGGATGCTTCCGGCGCCCGGGTTCTTCCAAACAGCTCTCGGGCAGCGAAATTTCAAGACATAAAGGCCTTCTTCATCAAGAAACTTCAGGCCACCAGTCCGACTACTGCCTTATCACCCTCTCCCAGAATATCTGCAACACGTGTGGGAGGGAAAAAAGAAACCAAGTGATAAGAGTTCAATGAAACTACAAAGCTGCGATCTGCTGACGCTCTTAGCCTCGCCTTGGGCACGGCGGGACAGCGCATGGCATAGGCCTAAAGTCCTATAGGGAAATTACCTAAGGCACACCAAATTGCGCTTACTCAGATGAGTTGGTGAGTAGCAACAATCAGAACAAATGCCTATGAAATCAGCAAGACAGATCTTCCTTTGCGGGATGGTCGCTGCCGCCGTCATGGCGGTTGCGCCTTCTGTCCGAACCCAAGTGCAAATCACTGGCGAGCCTGGCTCGCCCAGCGCCACGACGACCATTGACGGCAAACAACTGCCGCCGCCACCGATGAAGTTCGGCGGCGTGATCAAGGAAAGCGTTTCGGATTCCACACCCTGGTGGCCGCCGCGCGTCGTCCCGCCCAAGGGCGCGCCCAACATCGTGCTCATCATGACTGACGACCAAGGCTACGGTATTTCGAGTACCTTCGGCGGCGTCATCCCGACGCCGGCCCTGGATCGCATCGCGAAATCGGGGCTGCGCTACACGCAGTTTCATTCTACCGCGCTCTGCTCGCCTACGCGTGCCGCGTTGATCACCGGTCGCAATCATCACTCGGTGGGCTTCGGCGTGGTCGGCGAATTGGCCACCGGCTATCCGGGCTACGATTCCGTCATTGAGCCGGACAAGGCCACCATCGCTGAAATCCTGAAGGAGAATGGCTACGCGACATCGTGGTTCGGGAAAGAACATAACACCCCCACCTATCAATACAGTCTGGCCGGGCCTTATGACCAATGGCCTTCAGGCATGGGCTTCGAGTATTTCTACGGGTTCATGGGTGGCGAGACCGACCAGTGGACGCCTTACTTGTTCAAGGATCATACGCAGATTACTCCGTGGGTTGGGCATCCGGGTTACAACCTCACGACCGATATGGCGGATGAGGCCGTCAAGTATTTGCATAGCATGAACGCGGTCGCCCCGGACAAGCCGTTCTTCCTTTATTACGTCCCCGGGGGCACGCATTCGCCGCATCAGCCCACAAAGGAGTGGATTGACAAGATCCACGCGATGCACCTGTTCGACAACGGCTGGGAAAAGTTGCGTGAGACGATATTTGAAAACCAAAAGAAGCTCGGCGTCATCCCCGCCGACACGCAACTGACTGCATGGCCGGACGGACAGGCCGAATTTGGCGGCGCGAAGCTGCCCCGGTGGGATTCACTTTCGCCGATCCAAAAGAAACTTTGCGTCCGCCAGGCCGAGGTCTTCGCCGCCTACGCTGCCTACACCGATTATGAAATCGGCCGCGTGATCCAGGAGGTTCAGGATCAAGGCAAGCTCGACAACACGCTTGTCATCTACATCTGCGGCGACAACGGCACGAGTCCCGAAGGCACGTTGGAGGGCACCTACAATACGTTGACGGCTTACAACGGCATTCTGAAATTGCCGGAGGCGTTGCAGTTGCTGCATTACGAGGATTGGGGATCGGACAAAACCTATCCGCACATGGCGGTGGGCTGGACGTGGGCTTTTGACACGCCGTTCAAATGGACTAAGCAAGTGGCGTCGCATTTCGGCGGCACGCGGCAGGGCATGGCCATTTCCTGGCCCGGCCACATCACGGATGCGGGCGCCATCCGCACGCAGTTTCACCATGTCATTGACATCGTGCCCACCATTCTCGAAGCCACCGGCATCAAGGCTCCCGATTTAGTCAATGGTATCCCGCAAAAACCGATTGAAGGCGTTAGCATGGCTTACACGTTCGATCCCGCGGCCGCGGGACCAAACGTCCCGTCGAAGCATGAGACGCAGTACTTCGAGATGGTTGGCAACCGTGCGATCTATCACGACGGCTGGATTGCTGCTACTACACCACCATCCGCGCCTTGGCTCCTGGGCGCTACGATGCCTCCGTTGGGTAACTATAAATGGGAACTCTACAACGTCGCCAAGGATTATTCTGAGAACAACGACCTCGCTGCTCAGCAGCCGGACAAACTGAAGGAAATGCAGGCATTGTTCCTGACCGAGGCGGCAAAATATCAGGTTTTCCCCTTGGACAACTCGGGCTTTGTGCGCGTGCTCGCGCCGAAGCCGAGCACGACCGCCGGCAAAACAGAATTCACCTACACGGGTGTGAACGCCGGCATTCCCTTCGGCAATGCGCCCGGCATTTTGGATAAGGACTACACCATCACCGCCGAGATAACGGTTCCCAAAGGCGGCGCGGAGGGAATGATCGTAACGATGGGTGGACGTTTTGGCGGTTATGGCCTTTTCCTGCAAAAGGGCAAGCCGATTTTCGCCTACAACCTTCTTGATATGGAGCGATTCCGCTGGGAGGGCGGCATAGGTGGTAGGATAGGCGAAGACTTCTTTGGCCGTGCGCTCGCGCCAGGCAAACACACACTCGTGTTCGACTTCAAATACGACGGCCCCGGCCCTGGCAAGGGCGGTACTGGCGTATTTACGGTGGACGGCAGGGAGTTGGCGAAGAAGACGATCGCGCACACGATTCCGTTGATCATGACCGTTGACGAAACCTTCGACATCGGCCTGGATACCGGCACGGGAGTGGACGAGAGCTACAAGCTGCCGTTCAGGTTCACCGGCACGATTGACAAGCTCACCTTCAAGCTGGGCCGGTCTCAAATGACCGCGGCGGAACAGCGGGCCATTGAGGAGAAACTCATCCTAGCCACGGACTAAGCGGATAAGCAACAGCAGCAGCGAAAGACGAGGCGTAAGCAAATCGAGATGAAGCAACTGCTCACTCTCGCTGCCGTGATCGAAGCGGTCACGGGTCTGGCGTTGATAGTTGCTCCGTCGCTTGCGGGGCGACTCTTACTCGGCGCGCAAGGTACCGGCGTCGCCATACCGGTAGCTCGCGTACTCGGTATCGCCTTGATCGCATTAGGGATCGCCTGCTGGCCGGGCCCGGCATTGCTCGGTATGCTAGCCTACGGCGCGCTTGTTACTGCGTACCTCTTGTATCTTGGTATTCGCGGTGAGTGGGCCGGCCCGCTGCTATGGCCCGCAGTCGTGTTGCATGCGGCGCTGACGCTGCTTCTCGCCCGGGCTTGGTGCAAGCCATCAAAGAACAGAGCAACATAACAACTGGCCGAATCGAAAAAGGGTGTAATCATTACTGAGATCACGTCATGAGCTGGGTCACACTACTTTGGTCGATGGACGCTGCGTTCTGTTTCACGCTGGCGTGGATCTATTTGCTGGTGTCGCTCCAGCAGCGGCAGAGGTGGGACCATTGGCTGTTTTCGTGCTGCGCCATGGCGGCTGGAGCGAACGATTCTAGGCCAACGCGCAAACTCGGTCGCGGCTTCTCTAATTTTTTCTTGGCGCCGGCTGAAGTTTTCGTGAGCGTTACATCAGTCGCTCGAGGCCGACGTAGAAATAAGAAGATTCGCTGAGGCGGTGAGGCGATGCACTCGCGACCTTTTTCCAAGCTGCCAGTAATTGGTATTTTAACAGTTGTCTATTTCATTGCCGGCAAGTTCGGATTGATGCTGGCATCTTTGCACGCAAGTGCATCGCCGGTGTGGCCGGCAGCGGGAATTGCGCTCGCGGCATTGCTCGTACTCGGTTACCGAGCCTGGCCTGCAATTTTTATCGGTGCATTTCTGGTGAACGTTACCACTGCGGGCAATGTCGCCACATCGCTTGCCGTCGCGAGCGGCAACACGCTCGAGGCTGTTTGCGGTGCCTGGCTGGTGAATAGGTTCGCCGGCGGCACAACCGTCTTCGATCGTCCGCAAGGTGCCGTTAAGTTCGCGCTCGCAGCAGTGGTTAGCACAGTTATCGGTCCAGCTTTTGGGGTGACCAGTCTTGCACTTGGTGGATTTGCCGATTGGGCCAATTTTGCTGCGATCTGGATGACGTGGTGGCTGGGCGACACAACGGGCGATCTTCTGATCGCTCCATTGATTATTCTCTGGAGCATCCCATCAAAACGGCGCTGGAACAGGAGGGAAGCTGTTGAAGTGGGCATCCTCCTACTGCTGTTGTTCGTCCTCAGCGAAGCGGTCTTTTGCGGATGGCTTACAATTTCGGCCAGGAATTATCCAATCGCATTCATCTCCCTGCCGATTGTGATTTGGACGGCCTTCCGCTTCACGCAGCGCGAAACCGCTACGGGCATCTTTATTCTCTCAGCGATCGCGATTTGGGGCACAATGCATGGTTTCGGGCCATTCGTCGGGGAAACCGAAAACCAGTCGCTTCTTGCTCTGCAGTCCTGGACGGCTGTGCTCACCATTACTGCGATGGCGCTTTCCGCGGGCATGGCGGAACGCGGGCGGGCTGAGAAGGCACTGCGGGAAAGCGAAGCGCGCATGAGCCTCGCGGTTAACGCGGCGAACCTCGGTCTGATGGTTTGGGACATCCTGGGTGACGAACGTTGGGTAACGGAGAAATGGAGACAGTTGTTCGGCTTCGCGGATTCGAAGCCAGTGACGTTTGACCGATTTCTCCAGATAGTGCACCCCGGCGATCGCGAACGTGTAAAGCAAGTTGTGCAGCACGTGTTGGAGCACGGTCGGGAGTACGAAATCGAATATCGCATCACGCGGCCGGACGGAAGCACCCGCTGGATCGCTGGTCATGGCAGCGTCGAGTTAGACGAAGGTGGCAAAGCGGTCTTAGCGCGCGGCGTGTCGCGCGACATCACCAAGCGCAAAATAGCGGAGGAAGAGTTGCGTGAGAGCGAAGCGCGTTTTCGCACCGTAGCCAACGCCGCGCCCGTGATGATCTGGATGTCAGATCCAGACAAACTTTGCACCTTCTTTAACAAAGGGTGGCTTGACTTTACCGGCCGAACTCTGGAGCAGGAGCTTGGAAATGGATGGGCAGAAGGCGTGCACCCGGAAGACATAGATCGCTACCTCGACATTTATCAAAATTCCTTCAACGCGCGCGAATCGTTTACAATGGAATATCGGCTGCGGCGAAGTGACGGTGAATACCGCTGGGTTCTGGACATTGGAACGCCGCGCTTTGCGTCCGATGGCGCGTTCATCGGTTACATCGGCTCATGCATTGACATTACTGAGCGGAAGGCCGCTGAAGAGAAATTCCGGCTCGTGCTCGATGCTGCGCCCAACGCAATGATTATGGTCGACCCAGCCGGTGTGATCAACTTCGCTAACGCGTCGGCAGCAACCGTCTTCGGCTATTCTCTCAGCGAGTTGATCGGCTGCCAGATCGAAATGTTGATTCCAAAACGTTTCCGCGATCGACATCCCGGCTATCGCAAAGATTTTCTTTCTCACCCCAGCGGCCGCGCAATGGGAGTCGGGCGCGATCTTTTTGGTCGTCGGAAAGACGGCAGCGAATTTCCCGTAGAAGTGGGACTTAGCCCGATGCGCACGACGCGAGGCGTATTTGTTCTGGCATCATTGATCGACATTACCGCACGCAAGGCCGCTGAAGTGGAGGCGCGCCAGCGTCGCGAACAGGTCGAACTTCTCGGCCGGGTCAGCTTGCTTGGCGAGATGACTGCTTCTCTCGCGCACGAATTAAACCAACCGCTTGCGGCGATCGTGAACAACGCCACCGCCGCGATGCAATACATCGAACAGGGCAAGCTCGACCCCGAACAACTACAGGAGATTCTTACCGACGTGGTGGGAGACAGTCGCCGCGCGCATGACATCATGCGTAATGTGCGGAGTGCGATTAAGAAGGGCAGCGCGATTCGCGGGCGGATCAATTTGAACGACGTGGTGAAAGCCGTCACGCACATGGTTCACCCGGATGCCGCCGCACACTTCTGCAAGGTGGAAATGTCCCTCGCGCCAAATTTGCCGACCATCGAAGGGGATCCCACCCAGATTCAGCAGGTGTTGATTAATCTCGTGAGCAACGCCTTTGATGCGATGCGTGGTACGCCGCCGAGCCGCCGGAAGGTGGAGATTGCCACGAATTACAATGGCGACGGCACGATCTCTGTCGCCGTGCGCGACTATGGTTCCGGGATCGCAGAGCCAACGCAGGAGCGCCTTTTCGAGCATTTCTTCACCACGAAAGAGGAAGGTCTCGGAATGGGTCTTGCCATCGTGCGCTCGATCGTCGAAGCACATGGGGGAAGCATTGCAGCCGAAAACGCCGATGGAGGTGGCGCGCGTTTTCGTTTTCGTCTGCCGACTAAGGAGGGGATGCCACAATGATGACTCCAACTGCAATGGTGTTCGTGATCGATGACGATGAAGCGGTGCGAAAAAGTCTAGGGCGGTTGTTAGGCGCTGCCCATTACAGAATCGAACTCTTCAAGTCTGCTTCCGAGTTTCTCTCGCGTTCAGCCCATCCCGGACCTTCATGCGTCGTTGTCGACGTGCGGATGCCCGGGTTGAACGGAATCGATCTGCAGAAAGCTCTCATCGAACGCCGCCGCGAAGAGCAGATCATTTTTATAACTGGTCACGGCAATATCCCGATGTGTGCCCAGGCAATGAAGGCAGGTGCCGTCGATTTTCTCCCGAAGCCTTTCAAGCCCAAAGAATTATTGGCAAGCGTCGAACGCGCCCTGAGACGCTCGGCCGAACAACGCCGTCGCGCGGCGGAGAAGAATCATGCCCGCGGCCTGCTCGAACGGCTAACGCCGCGCGAGTTTCAAGTTATGCAACTCGTGATCACGGGGCTGCTCAATAAACAAGTTGGCGCTGAGCTCGGAATGGCGGAAAAGACGGTTAAAACCCATCGCGGCCATATTATGCAGAAGTTGGGGATCACTTCGGTCGCTGAGCTTATAGGCGTGGTGAAAAAAGCTGAAGTGCCCCCGGCGAAAGACCTACGACTAAGGTCTCATAGCGTTGCGACGGTCTGACATGCTAATGTAGTGGCATGTTTGCCCCCGCACCTGTTGTTTGTCTTGTCGATGATGATGCATCGGTTCGCAAATCCATTGCCAGATTTCTTGAATCCTCCGGGTTTAAAGTCGACGCGTTTAGCGAACCGGAAGCATTTCTTGGACATTTGACGACGCATTCTGTCCCCGTGGCGGTCTTGGACATCTGGATGGAAAGCATGACCGGAATGGAATTGCTCGCCCACCTGTGCGCGAGATCACCCAAGACCCGGGTTATCTTTATTACTGGCCATGAAGATCATGCCGCCGAGGCTACCGTCAGGCAGGCCGGCGCTTTCGCTTTCTTCATCAAGCCTTTTGACAACAAGCGATTTTTGGCCGCTGTGCGAGATGCCTTTGGACGGACCTCCCCGGAAAAGGAGGGACAGACCAAACCCGAGTCGGCGCGAACATAGCGCCGTTTTGTTCGATCGAAGACCGAGGTCCAGCCGAGTCAGATAGGATCGGCTAAGCAGCCGTGGAGCTGGAAGCAGCCCGCGCGCGGCTACATCTGACCAGAAATGTTTCAACGAACATTGCCATCCGCCGCCATCGTCGTCTGCGTGGTCGACCACGATGCGTCGGCGCTCAAGAGCACGATTGAAGTTTTGTCTTCCACGGGTTACGAGATAAGACCATTTAGGGATCGGGATACGTTTTTGAATGTGGAGGAACAAATGCCACCGGCCCTGGCAGTTGCCGCAGGCATACTAGTGAATTTGGTTTATCGACAATGTACGGAAGAACACTGCGTCCGCCAATAAACGGTCGGCTACGTCCACAGACCAAGGGGACTGAACATGATCGCGCTTAGCAAAGAAACTCTGGCCGTGTACCTGCTGGACGACGACCCTTCCGTTCTGAAAGCCACGCGTCGCCTTCTCGATTCGGCGGGTTGGAACGTGGAAGCCTTCACTCATCCGATTGCATTTTTGGAGCATGCTGCAATGCACTCCCCCAGCGTCG
>Ga0209161_10000748_pt1 | contig 26600 bp, 19 predicted proteins | sample GraSoiAngelo_155_FD_186169 | JGI IMG/M metagenome (GOLD analysis project Ga0209161, IMG submission 186169) | Grasslands soil microbial communities from the Angelo Coastal Reserve, California, USA - 14_1009_13_30cm (SPAdes) (version 2) | ecosystem: Environmental > Terrestrial > Soil > Grasslands... | reverse complement strand
CTTCCTTGATCAGGTGGGCGACCACGTCCCCGTAGCTCATCTGGGCGGGCGTGGGTTTGTAGCCGTACTTGTCGGCCGGCATTTCCTCCGCGGCGTCCACGATGTTCTTCGTCTGGCGTTGCGCCATGGCCCGGATGCCGTTCGAGACCGGGTTCTGGGCCCGTGCGACGGCGACGACCGTGAGAGGGAGCGTACAGACGGCGAGAAGGGTGGTTCCGAGCCTGGCTCTCATCCTCGAATCTCCTGTGAAGGGCGTAGTGACGGCCGGAGAATTCTGCACCGGAAAGGGCCCCGCGTCCAGGCTACATTAGGCGCATGCGCCCATCACTCGTCTGCACGCTGCTCTGCGGCCTCGCCCTGCGCGCGGCCGCCCAGTCGAATGCCGAGCTGGTCACGAACGACGCGTACACCCGGTCGCACGACTACCATCTCCTGCACCAGCGCATCGAGGTCCGGAATTTCGACTGGGATTCCACGTCGTTCGACGGTCGGGTGACGACGACGCTGGTGGCCCTGCGGCCCGGCCTCGACTCCGTGATCCTCGACGCCGGCTCCCGGCTCGTCGTGTCGCGGATCGCCGACGGCCGCGGGACGACCCTCCGCACCGAGCGCCACGGGGACACGCTCGTGGTGTACCCCGGACGCCCGATCGCCTTTCACGACACACTGCGCTGCGTGATCGACTACCACGCGCCGCTCGAGAACGGCAAGGGCCTGACGTTCATCCAGCCCGAGGGCCAGGAGCACCGACCCCGACAGATCTGGAGCCAGGGAGAGGATCACAACAACCATTTCTGGTTTCCGACCTACGACTCTCCCAACGACAAGATGACCTGGGAGCTCGTCGCCACTGTGCCGCAGCAGTACACGGTCGTGTCGAACGGCCGGCTGGTGGCCGACCGCCCGCTGCCGGGCGGCGCCCACAGCGTTACCTGGCGCCAGGACCTGCCGAGCTCCACGTATCTCGTGTCGCTGATCGTCGCGCCGCTCGTGAAGCTGCCCGACCGGTGGCACGGCATTCCCGTGGACTACTACGTCTATCACGCCGACTCGAGCCGCGCCCGGCGGCTGTTCGGCGTGACGCCGGACATGATCGACGTGTACTCGCGCCTGACCGGCCTCCCGTATCCCTGGGCCAAGTACGCCCAGACCACCGTCGCGGATTTTTTCGGCGGGATGGAAAACGTCAGCGCGACGACCCTCGTCGACTGGCTGCCGGACGAGCGGGCCTACCTCGACCGGCCGTGGTATCAATGGATCCTGATCCCGCACGAGCTCGCCCACCAGTGGTTCGGCGACTACGTCACCACCGAGAACTGGGCGAACATGTGGCTGAACGAGGGGTTTGCCGAGTTCATGCCGGGCCAATACTGGGGCGCGCAGCTCGGCCGCTACGCGGCGGACGATTACTACCTCGACGAGTACCGCCAGTATCTCGAGATCGACGCCCGGCGCCGCATGCCGCTCGCCGCCCTCGGCTCGAACAACATCTATCCCAAGGGCGCGCTGGTGCTCCGCATGCTGCGCGAGTACCTCGGTCCCGAGCGGTTCTGGGCCTCGCTGCATCGCTATCTCACCCGCCACGCCCTCGGCAACGCGACGAGCGACGACCTGCGTCAGGCCGTGCTGGACGCGACCGGCGAGAACCTCGACCGCTTCTGGAGCGAGTGGGTGTATGGCGCGGGGCATCCCGCCTTCACCGTCGCGGCGACGTACGACAGCGCGGCCCGCACGCTCACGCTGAGCGTGAAGCAAACGCAGCGCGACAGCGTGACAGGCGACAGCACCGCGCCGCGCTACCAGACGGCAGCGGTGTTTCACATGCCGCTGAGTATCCGGCTCGGCACGCCGGGCGGTGACGTGGTCCGTCGCGTGCAGCTCACGGCGCGCGAGCAGACGATCTCGTTTCCGGCGCTCGCCGGCCCGCCCACGATGGTGGTGTTCGACGACGGCAACACGATCCTGAAGGAGCTCAGCTTCGACGAGCCCACCGCCTGGCTCGCGACGCAGCTCGACCGTGATGCCGACCTGTGGAACCGCGAATGGGTAATCGAGCAGCTCGCCCAGCGGCCGGCCGACGCCGCCGCCCTGGCCGCGCTCGCGCGGGCCGCCACCACCGCCGACTACTTCCTGACCCGCTCCCAGGCGGCGGAGGCACTGGTGCGATTCCCCGCCGCCGGCGCCGCGACCCCACTCGCCGCGGCCCTCGGCGACACCTCGGCGCAGGTGCGCCGCGCGGCCGTGGCCGCTCTGGGTCGGATCGGCGGTGCGCGCGCGGCCGAGCTGGCCCGCGCGACGTGGCGCAGCGACTCGAGCTACGAGGTGCGGGCTGCCGCGCTCACCGCCCTCGCCACCGCCGATTCGAGCGCGCGCGACAGCGTGGTGGCGTGGGGACTCGCCGCGGCCTCGTACCAGAACGTGATCCAGCAGGCGGCGTATCGCGTCATCGCGCAGACGGGTGACACCGGCGCGATCCCACGAGTCGAGACGCTGCTCGGCGCCGACCGCTTTCCCGCCCACGTGCTGGCGGCGCTCGCCGCCCGCGGCAGCGCACGCGCGCTGTCCCTGCTCACCGCTCACCTCGACGACGACCGCGCCTACGTGCGTCGCTGGGTGATCGAGGCGTTCCGCTTCACGCTGCCGCGTCCCCTCGCCATCGAGCGCCTGAAGGCCGTCGCGCCCAAGCTCAAGTACCCGAGCACGAAGGATGAAGTGGAAAAGGCGCTGCAACAGCTGGAGAAACCGGGGGCGGAGCAGGAGTGAGCGTCAGCCCGCTCGACGCCTCCAGAAGTACAGCGGCAGCCCCGCCAGGATCAGCACCGCGCTCATCGCGGCGTCGGCGGGCTGCTCCCGAGCCGTGTTGAACACCAGCCAGAGCGAGAACAGAATGAAGACGATGGGTGTGACCGGGTAGCCCCAGGTCCGGTACGGCCGGGCCAGGTCGGGGGCGGTGCGGCGCAGGCGGAGCACCGCGCCGCAGGACATGGCGTAGAAGACGAACTCGGCGAGCACCACGTACGTGAACAGGCGGTTGTACGAATCCTGCCACGATGGCTCCGTCGAAATCAGGGTCAGCGCGATCGAGATGACGCCCTGCACGGCCAGCGACGGGACGGGAGTGAGAAATCGCGGGTGCACGTCGCCCAGCCAGCCGGGCAGCAGCCCGTCGCGGGCCATCGCGTACGGCACGCGCGCCGCCGTCAGGACGATGCCGTTGTTCGAGCCGATGGTAGCGATCATGATCGCCGCGGCGACGAGCCCCGCGCCCGCGTGTCCCAGTGTCACCTGCGCCGCGTCGGAGGCGACGAGCGACGAGGCCGCCATCCTGGCGGGCGACAAGACGTAGGCGAAGGAGGCCGTGACCAGACAGTACAGCGCCGCACCGATCAGGGTCGAAAGCACGATGGACCGGGGCACGTTGCGCTCCGGGTCTTTCACCTCGCCGCCGACGTAGGTGACCTCGATCCACCCGTCGTAGGCCCACAGCACGGCCACGAGCGCCACCCCGAACGATGCGATCTGATGTCCCAGTGGGGCGTCGGACCAGAGCGGCGCCAGGTTCGCCGCATTGCCCCCCGGCAGCACGAATCCGACGACGATGAGCACGGCGAGCAGGCCCATCTTGGTCAGGGTGAGCACGTTCTGCGTGATGGCTCCAAGTCTGACGCCCAGCGAGTTGAGCAGCGTGAGGCCGACGATCGACACGACGGCCACGGTCTTGATACCGTTGTCGCCGAGCGGCACGAAGAACCCGAGGTACGTCGCGAATCCCAGCGCGATCGCCGCGATGGACGCCGGGTTGATCACGACCCCGCTGGTCCAGCCGTAGAGGTAGCCCCACACGGGACCATAAGCTTCGCGTAGATACACGTAAATCCCGCCGGCCTTGGGCATCGCGGCGCCGAGCTCCGCGACCGACAGCGCGCCGAGCAGCGACACGGCGCCGCCCGCGATCCACACCAGAATGCTGGGCAGCGAGGCGTGCAGCTCGAGGGCGATGGCGCTCGGCACGATGAAGATCGCCGACGCGATGATCGTCCCGACGTTGATCATCGTCGAGTCGAGCAGCCCGAGCTGTCGCTTGAGCTCGGGCATCAGCGCTCGAGCCAGGCGCGATACGCGGCCTTGAGGAGCTTCTGGAAGTGGTAGACGCCCTCCTCGAACCGCACGGAGAAGCGGCCTTTGTCGTACGCGCGCGAGGTCAACCCGCGCTGCACGCGCTCGCAGATCTCGGCGTCTTCCTGCTGCACCTTGTCCGAGAAGGCGATGTCCGCCTCGATGCGCTGCGCCGCCGCGGGCGAGGTCACGTCGTCATAGTAGTAGCGAAAGATCACCTTGCAGCGGTCCGGCGCGACGGGGATCACCACGTTCGATTGCAGCCGTCCCGGCACGACGTTCAACATCAGGTTGGGAAAGATCTGGTAGTACAGGGCATCGCCGCCGCCCGCGGTGTACACGTTGCGGTCGCCGGTGAGCGGACCGACCTGGACCGAGTACCAGTCGTGCACCTCGGTGACGTAGCCCTCGTAGTCGTACAGTGTGTACAGCTCGGGGTGGACGTACGGGACGTGATACCCTTCCAGGTAGTTGTCCACGTACACCTTCCAGTTGGCGCGCACGTCGTAATCGATCCGGCGCGCGAACTTGAGGGTGCCGAGGCGCGTCGGCGCGATGCGCTCGCGAATGTCCTTCAGGTAGCCCTCGAGCGGTTTCGGGCGCTCGGCCAGGGTCACGAACACGAGGCCTTCCCACTCGGCGAGGTGCACCGGCGTGAGCCCGTAGTTCCGCTTGTCGAACAGCTCCACGCGATTGAAATGCGGCACGCCGCGCAGCATCCCGTCCAGCCGGTACGTCCAGCCGTGATACTTGCAGATGAGCATGTCGGCGTTGCCGTCTTTCATGGCGAGCGGACCGCCGCGGTGGCGGCAGACGTTGTAGAACGCCCGCAGGGCGCGGTCCGCGCCGCGCACGACGATGAGCGGCTGCTCCGCGACGTCGGTCACGATGTGATCGCCCGCGTGTGCCAGCTGGTGCGCGTCGGCCACGTATTGCCAGGTGGTGGCGAACACCGCGTCGCGATCGAGCTCGTGGCTGCGCGGGTCAGTGTACCACGCCGAGGGTATCGTCTCGGCGCGCGCCAGCGGACGGACGCGGAGATCGGCCGGCCGAATCAGGGACCGCCCTGACGTCACGGATTGAGCCGGTTGTACTTGCGGAGCACCTCACGCAGCCGGTCGTGCGGCAGCGCGTACACCGTGAGGTCGTCGGCGCCGGTCATAGTGTCGGCGGCGAGCATCGCGTTGACGATCGCCTCCTCGGTCGCCTGCACGGTGGCCTCGAACAGCGGCGTGATGCGTCCGTCGGGGGCCATCACGACCTGGGCGAGCCCGGAGTCCCGGGAGGCGTGGGGGTTCGCGGTCGAGAACGCGATGAAGATGTCGCCCGACGAGTTGGCGGCGAGCCCCCCCATGCGACCCACACCCAGTGCGGCGCGCTTGGCGACCCGCTTGAGCTGATGCGGGAGCAGCGGGGCATCGGTCGCCACGACGATGATGATCGAGCCCACGTCGTCGGCGAGGCGCGCGTCGCGCGCCGATCGCCGCCCCCCGTCTCCCCCGCACGGGGCGCGGCATGGCAACAGGTCCGCGATCTCCCGGCCCACCGGCACCCCGGCGATGCGCAGCGGGGCGCGGGCGCCGTAGTTGCACTGCACCAGGACTCCGACCACGTAGCCGTCACCCGCCACGCGGCGCGACGCCGTCCCGATGCCGCCCTTGAAGCGGTTGCACACCATCCCCGTTCCGCCGCCCACGCTGCCCTCGGCAACCCGGCCCCCGCGCGCGCTGTCGAGCGCCGCCCAGGCGTCCTGTTTCGTCACGTGGAAGCCGTTGATGTCGTTCAGGCCCCCATCCCACGTCTCGGCCACCACCGGCAGCGACCATTCGTCGTGCTGCATGCGGCCCTGGCGCACGACCCACTCGATCACCGCGTCGCGCACCACGCCCACCGAATGGGTGTTGGTGATCATCACCGGTCCCCACAGGAACCCGGATTCCTCGACCCAGGTGGTCCCGGTCATCTCGCCGTTGCCGTTCATGGCGAACCAGCCGGCGAATACGGGGTCGTCCGAGGCCTTGCCGCGCGGGAAGACGGCGGTGACGCCGGTGCGCACGGGACCCTTGCCCACGACCAGTTTGCCCGCGCCGGCGATGAGGGTCCGGTGCCCGACCTCGACCCCGGCGACGTCGGTGATGGCGTCGAGCGGGCCGGGCGTGCCCTCGAGCGGGATGCCCAAGTCTCGGGCCCGCTCGCGACGCTGCGCCCGCGCCGCGCTGAGCGTGGTGGCGGAGAGCAGGAGGAGCAGCGCCCGAACTTTCATGCGGCCGGTCCGTAAGGGTGGGCTACGATAACCGGCTATTCGAGAGCGCCGCAAGCCGCGCCACGACTGCGCCACGACCTGCGATAGATTTCTTGACCCTATGACCGCGCCGTTCTCCGCGCCGAGCTCCTACTGGCAGACGAGCCGGACGCCGCGCTACAGCCTGTCGTTCGCGTTGCCCCTGTTGCTGTTCTATCAGGTGCTCGCCGTGCTGCTGGCGCACGGCACGCGCTCGGTCCGGAACGGCGCCGACGTCATCCTGCAGAGCCTGTTCGTCGCGGTCGCGGGCTCGTGGGGCCCGCTCGTGTTCATGGTCTGTCTGATCGGCCTCGGGCTGTGGCTCGTGGCGCGCGATCTCCGCAAGAGCGCGCGGCTCCGCGCGACCATCTTCTGCGGCATGCTGGCCGAGGCGGTGCTGCTGGCGCTGCTGTTCGGGTTCCTGGTGGGCGGTGTCACGAACGGCGTGCTCGGCGGGTTGCAGATTCTGGTCCACCCGGCGGGGGGTGAGGGAGGCGACCTCGACCGCTGGACACGGCTGATGCTCTCGTTGGGCGCGGGGATTTACGAGGAGCTGCTGTTCCGTGTGCTGCTCGTTGGCGCGCTCGCCGCGGCGGCGCGAGCCCTGCTCGGCTGGCGCCCCCTCACGGCGGGGGTGGCGGCCACACTGCTCGGCGCCGCGATCTTTTCCGCGTTTCACTACATCGGCCCGTACGGCGACCGGCTGCAGCTCTACTCGTTCGTGTTCCGGATGGTGGCCGGGCTGTTTTTCTCGGCGCTGTACCTGGCGCGCGGGTTCGGAATCACGGCGTGGACGCATGCATTGTATGATGTGTTCTTGCTGGTGATGCAATAGGATAGACGCACAGACGCGTAGACGCACAGGGGTGAACAGGTGGTGGAGTCAGGTAGGCCTTCCTCTTCCCCGACTCCTGTTCTCCCCTGTGCGTCTGTGCGTCTAGTCGTGGCCCGTCCTGTCGGTCTGCTTCGCCATCTCTCGAAGTTTAAAGCGTTGGATCTTCCCGGTCGCCGTCTTCGGCAGCTCCTGTACGAACCGGATCCACCGCGGGTACTTGTAGTGGGCGAGCCGCTGTTTGACGAACCCCTGCAGCTCCGCCTCGAGCGCGGGCCCCGGCGCGTGGCCCCGGGCGAGCACCACGAACGCCACCGGCTTGACGAGCTCGTCTTCGCCCGCGGCGCCGACCACCCCGGCTTCCACCACCGCCGGGTGCTCCACCAGCGCGCCCTCCACCTCCGCCGGCGAGACCCACATCCCCCCCGCCTTGATCATGTCGTCACCCCGGCCGGCGTACCAGAAGTAGCCGTCCGCGTCGCGCGTGTACTTGTCGCCGGTGCGGACCCACTCGCCCTGGATGGTTTGCTTGGTGCGCTCGTGCTGGTTCCAGTAGCAGGCGCACGCGCTGTCGCCGCTCACCAGCAGGTTGCCGATCTCGCCCGCGGGCAGCTCCTGTCCCTGGTCGTCCACGATCCTCGCGTCGTAGCCGGGCACGAGCGTCCCGCTCGAGCCGGGGCGCACCCGGCCCGGGCGGTTGGCGATGAACTGGTGACACAGCTCGGTCGACCCGATGCCGTCGAGAATCTCGATGCCGAACCGCTCGCGCCAGCGCTCGTAGATCGCCTTCGGCAGGGGCTCTCCTGCGGAAATGCACAAACGCACCGAGCCCAGGTCGCGGGTCAGCGCCGAGTCTGGCTGCTGCAGCATTGCGGCGTATGCCGTGGGCACGGCGAAGAACAGCGTGGGACGCTCGCGCGCGATCGCGTCGAACACCTTGGCGGGCTCGGGACGGCCGGGAAACAGTACCGTCGCCGCGCCGACGTGGAACGGGAAGTACAACGCGTTCCCCAGGCCGTAGGCGAAGAACAGCTTGGCGACCGAGAACGTCCGGTCGTCGGGCCCGATCTCGAGCACGTGCCGGCCGAACGTCTCGCAGCACACCTGCATGTCGTGATGCAGGTGTACGGCCGCCTTGGGCGTCCCAGTCGTGCCTGAGGTGTACAGCCAGAAGGCGACGTCGTCCTTGGTCGTTTCGGCGGGAGCGAGCTCGGGGCTCTCGGCGCCCACCAGGTCGTCGTACGCCAACTCGCCCGCGGACGCCCGGCCGGCGACGACGATGTGCTTCAGGGCCGGCGCGCGCGGCCGGGCCTCCGCCAGCGCCGGCGCCAGGGCGCCGCTCACGATCGCCACCTCGGCACGGCTGTCTCTCAGCATGTACTCGTAGTCGTGCGGTGTGAGTAGCGTGTTGGTGGGAATGGGCACGGCTCCGATCTTGAGCGCGCCCCAGAAGCTCCAGACGAACTCGGGCGAGTCGTAGAGAAGGAGCACCACCCGCTGCTCCCGCTGCACCCCCAGCCGGCGCAGCGCGTTGCCGAGCCGGTTCGCTCCCGCGGCCACGTCGCCGTAGGTGAGGCTGCCGCCCTCGTGGATCACCGCGAGCCGCGCTGCCCGGCCTTCGGCGAGGTGGCGGTCGACGAACCACGTGGCGGCGTTGTACTCGCGCGGGATCTCCATCGCGGCGATGTTAGCCCCGGGCGCCGCGCCGTCAAGCTCGCGCGCCAGGCAGGAGCGGCGGTATGTTAGCCGGGAGGACGATTATGGCCTTGCTCGCAGTCCTGCTGCAGATGCTCGCCGGTGGCTCCCCGCAGGCGGCGCCCGACTCGGTGGCGGTGCTCAGGTCCGCGCGCCGGGCGCAGGCTGCATTCGAGGCCACCCGGCGTTTCAGTCTCCCTGAGCTTCCCAGCGGTTCCACAGGCGGGCGCAGCGAGATTATCGGGCGCATCCGCCTGTGGTTCGAGAGCGATGGAGACGAGGAACGCGTTCTCCCGGAGCCGCCGCGGATTCGTTCGGCGCGCGCCCGCCTCCTCACAACACTCCAACAGGCGAGCGCCACGCTCCCGGGAGACGAATGGATCGCCGGCCAGCAGGTGCGCTACCTGATGGAGGACAGCCAGCCCCAGCAAGCGGCCCGCGTCGCGGCGCAGTGTCGGGCCGTGAGATGGTGGTGTGACGCATTGACGGGCCTGGTGCGGCACGTGACTGCTGACTACGCGGGCGCGGACAGCGCGTTCACCGCAGCCCTGGCCGAGATGCCAGACGAGGAGCGGTGTCACTGGAACGACATTTCCACTCTCCTCGAGGGCGAGCCGGCGGAGCGCTACCGGACGTTGGACTGCGCTGACCGAGCAGCCTTCGAGACTCGGTGGTGGTGGCTCGCGCAGCCGTTGTATTCGCTGGCCGCCAACGATCGCCGCACGGAGCATTTCGCCCGGGTCGTTCGGGCCCGAATGGAAGAGGGTCGGCGCACTCCTCACGGCATGCTCTGGGGTGATGACCTCCGTGAGGTGCTGATGCGCTACGGATGGTCGACGTGGTGGACGCGCGACGAGTCAGCGTACCCGCTGGTACAATCCGACCCCAACGTCACCGGACACGGCCCGTCCGGCGCTGTCCAGTTCGCGCCTAGTGCACACGCGCTGGCCGATCCCACCGCTGCAACACCCGGAGACTGGAGCCTCGATCCACCGAAGGCGCGGGAGCAGTACGCACCCGCGTACGCGGCGAAGTTTACCTACCTGGAGCACCAGGAGGCCCTGTTCCGCCGAGGAGACTCGTGCCTCGTGGTCGCCGCCCCCGATCTCTCGGCCGACACCCTCTTCGCAGGGCGGGCGGTCCGCGTTGCGCTCGCGCTCGCCGCCGACGAGCACGCCAGCGTGATCGCGCGGGACTCGGGCGTCGCCACCGCTCCGCGGGCCGTGGTCGCCGCCGCTCCCTGCCAGCCGTACCTGCTCTCCCTCGAAGCCGACGCCCCGCACGAGCGCCACGTCGCGCGCGCTCGCTACGGCGTGACGCTCAAGCGCCGCACGCTCGTACACCCGGCGATCTCCGATCTGTTGCTGTTCGATCCGCCGGATTCGCTGCCCGCGACGCTCGACGCCGTCTTGCCGTACGCATACGGATCGACTCGCGTCCCGGCCGACCGCAAGCTGGGCGTGTTTTGGGAGGTGTATGGGGTCGATCCGGCAGGCGGCGCCGTCGCGGTTTCGCTGGCGCTGGCGCGCCAGGGCACGGGGTTCTTGCGTCGGATGCTCGGGCTCGCGGGGCGGCGCCACGACGTCCGGCTCGAGTGGCAGGACGTGCCGCAGGACTCCTCGGTGGCCCCGCGAGCACTCGCCATCGATCTCGCGGGACTCGCACCGGGACGCTATCAGATCGAGGTGGACATCACGCCACCCGGCGGCACGACGCTTGCGGCGCGGCGCGAGATCCGGATCGAGCGACCCTAGGGCCGCCCGGCGTACACGCCCCGCGCCTCCGCCAGCAGCCGCAGCACGTGCTCCCGCTCCGCCGCCGCGTTCCATCCCTGGTGCGCCTGCGCCGCTTCGTCCAACCGATCGATCCAGCGCGTGAAGAATTCCGCGTCCTCGGGCGATCGTATGGGCTGGTCCCCGACCGTCACGTACACCGGGCTCGTCGAGCCGAACGGATAGCGATCGAGCACGGGCAGCTCGGCCCGATCAGCGTAGGCGCGCAGCACGTACCATCCGCTGCCCGCGACCGGGATCGGGACCGCGGCACTCGCCTGGGTGCGATCGCCCGTGAGGGGAATCGCAGCCACGACTCGACCGTTGCCGATGATCTCCAGGTGATCGACGGGGACGCTCGACCGCAGCCGCACGCGCGCTGTGAGCGTCCCGCCGCCGCGCGGTAGCCGGATCTCGTCGCCGATCTGGCGGCCGTCGAGCGTGAACTCGAGCAGTGGCGCGTTGCTCACGAACGTGCGACCCGCCTTGAGCCCCGCGAGAAAGGCCCGTCGATCGAGCCTCGCGCCGGCCTGCACGAACACCCTCACGAGGCCGGGGGGCCCGCGCAGCGAAGCAAAGTTGGGGAAGGCATCGGTTCCGGCCCCGGCGGGCAACCGAAAGCCGCAGTTCAGCAAGCGGTACCACATCTCCGACGTGATGAGATGATCGGAGTACCCCATCACCTCGATGTAGTCGACCTTGCCGAGCGCCACGTCCACCGGGAGCTCGTAGGTGAGCGGGGCGGTCGTGTCGCCCGGATCGGGCTTCGCATCGAAGGGGTGGACATACCCGAACAGCGCTCCTTGCGCGTGCGCCAGATCCGCCACATCGGCGTTCGCCGGAAACAGGCTGGCGGCGGCGGTGTTGGGATAGCCCGCGTACTCGGGCAGGAGATAGTGGTCCGTCAGCCCGAGCAGCGCGGTATGGCCCCAGTAGCTCGTGTGAAACTCCTGGCTGTGGAGCAGTAGAAAATTCCGGCTCGACGCGGGGTCCGGGTCGGTTCGGAAGTACGCGATGTCGGGGATGCGCTGCTCCTTGTTCACTACAAGATTCTCGACGACGTGCAGATCCTCGGCGCGGCCCTGGAACGCGAGATGCTCGGGCGTGTTGCGGTACGCCCCGCCATAGTTCATGTGCACGTGCAGATCCCCGCTCCACCAGCCCTGCGCCGGCAGATCCGCCACGCGATCGAGGACGATGCGCCGCACCGTCGTGCCGCCGGCCCGTACCGTCGCCTCGGCACGCCCGGCGCGGAATTCGGGCCCGTGCCACACCGCGACGTGCGCCGGCCCCGCGGGCACCGTCAGCTCGGCCGGGCCGGACGTGTGGAAGTAGCCGTACTCGAAACTGCCCTCGCCTCGGTCGAAGGCTTCATCGGCATGACGCCAGGCATCGTCCGGGGCATACGCCCGCCCGTCGGGCCGCGTGACCGAGATGCGCGCCGGGAGCGGACGCCCGGCGTGATCGACCACCTCCAGGCGCAGCCGCCCAACCGGCCCGTGGTAGCGGCGCCGGGTGGCGAGGATACGCTGCCGCCGTCCCCCCGGCACATCGATCACCCAGAGCGAGGTGTTGCCACCTTCGTTCGAGACGTACGCGATCCGCCGGCCGTCGTGCGACCAGCGCGGCGCCGTAGCATCGAACTCCCCGTAGCTGAGCGGAAACGCATCGCCCCCCTCGCTGGTCATGAGCCACAGCTGATTCCACTGGCGGCCGAGGTAGGAGCTATAGACGACCCGGGTGCCGTCGGGGGACCAGTCGGGGTGAGCTTTCCACGTGGTCTCCTCGTAGCGGATTTCCCGCAGCGGCGCTCCAGGCGTCGCCGGCATGCGCCAGAACCCACCGCTGCCGTGGATATGACCGCGATTCGAGACGAGGACGAGCTCCTTCCCGTCGGGCGACCAGGTGGGCGAGAGGTAGTGGTCCCAGGTGCCGTAGTAGTAGCGGGGCAGCTTGCTGTCGTTGTCCTCGGTGAGCCGGGTCGCCTCGCCCGGCGTGCCGCCGTCGACCGGCAGCGCGAAGATGTGCCACCGTCCGTTGTACGCGGTGGAGACGAAGGCGATGCGGCCCCCGTCGGGCGACCAGCGCGGCTCGACGTTCACCGCCCCGTTCGCGGTCACGGGTCGCACGGCGCCGGTCGCCAAATCGAGCAGCTGCAGCTCGATCGCGTCGTTGGCGTAGCGGGCGAACACGACGAAGCGACCGTCCGGGGACCAATCGGGCTGATAGTCGTACCCGGCGTCCCCCGTGACTTGGACGGCTACGCCCGAGCCGATCTGCTGGCGCCAGAGCGAGCCCTGCATGGAATAGATCACGTCCCGGCCGTCGGGAGACCACGTGACCGCGCTGGGACCGCTCGTCACCTGCGGCACGTACATCTCGCGCCAGTAATAGGGGTGCGGCACGGCCACCTGCTTCAGCACCGGCTCGCGCTGGGCGGCGGCGATTCCGGGAAGGAGCGCCACGCACGCGCTGAGCGTCAGCCACGGGACTGGGCGCGGCGTCATTGCTTCAGGAACAGGCGCTTCGGGTCGAGCACCTCCCGCAGCAGCCGCAGGTCTTGCGCCGTAGGAGGCGCGATGGAGGCGAGCGTCGACCGGCGGCGGATTGGCCACCCGACGCCGGCCTGCACGTCGGACACGCTCACGCCGGGGTACAGCGCCGCCAGCACCATCTCCCCCGTCGCCTCGTCCGGCTCGAGAATGGCCTTGTCCGTGATGACCTTCACCGGTCCCGCGCCGGGCATCCGCAGCTCGCGCCGTGTCCGGCCCGCGGGCCTCTGTCCAGGGCTCGTCACGAAGTCCACTCGCTCGGGAAAGGCGCGCGGTCCGAGCTTCGCCACGATCAGCGTGCGCCGCGCGTGGATCGCGATCTCCGCGGCTCCACCCGAGCCAGGCAGCCGGACCTTGGGATGACCGTACGGCCCGATCACCGTGGTGTTGATATTGCCGAAGCGATCCACCTGGGCACCGCCCAAGAATCCGACCTCGATGCGTCCGTTTTGCAGCATGCACTGGAATACGTCGGCCATCCCGCACACCATGAGTGATCCGGTGACGAGCGCCGGGTCGCCGATGGAGACGGGGAGGCGCTCCGGGACCGCCCCCACGGCCCCCGACTCGTAGATCAGCACGAGGCGCGGGGCATGCGTCGCGCGCGCCAGGTTGCAGGCCAGGTTGGGGAGCCCGATGCCGACGAACACGACCTCGCCGTCCGCGAGCTCGCGGGCGGCCACAGCGGCCATCATCTCGTCGGGCGTGTACCCATCAGTACCCGTAGTTCACCCCGGCGCACATGCGTTCTTTCGCCTTGAGCCTCGCGACTTGCGGCTGTCTTTCGAGGTACGCCGCGCGGTCCGGCACGCCGTAGACGAACTCCTCCAGGTAGCGCGCCAGCCGATCGGGCGAGCGGGAGACGTCCTCCCAGGCCACGTAGAAGTCGTTATCGCGGTCGTAGTAGCCCTGGGCGTACGAGGGGTGGGCACCCCATGGCTCGACCACCACCGCGTCCACGATCATGCCGGGAATCACGGTCCGATTCGGATCGGATCGGATCACCCGCTCGTCCACCAGCTCCTCCACCACCACGATGACGCGCTGCGAGGCGAACGCGGCCTCGCGTTGCACGCCGAGCAGGCCCCAGATCTGGGTGTTGCCGTCGGCGTCGGCGCGCTGCGCGTGGACGATCGTCACGTCGGGGTTCAGTGCCGGCACGGTGGCGAGATCCTCCCCGGTGTAGGGGCACGTCACGCTGTTGATGCGCGGGTTGACCCCCGGCAAGTCGGTGCCCGTGTAGTCGCGCAGTGGCCAGAAGGGGAGCCGCGCGGCGCCCGCGGCAAAGCGCGCGACCATCCCGAAGTGTGAGTATTCCTCGATTTCGAATCCGGAGTCCCGAGTCCCGACACCCTCCACGGCGCGCCGGAACGCATGCAGCGAGCCCACCCCGGGATTCCCGGCCCACGAAAACACCAGCTTGCGGGCGCATCCCGCGCCGATCATCTGATCGTAGATCAGGTCCGGGGTGAGGCGCGCCAGCGTGAGGTCGCGCCGCCGCTGGCGGATGATCTCGTGGCCCGCGGCGAAGCAGATGAGGTGGGTGAACCCCTCGATGACGACGGTGTCGCCGTCGTGGACAAAGCGCGCGACCGCGTCGCGCATGGGCATGACCTTGGAGGCGTGATCGCTCACGCCTAATCCGTCATCTCGCCCAGGCATTCATCGATGATCCGGAGCGCCGTGTCGACGTCGGCCTCGTCCACTACGAGCGGCGGGGCCAGCCGCAGCGCGCTCTTCCCCGCCCCGAGCAGCAGCAGACCCTTGCGGAACGCCCGCTCGACCAGCGCGTGCGGCACGTCGGGGGCGGGCTCGCGCGTGACACGGTCCTTCACGAACTCGACACCGATCATGAGGCCGCGTCCGCGCACGTCGCCGATCGAGCCATACTTCTGCTGCAGCCGCTTGGCCCCGGCGAGCAACCGCTCGCCGAGCCGCGGCACCCGTCGGAGGAGGTCGTGCTCGACGACGTCGAGCGTCGCCAGCGCCGCCGCGCAGCACACCGGATTGCCGCCGAAGGTGCTGCCGTGCGCGCCGGGCTGCCATTTCATGATCGACTCTTTGGCGATGATCGCACCGATCGGCATGCCGCTGCCCAGGCCCTTGGCGCTGAGCAGGATGTCGGGCTCGATCCCCTCGTGCTCCGACGCCCACATCTTCCCGGTGCGTCCCACGCCGCACTGCACCTCGTCGCACACCAGCAGGATGCCGTGCCGGTCGCACAGCTCGCGCAGCGCGTTCACATAACCGGACGGCGGCACGACGTAGCCGCCTTCCCCCTGGATCGGCTCCACGAAAATGGCGGCCGTGCTGTTCGGGTCGAGCCGCTTGGCGAACAGGTCGTCCTCGATGAACGACACGCAGCGCATCGTACAGGCGGTCTCGCCGCGGCAGAAGTCGCAGCGGTAGCGGTAGCCGTAGGGGACGTGGTACACCTCGGGCAGAAACGGCGCGAACCCGGCGCGCTGTATCGACTTGCTTGCCGTCAGACTCAGGCCACCGTAGCTGCGGCCGTGAAACGCTCCGGTGAAGGCGACGATCGCCGGCCGGCCGGTCGAGTGTCGCGCCAGCTTGATGGCCCCTTCCACGGCTTCCGTCCCGGAGTTCGACAGAAATACCCGCTTCTTGCTGGGTCCCGGCGCGAGACGCGCCAGCCGCTCGCACAGCGCCGCAAAGCTCTCGAAGTAGAAATCGCTGCCGCAGATATGAAGGAAGCGCGCCGCCGCCTCCTGGATCGCCTGAACGACCTTGGGGTGGCCGTACCCGGTCGACGCCACCGCGATGCCCGCCATGAAGTCGAGGTAGCGGTTCCCGTCCACGTCTTCGACCATGGCCCCCGCGCCCCGGGCGATCGCCAGCGGGTATTCCTTGGGATAGGACGTCGAGGACCAGCGATTCTGCCGCTCGACGATCGCCCGCGCCTTGGGGCCGGGCGGCGCTACCACGATGCGCGGGTAGTCCTTCATCGCGACTCCTCGATCACGGTCCGGCTCTGTTCGCGCAGAAATTGCGCGACGTAGTACGGCCCGCACCCGCCCTTTCCGGTCGAGCCCGATCCCTTCCACCCGCAGAACGGCTGCGCCCCGGGCCAGGCGCCGGTCGTGGCGCCGCTGCGTTTGTTCACGTAACACACACCCGCGTCGATCTCATCGAAGAAGCGCTCGATCTCCTCGGGCTTCCTCGAGAAGATGCCGGCGGTGAGGCCGTACTCGACCTTGTTCACTTCGACGATAGCCTCCTCCAGCCCCGACACCGCGCCCACGGCCAGGATCGGCACGAACAGCTCCTCCCGGAAGAGCGACGAGGAGAGGGGCAGCTCGGCGATCGTGGGGGCAACGTAGTGCCCGTGGTCGAAGGGCTCACCGCCGAGCTGCTGGCCGCCCAGCACGATCTTCCCCTCGCGGCGCGCCCGCGCCGCCGCTCGCCGGAATCGCTCCACCGCCGCCGCGTTGATCACCGGCCCGAACACGACATCGCGCTCCGTCGGGTCCCCCAGCTTCAGGGCCTTGGTGCGCTCGACCAGCTTCTCCACGAACGGCTGGGCCACGCGCTGGTGCACGTAGACGCGAGACGTCGCACTGCACTTCTGGTTCTGGAGGCCAAAGGCCGACCGCGTCACCCCTTCCGCCGCCGCGTCCAGGTCCGCCGAGTCGAGCACGATCGCCGCGTTCTTGCCGCCCATCTCGAGGAGGCAGGGCTTGATCCAGTCGCGCGAGAGGCCCTGGAAGATGTGCATGCCCACGACCTTCGAGCCCGTGAAGACCACGCCGTCCACGCCGGAGTGACGCCACAACGCTTCGCCCGCGACCTCGCCCGATCCGGGGAGATAGTTGAATACGCCCGGGGGCAACCCCGCGTCACGGTACACTTCATACAGCTTGAGCCCCGTCCACGGCGCTTCCTCCGCGGGCTTGTAGACGACCGCATTTCCCGCGACCAGCGCCGCCGCGGACATGCCGGTCGAGAGCGCGAGCGGGAAGTTGAACGGCGCGATGCAGGCGAACACGCCGTAGGGCCGGAGCACGTCCGTGTTGCGCTCCGCCGGCGTGACTTTCGCCATCTGACGGACGAAACCGTTGGCGTCTTCGACCTGCTGGCAATAGTAGTCGAGCAGGTCGGCCGCCTCTTCCGCGTCCCCCATCGCTTCGAGCCGACTCTTGCCCACCTCGAGGCTCATGATCGCGGCGAGCTCGAATTTACGCTCGCGGATCAGGCCGGCCGCGCCGCGCAGCATCGCGACACGCGCGCGCCACGGAAGGTGGGCCCACGCCTTCTGCGCTGTCTTGGCGGCCGCCACGGCGCGGTCGACGTGCTGCACGCTGGCGGTGGCGAAGCGCCCCAGGACGATCTCCGTATCGATGGGCGAGGTATCGACGATCGGGGCTGCGGACGAGGTGATCGGCTCCCCTCCGATGTAGAGCGTATAGTCGCGGCCCAGCTGGCCGCGCACCACGCCCAGGGCCGCGTCGAACTGGCGGTGGAACGCCTCCCAGTCCACGTTGGCCGACGTGTAGGTGACCTTGGACGGTGGCGCGGCGGTGGTCGTCATGCCGTCAGCGCGCTCCCGCCTTGACGGCCGACACGGCCGCCGCGTGAGCCGTGGTGAAGCGCGTCACGATCTGGTCGATCTCCTGCTCCGTGATAATGAATGGTGGCGCCACGACGACCAGGTCGCCGTTGACGCCGTCGGCGTGCCCTACGTTGGGCCAGACCACGAGCCCGGCCTCCAGCGCGGCCTCGGTGAACGCCTCGGCGAACCTGGCCGCCCGTGGGAACGGGGCCCGGCTGGTCTTGTCCTCCACGAACTCGATGCCCGCAAGCAGGCCCCGCCCCCGGACGTCCCCCACGTGGGGTAGCCGCGTCAGCGCCGCGAGCCGCTCGTGCAGCACCCGCCCCAGCCTGGCACAGCGCTCCACCAGCCGATCGCGCTTGAGCAGGCGGACGGCGGCGAGCCCGGCCGCGCATGCCACGGGGTGAAACGAGAAGGTCTGGGCATGCAGGAAGCTCCCCGAGCCCTGCGCGATGACGTCGATGATCCGCTCGGGCGCGGCGACGGCCGACAGCGGGGCGTAGCCGCCGGAGATCCCCTTCCCCATCGTCATGATGTCGGGCGTCGCGCCGTATTGATCGACCGCCCACCAGGTGCCCGTGCGACCGGCTCCGCACAGGATCTCGTCGGCCACGAACAGCACCTGATAGCGGTCGCAGATCTCGCGGATCATGCGGAAGTACTCCGGGCGCGGCGTGGACGCCCCTGTTGAGGAGCCGCCCACCGGCTCCGCGATGAACGCGGCCACCGTGTCGGCCCCCGCCCGCCGGATCGCGGCCTCGAGGGCGGTGCCGCTGCAGGTCGGGCAGGCCGCGTCCGCGCCGCGACAATCGCAGCGGTACGCGTAGGGGGCGGGAATGCGCGTGACGTCCACCAGCCACTCGCGGAACGGCAGCTTGTACTGCTCGCGCGCCGATGCCGAGAGCGCCAGCAGGGTGTTGCCGTGATAGGAGGGCGCGAGGGCGATGATGCGGTGCTTCCCGGGCTTGCCGGCCTCGACCCAGTATTGCCGGGCGAGCTTGAGCGCGGCCTCCACGGCCTCCGATCCGCTGGAGAGGAAATACAGCTTGTCGAGATCGCCCGGCAGGGTCGCCGCCAGCTCGCGGGCGAGCTCTTCCACCGGGCCGTGAGTGAACGCCGTCGCCGAGAGATAGCCGAACTCGCGTGCTTGCCGCGCCAGGGCGTCGGCCAGCTCGGCGTTCGAATGGCCGAGGTTCACGACGTACGCGCCGCCGACCGCGTCCAGGTAGTCTTTGCCCTGCTCGTCGTACAACCAGCAGCCCTCGCCGCGCACGACACGCGGGTAGCTGCGGCCGAGCTTCCGGTAGAAGACGTTGCTGTCGGGATAACGGTACGCCGTCACTCCTCCCCCCCTGTCTTCTTTCAGGCCTATGGAACCGCGGAAAGCTACGATGCGGGGCGGCGCCCGGCGAGCGAGCACCATGCAGGGGATACCGTAGGAGCGCAGCATGCCGCGCCCCTACGGTACATCTCGCAACCATCCTGACATCGCCGTAGCTTGTTTCGAACCTACCACACCGCTGAGACCCTGTATGCCGATCCGGCTTCGTCTCGTGCTTGTCGTCGCCGCGCTCGTCCCCAGTCGCGCGTTCGCCCAGACTGGCGCCGCCGCGACGGGGCCCGAGAATCTCGTGATGGACGGGGTGCCGCCCATCCCGTCGCGCATCGCTGACGTGGCGCGCCGCTACGGGGAGTTTCGAGCCGCCGACTTCTGGGACTGGCACCCGACGCGACGCGAGATGATCATCGCCACCCGGTTCGGCGACGCGCCCCAGCTGCACCGCGTCGCGTTTCCGGGCGGGGCGCGCACACAGCTGACGTTCTTCCCCGACCCCGTCTCCGGCGCCTCGTACCAGCCCGTCGACGGCCGCTACATCGTGTTCACCAAGGACGTCGGCGGTGCGGAGTTCTTCCAGAAGTACCGCTACGATGTCGCGACCGGTGATATCACCCTGCTGACCGACGGCAAGTCGCGGAACGTCGGCGGCGCCTGGTCGCACAAGGGCGACCGGTACGCCTACATGTCCACGCGCCGCGACGGACGCGACCTGGACCTGTGGGTGATGGACCCGTCCGAACCGGCGAGCGACCGCATGGTGCTCCAGTTGGAGGGCGGCGGCTATGAGCCCGCCGACTGGTCCCCGGACGACCGCCAGATCCTGCTGGCGCAGGCGATCTCCGTCAACGAAGGCTATCTGTGGCGCGTCGACGTCGCGAGCGGGCAGAAGACACTCCTCACGCCGAAGCAGCCGGGCGACAGCGTCGCGTACGGCGCGGCCCAGTTCAGTCGCGACGGCAAGGGCCTCTACGTCACGACCGATCGCGGCTCGCAGTTCCAGCGCCTCGCCTACCTGGACCTCGCCACGGGACGCTATCGGTTCCTCACGAGCGGCATCCCGTGGGACGTGGACGAGTTGGACCTGTCGCCCGACGGACGCTCCATCGCCTTCGTGACCAACGAAGCGGGGATCGGCGTGCTGCGCGTGATCGACGCCGCGACGGGCAGCGAGCGCCGCCTGCCCAAGCTGCCCGCAGGACAGATCTTTGGCATCCGCTGGCGACGCACCGGCGCCGAGCTGGGGTTCACGCTGACCTCGGCGCGCGCCCCCGCCGACGCCTACTCGCTCGACCTCGGTAGCGGCAAGCTCACGCGCTGGACCGAGAGCGAGACCGCGGGCCTCAGCACGCACGACTTTGCCGAGGCCGAGCTCGTGCACTGGCCCAGCTTCGACGGCCGGGAGATCACCGGCTTTCTCTATAAGCCGCCCGCCCGATTCGCGGGGCGCCGCCCGGTGATCATCAACATCCACGGCGGGCCCGAGGGACAGTCGCGCCCCGGATTCCTGGGCCGCAACAACTACTACGTCCAGGAGCTGGGGATCGCGCTCATTTTCCCGAACATCCGGGGCTCGACCGGCTTCGGGAAGACGTTCGTGAAGCTCGACAACGGCGCGCTGCGGGAGGGCGCCTACCGCGACATCGGAGCCCTGCTGGAGTGGATCCGCACCCGACCGGACCTCGACCCCGAGCACGTCCTCGTGACGGGCGGCAGCTATGGGGGGCACATGACGCTCGTCACGGCCACGCGTTATGACGGGCCCATCTGCTGCTCGGTCGACGTGGTGGGGATCTCGAACCTCGCCACCTTCCTGCAGCACACCTCGGGGTATCGCCAGGACCTGCGGCGCGTCGAGTACGGCGACGAGCGCGACTCGACCATGCGCGCGTGGATGGAGCGCACCGCCCCGCTCAACAATGTGGACAAGGTCACGAAGCCGCTCTTCATTATCCAGGGCATGAACGACCCCCGCGTCCCGCGCAGCGAGGCCGAGCAGATGGTCGCCGCCCTCAAGCGGCGCAGCGTCCCCGTGTGGTATCTGATGGCGAAAGACGAGGGTCACGGCTTCCGCAAGAAGGGCAATCAGGACTTTCAGTTTTCAGCGACCATCCTGTTCACCGAGAGGTACTTGCTGGGCCTCACCCCCTGATCCCTTCTCCACAACGTGGAGAGGGGGGACTTAAGAGGGGTCAAGTCACCCGTCCAGGAGTCGCATGCCGGTCTCCGCGTAGCGCGCGCCCGCGGCGACGCCTTTCGGCGCCACGGCATCGATCCGCGCGAGCTCGCTCTTGCTCAAGGCGATGCCGACCGCCTGAGCATTCTCCTCGAGCCGGGCGCGCTGTTTCGTGCCCGGGATCGGCACGATGTCGTTGCCGCGCGCCAGTAGCCAGGTCAGGGCCAGCTGCGCCGACGTACAGCGCTTCTCGCGCGCGATCTCCTCGACCTTGCGGACGAGGTCCAGGTTCTTCTGGAAGTTCGCTCCCTGAAACCGCGGAGAGCCGCGGCGGAAGTCGCCGGCGGGCAAGTCGTCGAACTTCTGGAACCGGCCCGTGAGAAACCCGCGTCCCAGCGGGCTGTAGGCTACGAAACCGACGCCCAGCACCCGGCAGGTCGGCAGGATCTCGTCCTCCGGATCCCGACTCCAGAGCGAGTACTCCGTCTGCAGGGCGGTGATCGGATGCACGGCGTGGGCGCGGCGCAGCGTCGCCGGCGCCGCTTCCGACAGACCGATGTAGCGCACCTTCCCTTGCCACACCAGCTCGGCCAGCGCGCCTACGGTGTCTTCGATGGGGACCTTGGGATCCACGCGGTGCTGGTAGTACAGATCGATGTGATCGACGCCGAGACGCTTGAGCGATGCCTCGCAGCAAGCGCGCACGTACTCGGGGCGCCCGTTGACGCCTCTCGCCTGGGGATCGGAGCCCCGCACGATCCCGAACTTGGTCGCGAGCACCACCTGGTCCCGTCGGCCCGCGATCGCCTGGCCCACGAGCTGCTCGTTGGTGTACGGCCCGTACACGTCGGCGGTGTCGAGCAAGTTGATGCCCAAGTCGAGCGCGCGGTGGATGGTCGCGATGGATTCGACCTCGTCCGCGGGGCCGTAGAACTCGGACATCCCCATGCATCCCAGCCCGAGGGCCGATACCATCGGGCCCTGCCGTCCCAGTCTGCGCTGCTGCATACGAACCTCGCTCGGGTGCGATGTCGGACTGCGTTGAACTCCGGGGAGGCGGCCCAGGTTGCGCGGATCGGGTGCGCCGGCTCAGTCGCGGTCCCGCAACAGCCGCCAGGTCACGCCGCCCGGAGTCGAGTCGAGCACCACCAGCGTCTGCGCTTGCCCATCGCCCAGCACGAGAGCCCCGGTGGCCAGCAGCGTATCTGTCGTCCCGGCGTGCGAAATGACCACGGACCAGCTCCCCGGCGCGGCGTCGAAGTAGCGCGTCACGGCGCGGAAGTTGAGCGGCGCGGCGGTGCCGAGCAGCGTCGCGCTCCCCGGCTCGGTCCGGTATGCGTCGACCGGAGGCGCGGCGGCGGCGAAGCTCGCTAGGCGCAGCCGCGCATGCCCCGCCGCCGGTACGGCGCCGGTGTCCGACACGAAGACGGGAAGGATGGTTACCGATCCGCTCACCATCGTGTCGATGGCGAAGACACTGTAGTTCATGCCCTCCGTGGTGTTGAAGAGCGCGCCGACGGCATGCGTCGTGTCAGCGGGCTGAATGGCGAGATCGTGCTCCCCCGGCGACAGTGCAACGACGGGGCTCGTCTCGCCGAACGCGATCGTGCTCCCTCGCCCGCCGTCCACGAAAACGGTGAGCGAAGGTCCGGCGCGGATGGTGTGGAGGACGCGCAGGTTCGAAGCCTGCGGCGGCGGCGCGCCGCTGCCGTTGTCACACGCCGCGAGGGCGACCACGGCGACGAGTGCCCGGCCCGTCAAGGCGACCGGTCCACCACGTACACGTTGCGCTGCGCCGTCGGCACGAGGATCAGATCCAGGATATTCACGTGCTCCGGGAGGTTCACGATGTAGGCGATCGTGTCCGCCACGTCGTCCGCCGTGAGCGGCTGGAATCCCTGGTACACCGCCTTGGCGCGCTCCCGGTCGCCGTGGAACCGCACCTCGGAGAATTCCGTCTCCACGAAGCCGGGGTCCACCTCGGAGACGCGGATCGGCGTCCCCGCCACGTCGAGGTTCATCCCTTCCGTCAGCGCCCGCACGCCGAATTTGGTCGCGTTGTAGACGTTGCCCATCGGATAGGTCTGATGCCCGGCCGTGCTCCCGATGTTCACGACGTGACCCCGGTGCCGCGCCACCATGTGCGGCAGGAGCGCCCGGGTCACGTTGAGCAGCCCCTTCAGATTGGTATCGATCATGCGGTCCCAGTCCTCGGGATCGCCCTCGTGCAGCTTGGACAGACCGCTCGCGAGGCCGGCGTTGTTGATCAGGACGTCGGGCACCTGCCCGGCCGCGACGAGCCGCTCCGCCGCCTGGCTCACCGCGGCGCGATCGCGCACGTCCACCTCGGTGAGCTGCGGGGCCACGCGATGCTGCTTCTCGAGCGCGCGGGCGAGCGCTTCCAGCCGCGCGCGGCGCCGTGCCCACAGCGCGAGCTGCGCACCCTCGGCCGCGAAGCGGCGCGCGCACGCCTCCCCGATCCCCGAGCTCGCGCCCGTGATCAAGATCAGCTTTCCCTTGATGCGATTCATCCCACCCCTCCCACGATTCTCCGCGACGTCTCTCCGTGACGCCTTTTCGCGACGTCCTTTTGTTCTCTATCTCATGTTCCCCGTATGCCCGAGCGAATATCTGCCCGGCTGCGGCCAGACGCATAACCCGTGCGGCTCCCGCCCCACCTTGATGCGGTGCGTCAGGTGGCCCGTCCCCGTGTCAAAAACGTAGACTTCTTCGTCGTAGCGACCCGACACCCACAGCTCCTTCCCGTCCGCGGTCACGTTCCCCATGTCCGGGCTGCCGCCGCCCGGCACCGGCCAGGTCGCGACGATCTGTTGCGTGCGCGGATCGATCACGGTGACGGAGCCTGGACCGCGCCGCCCGCCCGCCGTGGTGTTCCAGCCGCGATTCGTGATATAGAGCAGCCGGCCGTCCCGACTCGGGTAGATGCCGTGCGTGCCCCGCCCGGTCAGGATGAACCCGACGCGTCGGAACGCGTCCGGGTCCACGAGAAACACCCCGTTCGCCTTCATATCGGCGACGTAGAACACGCGGCCGTCCGGGGAAGACCGGATGTCCTGCGGCATGGCGGTGCTGTCGAGCCCCCCGGGGTCCAGCGTCAGATATCCCACCACGGCGCGCGCGTCCAGGTCCACTTTCACGAGCTGGCCCGAGAACTCGCACGTCGCGACGCCGAACCGACCGTCGGCCGTGAACTCCATGTGGTCAACGCCTTTGCACTGAACAGGCAACGACTGCACCAACGTCATCGTGTGGGCGTCGCGGAAGTCGAGCCGCCGGCGGCGCTCCGCTACCACGATGGCGAACCGGCCGTCGGGCGTGAAGTACAGGTTGTAGGGATCGTCCACCGGTAGGCTCGCGCCTTCCTGACCGGTGGTGGGATCGATCGGTGTGAGCGTGCCGCCGAGATTGTTCGCGACCCAGAGTGTCGTGAGGTCGTAGGCGGGCACCACGTGCTGCGGCAGCGCTCCCGTCGGGAACGTCCGCAGCACGCGATAGCTACGCGCGTCGATCACGGTCACCGTCCCGTCCTTCGAGTTCGGGACGTAGACCAGCGGGCGCGCCTGCGCCGCCCGCGGTGAGAGACGGTTCGCGCCGGCGGCGGCGTACAGGTTCACGGTATCGGTACGCGCCGCCGTGTCGGGAGCCGCGACGCCCCCGGCGGGCGCCGGCCGCCGCTCCCCCCGGCACGCGGCGGCGAGCACGAGCGCCCCGACGGCTGCGACTAGTGCCGTTCCAACTTTTCGTGTCACGTGGATTGAAGTACGAGATGTGGCGCTGGCCTGACGCATCGCCGCTCGCCCATCCGGGATAACAAGTTGGAACGGCACTAGTCGCGTGGCCATGCGATCAGGATCTTGCCGACGTTGCGGTTCTCCCGCATGCGCTGGAACGCCTCGGCCGCCCGGTCGACCGGGAACACCGAGTCCACGGGCACCCGCAGCTCGCCCGACGCGAACCCGGGAAGAATCTCCCGCGTGAAGCGCGCCACGATCGCCCCCTTCTCCGCGCGGCTCCGCGCGCGCAGCGTCGAGCCCAGCAACCGCGCGCGCTTGCGCATCAGGAGGGTGAGATCGAGCTCGGCGCGCGCACCCCCCATGGTCGAGATGAATACGACCCGCCCCCGCCCCCCGGTCGCCAGGACGCGCATATCGCCCGCGAGGCTCGGCGCGCCGATGGGATCGAGCACGACATCCACCGCGTCGCGCCCCCAGCGCTCCTCGATCTGCTCGGCGAAATCCTGCCCCCCCGTATCGATCACCAGATCCGCCCCCGCGCTTCTCAGGGCCACCAACTTTTCAGAGGTCCGCGTCGTGGCCGCGACCCGGGCGCCCAGCAGCTTTCCGAGCTGAATCGCCGCCAGGCCGACTCCCGACGCGCCCGCGTGCACCAGCAGCGTCTCGCCCCGGCGGAGCCCTGCTTCCATGACCAGGTTGACGAACGCCGTGAGAAAGGCCTCGGGAATGCCCGCGGCGGTGACCAGGTCCAAACGCGTGGGCGCCGGAAACAGCTGGCCCGCCGGGGCGGCCACGTACTCGGCGTGGCCGCCCCCGGCGACCAGGGCGCACACCGCCTCTCCAGTCGCGTCGCTTGTTCCCGACAGCTCGAGCCCGATGATGTCCGGCTCACCCGCCGGAGGCGGGTAGCGCCCGGCGATCTGCAGCAGGTCGGCGCGGTTCACTCCGGAAGCCGCGACGCGCACCAGGACCTCGCCGTCGCGCGGCACCGGCCGCGCGGCCTCCGCCAGCGAGGCGACGTAGCGACCCTCGAGCTCGCTGACCTGGAGGAACCTCATGGCGCGAATACTAGTGCCGTTCCAACCTGATGGGAGTGGGCATCGGTCGCTCGCGATCGCATCACAAATCGTTGGAACGGCACTAGCCGGACGGGGCACGTCCGTGCAAAATTCGGGCGCCATGAAACGACGCTGCTGGACCGGGGACGACGCCGAGCCGTTGATGCTCGCCTACCACGACGAGGAGTGGGGTGTCCCGCTGCACGGCGATCGGGAGCTGTTCGCCAAGCTCGTGCTCGACGGCTTCCAGGCCGGCCTCTCGTGGCGCGTGATCCTCAACAAGCGGGCGCGCTTTCTCGAAGCGTTCGATGGGTTCGACCCGGAGCGCATCGCGCGCTACGACCGCAAGAAGATCGGCCAGCTGCTCAAGGATCCGGGCATCGTCCGCAACCGTCAGAAGGTCGCGGCCGCGGTGTCCAACGCGCGGGCCTTTCTCCAGTTCTCCCCGCGCGAGGGG
>Ga0209161_10000747_pt1 | contig 26604 bp, 20 predicted proteins | sample GraSoiAngelo_155_FD_186169 | JGI IMG/M metagenome (GOLD analysis project Ga0209161, IMG submission 186169) | Grasslands soil microbial communities from the Angelo Coastal Reserve, California, USA - 14_1009_13_30cm (SPAdes) (version 2) | ecosystem: Environmental > Terrestrial > Soil > Grasslands... | reverse complement strand
AAGGGCGTCGCGCTTGGCCCCGAATCTTGTCGAGAAGCGAAGACCGAAAATTAACCTATTTTTCGGGTTAGAATGATGATCTCTGTTCGTGCAGAGATGCCCGAGGACTGATGCCCAACGCGGTCTCCTCATCGATAATGGGTTTTGATCGCAATGTCGATTCCGACTTGGTTTCTGAAGAATGAGCTTGGAGCATCGGGCGGGAAGCAAACGCAGGTTCAAACTCGTTTCTCCAGCAGCCAGCCTTTCCCCTCGCGAAAGTCCTCTCTAAGGAATGTTTCTGCCCGATTTCAAAGAACTACTCTCATGTTGGACAAGACGATATTCTTGGGTAGATACAGAACGGCCGAAACGCCAACGACTGCTCTCGAGGCGCAAGAATTCAGGTTATGTCAATACGATTCGGGCGCTTTGCGAGCCATGCTTAAATAGTTATTACGTTATAACTATTCTCATGTCTCGCGTGTTGACCGGAAAAGTCAGAAGAGTAGGGAATTCCTTGGCAGTAATAATACCGAAGGAGCTGTCAGAGGAATCGGGTGCAAGCGAAGGAGACACCATCACTGGGGACTATGAACGAGAAAGCGCGTCTAAACGATGTGGTGCTGAGGGCCGTAAACAGGGAAAGAGCGGTAGAGAGACTGGTCCGGACCTCGATTTCTTTTGGAGAGGCATCGTACCTGCGCAAGCAGGTTCGAAGCGAGCTGGAGGGGCAGAAGACCTACGTGAACTATTTGAAGCGCCGGAGTAGAAAGAGGTACCTGAACGTACTTGACGAAGAGGGTAGGACGATGATGAGGCGGCAAGAAAGAGACGCCGAAAGGTGCGTCAGGGAACTTACAAGCGTCGCTGAGAAATTGGACGGGCAGGTATCGCGTCTCGAAAACTCGATTCTACAGACACGTCGACTCTTCGCAGAGTGACAGCCAATGGCTCGCCAACTCGGTTTCGACGATGTCTAAGCTAGCTACGAAGGAGCCGCAATACAGTTAGGCTCAATGCTAATCCTTCAGGATCAGAACAAGGCTGAACTGAGGGCCAACGCCCGAGAACGCCAGCATGACCTCGGGCGCTGGAGGACCAAGAAGAGTCGAAGAGAGCACACGTTCTCCTTCGAAGGGACTAAACGCAAACGACAACAAATCATCTTTGAGGGAATGAAGCTAGAAGCGCTCGTTAGTAATCTTCGAGATGAACTTCGAGAAACACGGCGGAAATTGCAAGCCCGCCTAGCATGATTCTCTTTCACTGAATGAATCTGCTGTCAAGCCAGTCCGGGTTTCCTTGGAAGCGTTGCGCTTCCACGACAATAACCACGATAGCAACAAGCCTGAGACCGGCCCTCAAAGCGCGACAGCCCCATTGACTCTCACTTGGCGATTAAGGCTTCTATTAACATGGCAATTCAGAGCTAGGCTGCAACTTGCCCACCTCTACGCCTAAGACATCAGGCGGTTTGTTATTCAATAAAAAAGGAGGAGGGGATTAGCTTTCGTACCGCGCTTCGCAACTAGAGCACGTTTATCGTCGTGCTACCTAAGCTTCCGGAGTGGTCCGTGTCGCCGCTATACCTTCCTGTGATTGTCTGAAGGTTCGGTTGGCCCGGCGTCGGTGTATAACTAACCGTGCAAGAGGACGTTGATTGATTTGTTCCTGAGAGGTTGCAACTGGCGGAGCTGAAGCTACCTTGAGCACTACTGCTCCAAGCAACGGTTCCAGTTGGCGTTATCGGTGTTCCGGGAGATGTGTCGGTCACGGTCGCTGTGCAGGTTACTGGATGGTTATTCTGGGTGGTAGTAGGCGAGCAACTTATGGCGGTCGAAGTGCTCCGCTGCGTTATTGATATCGTGGTGTAGCCTGTACTTGGCCGATGAGTTGAGTCGCCACCATAGTTCCCCGCTATGGTCGGAATTCCTTCCATCCCGCGAGCCGGTGTAAAGTTCACGAAGCAACTGCTGGCCGAGGAACTGATCGCGCTAAGCGTGCAAGTCGCGGATGGAGAGAAAAAGCCTGAGCTAGTGCTCGAGAAAGTCACGGTGCCAGCGGGAGAGCTGGGAGTAGCTGAAGTGTCCTGTACAAACGCAGTGCACCGTGTAGCCTGGTTGACAGCCACTGTGGATGGGCTGCAACTGACCGTGGTACTGGTACTAGACAGCTGCACCGCGAGGCCACAGTTCCAAATATTTTGCGTTGGATTGCCTGCACCAGATCCAAATATTCCTCCACCGACAATATAGATGTTCGACAGATCCGAGATTGCTTGAACTTCTGTTCCAGACCCTGAAGTGCCTCCAGGAATAGGTGAGTCGGCGCTCCAAGTGTTAGTGCCTGGGTCGTATACCTCGTGAGCTGCACTGAAGCCATTCCCGATTGGGACGACGCCTCCGATAACGTGGGGCTTGCTTCCACAATCCCCGACAGATTCATCGGCCCTTGCAGTAGGCATTGGCGCCCCAATGGTCCATCGGTTGAAGGATATCACGAAGATCTGTGTGGTTGGAACAATTTGGCCATTGCTTGTGAAGCCACCGAATACGAATATCATGCCGTCGATTACGATAGCAGCAGCATCCGAGACTGGGATAGGTAATGAGGGCCCGAAGCTCCAGGTGTCAGTAGCAATGTCGTAGATTTGAAGATAGTTGACGGCCCCGCTGCCTGGTGCGCTAGAGGTTCTCCCGCCTGCAACGTAAATCTTGTCTCCGGTAGACACGACACTGTGCTCCGTGGCAACGGGAACGGGCATGGAAGCGAGGAAGATCCAATTATTGACGACAGGGTCGTACCTTTGAAGGAGACCTGGGAATGACCTGCCGCTTACCGCGTACAGACATGGTCCGCCGCTACACGAGTTACCACCGCCGGTGACCGCGGATAGTTCGGATTCAGGCACGGGGAGTGAAGCGCCGTTTGAGAGCCAACTGTTAGTGAGCGTACTGTACCTTTGGTTGAGGCTTGTATCCCCACCTGAGTAGCCACCGAAATAGTAATGCACCGCGCCTACAACAGCCGCACCGTATCCTTCGACTGCGATGGGAATCCGAGCACCGGTCGTCCACGAACCTACTGCGTGAACATTCGGAGTTGCGAACAAGGACAGGTTCAGCATGACGAGAGCTCCTAGAACCAGCGGCATAGTTTTCCTGAGTTTTCGTCTGCGCAGAGTGATTTCTGACAATTTTTTCGTGCAGAGGTTATTCAATATAATAAAAAAGACCCCGTTTACAAACGAACACAAATAAAGATCAGAATGATGTGCTGTCGATAGATCCTGTTTACTTGATGGATCAAGGGGGAGGCGTCTAGGAGCAGTTGTCGAAGTAAGCCAGAAGCCCTTAGAATTTCGTATTCGTCATTTGATCGAATGCGTTGCTCGAGATCGTCACACACTCTGAGGAAAAGTCGACGGACGTCCTGAGAACTCGAAGAAATCACTCCTCGGCTTGGTAGACAACCTGTCGCGCCTTAAGGTTGGGTCCCCATTGTTCGGAGTCCAGAAGGGGAGTTTAGACCTAGGTCCGTCTGTCACGTAGGGGTTTGAACCTAACCGGCCAAGGTGTGGCCTTTTTCATGATCTTCAAGCTGAGCCTTGGCACAATCAGGTACCTCCACCCCAAGCCTCTTTCGTGGTGAAAGAATCTGGGGAGCTTTTTGGGCAGAAAGAGAGCGATTGTCGACCTATGGTCGTCTCAACGTATCGTCTATCCAAGCTCTATACTCAATAGTTCCTGATTGAGGATCGTATAGATTTACGAATTCCGACGGAACACTAATTGTCCTCATTGCCGCGAATGCGCGGACTCGCGCCTTAGGGAACGCTTCCAGCAATCTGTTTGCGGAGCCAAGCAGCGTTGCTCCTCGTGTAACAATGTCATCGACCAAGACCAGTTTTTGCGGAGGAGGGTCCTCGATGCTTCCCTGAACGGCGATGGTTTCAAAGTGTCTTGAAGGTGTTGGTCTCTCTGATGAATCGCTCCACGCAGCCTTAGGAACGGGCGTCTCCCGGACTAGACATTGAACAACTTCCTTTCCGAGTCGTTTCTCGACCAGAGCTGATGCTATCCTATCGGGTACCCACAAGGTATCGGGTTTCATCAAGCTACTTCTCGGCACAGGGACCAGACTTGTCTCCTGGTCAAAGAAAGAGGCGAATGGCAAACTCTTGACGTTTTTCTGAATTGTGCTGCCTATCCAGTGAGACATTTGTATCGGGGGCTGATCGATGAAGCCATCGCTCTTGATTGTGAGCATCACATCTCTAGCTTTCTGAATCTCGTCAGATGATCCGCGCGGGGTATAGCTTAGAAGAGAACCAAATTCCAGGCGAGTTAGATGCACGGTTTCTCGTTGCTACACGGATATCTTAACGATTCTTTGAGGCGAAGGCAGAACGTCCAGAACTCGCCGCGGGTCATCCAACTCCAAAGCACCATGTCGGATCATCTGCTCTGGCCAGGTCAAAGAAGTATCACCGACTATTGATTTCCAGATAAACAGTGTTCGACCCAGTCTCAAGGCCTCCCACCCTTGGTGAAGCGAGCCACTTGTATCACCAGCTTCAACTATGACCGAAGCGTTTGAGATCAACGCCATCGTCCGGTTCCGCATGACGAAATTCTCTGGTCGTGTTGGGTATCCAATTGGAAACTGTGAGATGGCAAGGTGATTGGTGGCTATTTCCTTCTGAAGTTGCGAGTTCTCCTTTGGATACACATTGTCGAGCGAAGTTCCAAGGACGGCAACGGTGCGTCCCTTAGCTTCGATGGCTGCCTTATGAGCCGCGGTATCTATACCAGCGGCCAGTCCACTCACAATCACCACACCTTTCTTGGAGAGCATACCCGCAATTTCAGTCGCTGCATCACGACCCTTCTCTGAAGGCTTCCGCGATCCAACTATTGCTACTCTTGGTCTAGGGAGAGGGATCTCCATTGGGCCGGCTGCGAAAATTTCCTGAGGGGCAAATTTTCTCTCGACGTCGTTGAGAGGTCCCAAAAGCTCTTCGGGCCCCAGAGCGAAAATCTTTTGTCGCCCTCGCGTCTCCGTTACTCTCAATTTGTCCGATGCCTCGCCGAAGCTTTGAGTTCGTGGAGTACTCGATCGCCTTCCATCTAAGCCTGTGTGGTTGGTCGGCCAATGGGGAGGAGGTAGCAAGACCTCTTTCATCGACCAAATTCCCTGAAATCGATATTTAAGGATGAATAGCCTCCGAAAGTGGTTCTTAACCAGGTTTCGAGTCTTTCCCCGAATCTCGTGGGGCCTGGCATCTATAATCGTAATTATGACTTCATTTCTGCCTTTTCTGAGTACAACCAGTTCCAGATGAGGCGTTCAGCAGACTCCAGCGTCGGAGAAAGATCCTGAACGAGATGAGAAGACGAGCCGCACGGGAATCCGCGGAATAGCAGACTCGTTCCTGGAAACTGCTGACGCGAGCCAGTAAGGCCCAAGGGTTCACGTTCCAGAAGGTGGGAGCGAATGCAAGTTCAAACTCCTTTCTTCATGAAAGGATTACTATTCATGGGAGTGGAGGCTTCGGGGCGGCGGAGGTCGGCCACTGGTTGCTTATGGAACACGGCAATTGCAACTCCTTCGATTGCTTTCACGGTGCATCGGTCGATGTCGGCCTGGCAAAAGGCGAGAGGGATCCTTCCCAGCTTGCTATAGAAGGAGGCTTAGGTGTACTCACAGGAGGGGCTGCGCACTTCGCGTTGAGCGAGACGGGAGTAGAAACTACCGGAATGACGACTCTCGACCAGGCTAACTCTTTCGCTCCAGGGGTCGCAGCGTTCGGCCGACTCTCTCCCAACGCGAGCGCCGTCTTGGCAAGCGATCTTCTGGGTGACGTATTCGGAGAGGTCGCGGGCAAAGCGCTAGGTTTTTCGTCCCACAATACCCTTGACTCCTACGGCAATGGACGTCAGTTCGAAGGGTCATGGACCAAAGCCCTACCGTAGAGAGCTAGGACTGGGTTTGGGAATATTCGGACTAGTAGTAATCTCCTCATATGCATTATCCATTACACCCGTTGCCTTCTTCTTTGATTGGAAGTACTGGGCTGGTTTCCTTGGTTTCGCTTCTCTAGGATGGCTATGGATTGGAGTTGACGCGATTCCCGGAAAACGAAGGAGATCCAAGAGTCTGTTGCAAAGCTGGCTTGTTGTGGGTCTACTGCTCGTAATCGGCGGATCCCTCGGCTCGGTCCCTCTTCTATTGCCTGTGGCTGACAGTGTCTTTGCAGCGCTCTTTCTTTCACTCGGAGCAAAGGCTGCGTGGACTTACATGATTAGAGGAGGGCTCAAGTATTGTGTGCGCTGCGGCGAGTATCGGTGGTTTCTTCGCATGAATGGGGAATTATACTGTAGCAAGCACGGTCACAAATGGGAGCGCCAGTAAACTAGGGTTTTGTAATTCGTAACCCCGCTAGTCTCACCATTGCAAGCGACCACTAGTTCCGCCAGGTTGGTCTGTAGATAGAACCGAATGGCCCCTAGTTGGCGCAGTCGCTCCGGATCTCCACTCCCTTCGGTCTGATATTTTTCTAGAACCCGTTCGACACTGACTTCGGGCAATTGTAGATAGGTGATTAGTGGATGGGCACTTTGGAAACTGGGATATGTAGCCGCCGAACCGTCCTAGGTCGAACAGTTGGTTTGCAAGTGGTGGTCTCCAGGTGGCTGACCTCTGATCTGGACGTAGAGCCGAGGCAGAGTCGTAGGGAGCGCCTGCCCCGAAAACAACCACTAGCACTTTGTCGAGCATCCCTCATTCGATGAGCGGGGCTAGCTCTCGTACAGAGATAGTACATTCGTAGGTCTGAGTTTGTCCAGATTCTGCTGAATAATGATGGAGTGCCACATCTTCTCCGTGACTACCACGTCGCAATATGGAAGGGCAATGGAGAGGCTCATGATGTCATTCAAGTCGTGGGGGGTCGACTTTCCTCTCTTTCAGCATATCACGACGGAACGAGAGTTCCACATTGCATTATGAAGTCGGCATTGACTGAAGAAATCAATGATCTGATCTCGGGCCGCTGGGAAAGCATCAAGGAAGGTCCGTGGGTCCATATGGATCTTCACTAGGAACGCAATGACCTTTGGACTGATTTCATCGAGCTCGATTCAGGGCTGGATCATGGGGGACAAGCTAGTTATCTATCAGCTCGTATAGTTCGTCGAGAACCTTGAATAGATGTTCGCCTTCTCCAGTGACGTAATATCGATTCCAATTGCCCTCAACAATCTCCAGGCGAACGAAGCGCCCCGCCTGAAGGCGTTTCAGGTAATGTTCGATCGACCGGAAGTTAAGATTAGCCCGCCGAACAAGTTGCGTTTTCGAAATTCCCTCGTCCTTCAAGGTTGCTTTTAAGAGCTCGAACGTGATTCGTATAGGGTCTCTTCTGACCTTTTGCTGAACGTTGACCATTGCAGGAGTCAGCAATTGTCAAGACACAAACAAAACGGTTTGCGACCAGATTGAGTAGATTGAGTAGTCCGAACAGACACTCACACTCACCGATTTTTCGACCAATAAACTTCCTCATGAAAAATCATATGGGTCATTGGTTGGAACCCCAAAGAAAGTATAGTGAGAAAGTATTCTGAGAAAAACTTGGTAATCTCTGGCCACCTGTTTCATCATTCTCTCACAATTATATTTCCAGGTCTCGGCTATGTCCTACGATTGGTTCTGATTATGAGAAGACGGATGGGCGCAAAGTCGGAATTTAGTATCGGTGGAATTTCTAATCGCAGAGTATCAAGATCGTTGACCGCGACTGTATTGATCATTGTCTTGGTTGTTGCATCCCTCTACGTGTTGCGACCGGCAAAGGCAACGTCGACATACACAGACAATGCTTTCGCGGGCTGGGGAGCTACACGGTTAAAGGATACCGATCCGAACTCGACCGCTCCCAACTCGGTCGTATTTTCAGGTCAAAAGGCAAGCAACTTCGAACAAATTGCTCTAAGAGAAGCTGCTTTAGGTTACAACACGATACGAGGCTCGTTTTCTCCCTATTGCACAGCCAAATTCGGTCTGACGCCCCCGGATCCGTCCAATTACCACTTCATCGGTGACTACAATGCTACACAACTCGCTAGAGCGATCAAGATCGCGAGCTATCTGAGCTTCTGGATAGTCGTCGACTATCACGGTTACAGTGATCTGTACAATTCCACGACAGTCGCTTGCTGGCAGAGTGCGTGGTTTGGAAGCACTGCTGGAAACAGCACTAATGGAATTTTTGGCGCGGGAGGCATAGTAGGCCAATTCAAGAGCAACTACACAAGGATCATCTGGGAACCTCTCAACGAACCAAATCGGCCAGGCTCCATGAGTGACAGCGTCTGGAATGCAACGCTATCCGCGAACTACCAGGCTTGGCTAAACTATGACAGAAAGGCTGGAGACACTCACCAGGTGGTACTACAGAACATCTGCTCCTTCGGTTGCGGATTGGATCGCACTGTCTGGTGGCAGGGTTATCCGACTGTGAACGACACGCAGAACGCGGTCCTTGAGAGTATTCACAATTACATCTACTACCCTGGCTACTCTGATGCGCTCATCTACGATGCAGACGGAGACGGCGGCACCTACAATCCCAATGCAGATCAGTTGATTTCTGGAACCGCTTCGAGTGGTGCGACTCTTAGAACCGATACCAACCTGAAGTTCGTGAACACAACCACATCCTCTACCGAGTCGTGGAACGCGAATAAGGCTATCGTGTATGATGCTAACTCTAATGGAAAATTCGATGGCACAGACGTTCCAATGGTATTCATCCCCATCTCTGGCGCCCTCCTCAAGACTGATTCAAAAATGATGTTCGTCGATAAGCTCAACCATCCTTCGTCTTGGACTACAAATTACACAAACGCAACCGCTGACGCCATCGCGAGGGACGATTATCTGTCGATGCTAAACGAGACAGTGCATCAAGGTTGGCCAATCCTGAATACTGAAGGTGGGCCGTGGTGCGGAGCCTGCCGCAATTCAACCTACGAGGTGATAGGTGGCTCCGCAGGTTACTCAATAACCGGCATGCGTTACATTCAGGATGTTACAAATTACATGGAAGCAACTAACCCGCGTATGAGCTGGATGTGGTGGCCGGCCGCATCGTGGACCGACACACCAGGAGCGGGATTGTACGGCGCAATCACGTCCCACATCAACTCAAATGGCGTCCATGCGGGCTGGGGAACTCTCCTATCGCATCAGCATTTCTCAGTAATCGCACACATCGCAACCACTTCTCAAACAGGGTCGGAACTTACAGTTCCTGAATCGGAACAACGGACATTCCAAAACCCACGAGGACTACAGGGCTACTACGCCTTCTACCGCGACTCAATAAACAGCGTACAAGCATGCTACTACGCAACGTCACCAGACGGATCAGGCTGGAACAGCAGTCAGAGTACAGGGCTTTCAAATCTTTACGATACTTGCAGTGCGATCTATGCGCAAGATCCGTCCAATTCCAGGCTCTTAGTCTACTTTGTAGCTTCACGGCATTCTACAAGCGTAGGGACCGGCCACAACATCTACTTCCGAATTGGAAGTATCGTAGATACTTCGACATACCTGACGTGGCTCACCAGTCTCCAAACTCTAAAGTCAACCAACAGCAGCGAGAACCTTGCGTATCCTGTAATCGCGCAAGACTCAAACGGTTATCTCCACGTCGCATTCTCCTACACGAATAACGCCGCGACATCGGCCAGCGCCGCAGAGAACGTTGAAGTTTGCAGCTCGCAAACGGCCAATCCGGCAAGCAATCCGACATGGACTTGCAGTAACCCGCGATCGAACAATCCTTTTCCAGAAGAAAGAGTCCCGAACATCACCACACCGGTCACCATGCCTCACATTCTTGCCATATCCAGTGGAGTGCTGGTAATCAAAGGCGTTTGCAGTGGAGCCGAGTCCACTTACGTTACGTGTAGCTTAGGTTCGGATCTGGTTGAGAGAAGCGTGGTTATGACATGGAACGGTTCGACACAGACTTGGGGAAACACCGCGAGCTTCACATTTTCCACGACCACTGCGAAGGCTCACGTCAGAACTAGCGGCGTCAACGGCACAGCCACGGGGAGCTACCGCGTCCACTTTGCGTATGAGGACGGTGGCAACCTGACGACTCGATACATTGATTCTCCCTACGCAAGCTGGAGCATGGCTACCGTCGCCTGCATCTGCGGCACGGTATTCGGAGCACACCTTACACATGTAAGCGGATCATTGACTACTGAAAGATTCATCATATTCTACTCGACAAACTTCCTGACGCTCGATAGTGTTAACGCAACAGACAATGAGCACTGGGGATCTGCACAAGTCGAATTTGTAAACGGCATCGATAGCGACCGTGACGGTGACTGTGATACAAACTGCATAGACGCTAACTATCCAACAAGCGCAAGCAGCGTTGCCGAGCTCTCCCGAAACACTGTGTACGTGCCTCTCGCCTGGGTCCAGGCGTTCACTCAAAGGCAAATCTGGTTCGATAAACGCCCGCTTAACTAGTAGGCGAACCCTCCATTTCCGAAAATAGGGTGAGAGATACGATCTTCCCTAGGGGCAGCCCCCGAGCCTTCGCAACCCTCTCAATTGTTTTACTGAGCGCAACCCTGGTCGCTCTCGAGGCGACCACCCTCACGCCGGTCCATGCCTACACCTTCAGCACATCGGCCCTGAGCACTGCGACGGGCTTTAAGGGCATCAATTTTACGCAGGGCTTTGGTGGAGATCCTCCAGACGTGAGTCTTGCAGTAGGCCCCACCCATGCCGTAGAGTGGGTGAATAACGGATGGGCCGCATATCTGAGGAACGGCACCCTAGTTCAGGTAACTCATTCTAACGTTACCTTCAACACCGGTCCCGATCACCACAGTCTCAGTGATCCGAAAGTCCTGTACGATGCCGCTAGCGGTAGATGGTTCGCGTCTATACTAGACACGGTTCATGGTAACATAGCCATAGCTGTATCAAGCTCCAGTGACCCGACAAGGACTTGGAAATCGTACAACAATCTCACTTTGGGTAGCGCCGACTGTCAAGGTGGTGGCGCCTGTCCAGACCAACCGATCATCGGCGTCAACGATGACAAGCTCGTCATAGGTGGCGACGTAAGAACCGGAGCGAAAGTTTGGGTAATAAACAAGAGCGACCTTTTAGCCGGAGTTGCAAGTCCTCGCCTTGTCTCATTTGGACCCTTCAACGGTCTTGGGTCAGTACACCCCGTCCAATCTCTCGGCTCGACTGCAACCGAGTATATGGTCAGCGTCAACAACGGCGACTTTGCTTCCAACAGCAGTTATGTGAAGCTGTTTTCGATTTCGGGAGTGCCTGGGATAGGCGCTGGGTCAGCAATTTCCAACGTCACGTTTCAATTGTCGGCGGGGCGAACCATAACTGGGGCTGTACTCTCGGCCATCCAAAAAGGTCCACTCTTCAACCCACCGTCTTCTGCGCTCGGTCTTGGAGACTTTCGGGTGCAGGATGCCGCTTGGTACAAAGGAAAACTTTGGCTGGGACTCAACGACAACTGCATACCCGCAGGAGACAGTACAACTCGCGTCTGCATTCGACTCGTCCAGCTTGACACGTCCTCCTCATCGATGGTGCAGGAGTTTGATTACGGAGCATCCAGCAAATACTACTTTCTGCCAGCTCTTCGCATCGACAGCATGGGCAACCTCGCAATGATCTATGGCTACTCCTCAGTCTCTAACTATCCTACTCTTGCGGTTTCAGGAGAAGCCGTCAACGATCCACTTCAAACTCTGATCGCTCCAGCCGTTATTGCCACGTCGAATGCAGCCTACACTGGGGGTGCTGCCTATGGTGACTACTTCGGAGCGGCGGTAGATCCTTTAGACCCATCACGGGTGTGGGTCGCCGGCGAATACAACCGCATCCCTTCGGGCTGCGGAACCAACTGCGGTGACCCCAACTGGTCCACGTTCATCTCTTACATGCGGGTACGTGCGTCGGTCTCGTTCGATAGCACCAACACTTTCCTCGGATTCTCAGTGCGAACCAACGGTAGCCTCACTGTCGACTCTCGCCTGGATAGGCTTCCGAGACTTAATGGAACAGTAACTGCCAAAGCTTCCAATAGCTCAACCGGGCAGGATCTGTTCACTAAGACTTTCACCATCGTAGGCCTTCAACTAACTAACTCCTCGGGAGTGGCACCATACTATGGAGAGTTCGTGCTCACGATTGCCGTTGATAGCTGTCCGTCCTTCGGGTCCTTCAAGCCTTGTCGGATCACGTCGGACGTCACGATCACCTTTTCCGGAAAGGATGCCACGAGTAATTTGGCTGTCTCTCGGGATCTTGACGTCGATCAAAACGGTACGGTAGACCAGTCTGACCGAGACGCTACCGCGACCGCGTATGGCTGTAGTATTGGCAACCAGTGCTACAATCCAAAGCTGGATTTCGATGCCAATAATACGATAAACGTTGTCGACCTGGCTATGGTCCAATCCTATCTGAATGCCCCAGCCTATGTCTAGAAAAAACTGCATGATGGGCCAAAACCATCTCTCCAATACTAGAGTCCGGACAACCATTCTCCCTTCGAGCTGGGTGCCTGTATCCTTGGCATGTGTCTATGCTCGCGTTTCGCCTGATTCTAGCCTATCGGACAGACCGAATCTATGAACCGAGATTCCGCAGGAAGCGATTCCTTAGAAGAGAACCGAACCTCGCCTTGGACTTCCACACGTTCAGACCCTGTTAGAGAGTTTGAACCACGAAACTGGGGTCCGATCAGGTGGGATTCCCGTTGCCTCACGTTGCTCAGCCTGAATGAGAACATGATCCCCTAAGCCTTAGTTTCAGCTTTCAACACTTCAGCGTATTGCCGGGCAACGTAACGGTTGTATGCGAGTCTGATTTTGGCAATCTGACCTCCACGACCTCTCTCCTTAGGGAAAATGCGGATCTCCGCCAGACCCAACCTAATGAGTGGTTCAATCTGACGCCCGTACTTCCTCCTGTATCGGGAGTCGCCGTAAAGTGAACTTCTCGGGATCTTGAGGGCTCCTGCAACATCCATTAGTGTACGCCATCCCGCATGCTCGAGGGTGAGTTCTTTTACAGAATAGTCTTGATGGAATTCGTGAGAAAGGTAATCGAGGATCCTTGAACCCGACAAAATCTTGGGTGGCAAGTCCAACCACAACTCTTTACCACTGTCGTCAAGGAGCACTAATCGAGGTCGAAGAGAAACGAGGCCATGTGACCCTATTCTCATTGTCAGTATGATCTCTTCCCGGTTCGAGGGGGCTATTCTCTTCCCATCCATAATGAGGGATCTTCCCTGAATTTTTGATGAGCTGGGGGCGTCTACAAGCTGGGTGTCGTCCTCAAGAATATCGTCTACTCTAACAAGGCGGACACTTTTCGTTCCAACGTTCGATATCTCAACAACTACCTTAAGATCTTCTCCGGGAGAATAGCCCACCCTATCCGTCTTGAGATTGGCTTCGACATCGATACCGTGCGCCCCTACAAAACCCGCGGGGGGACCTCCCCAACGCATTGGAACCGGGAACTCAAACGCACGGAGACTGGAAACTGATTTGGAAATCTCGGCCAAATCTGCGCTCAGCATGCGATCCTCGTGAAGTCTTTGGATCAGTTTGTTTGCTGCCTGACTCGCCGACGGCTGATGAGCCTTGTCGAACAAATCAGCGGCGTTGCGTAGGAGTGTTATTCCCATCTCCAAGAGCCCAGTCTTCTTAGTCGGATCCTTCTCTTTGCCAGCCTCGAAGATCTGAAGTTGAGCGTCAAGAAAACGTCGAGTTGCATTTGCCTCACGATACGCGATTGTGAAACCTGCTTCTGAGAAACGGTCGAGAGCTGTTGTGAGGCATTTGATAGCATCCTCATAATCATGGGGTTCAGATTTCCTTGTGAACTCGATACTGGCTATCAGTCCGGCGCAGAAAAAGCCGTAGGCGCTTGAGAGCAATCGAGAGTTTTGATTGTAGCCAATCGCGGCCGTGTTTTCGAATTTGTCACGAGCTTGTTGAATTAGTTGCACTGAGTTATCTGCCAATCCTTGAGTCATCAAACCCCAACCTTCGGCGAGCGAGGCGACGAACAAGATCTCCCTCTTCCCCTCGGAGGTAGGAAGATTTTTCGCGATCTCGTCCATTTCCTTCGAGGCCTCCCCGAATTTCAGAGAGCCGGTCAGATGGTCGCCATTATTGTGAGCCGCTTTTCCTTCCTCAATTAGGATTCTCGCGCGACAATATTCCACTACCGGTTCACCCGCGAGTCTTTCGACCAGAGTGTTTTCTTCCGGTCGCTCCTGTTCGACACGATTAGCCTCAAAGGACTGGACAGCTTTTTGAAAGAGAATTGCTGCATCTTCGAAAGCTTGAACGGACTCTTCGTTCTCCCCGACCTTACTTAGATCCTCGCCGTGCTCTAGCTGTGCAATCGACTTGTAGTATGGAGCGAGGAAGTCCCAGCGCTGGGTGGAATTGTAAATCCGAGCGGCCTTTAGGTAAGACTTCCAGGCTTTCTTGTATTCCATTCGAGCGTGATAGTCTCGCGCCAGCTCTACCGTTGCCGAGGCTCGGAGATATTTCGCTCTTTCTTCGAATAAAGGTCCTAGAGCAACCTTGCCGGCCAGCGACTGGTAAACTTTTGCGGCCTCAGTAAACTCGTGAGCGGCAGTCGAATACTGCTGCAAGCGGTCGTGGGCCCTGCCAGCCATCCAGGAATAGGCAGCGATGCCTCGATTTTTGGTCCCGGCTTTTCGACACCAGATGACCGCTTCTGTGAACGCGTTTGCGGCCGCTGCGAGATGTTCTTCTTCTCCAAGAGTCTCAAATGCTAGCATTAGCATCTGGCCGTAGTCCGAGTATTGTCGTCCAACAGCTCCATGAAGAGGGCGCTCCTTCCCCCACCTGATGGATTCAACGTATTGCGTGGAGAGCTTCAGCGCGGTGGCCTTGGTTTGAATGGCTTCCATGAGGAAATGCTTCCTAATCCTTGGATTCTTCTCAAGTTCGGACAGGTTTCGTTTGGTCTCCGCAAGATAAGTGAAGTAGACACCTCTCTTCCAGAGTGAGCGCGGTTGCGTGCGTTCTACTATCGAGCACGCAAGTGCCCGATTCTTCGATGCCTCTGTGATCAGCCTTCCTTTCTTAAGCGGATTTGATTCAAGCTGCGCCAGATCTAACTGAATCCTGCTACTGATGTGATGAGCATAAGCTAGAGCCTTAGGATATAGCGAGCGTTCTGCGACTTCGAGAAGCTCACTTGCTTCATGAAGGCTCTTTGTTAAGAGGAGTTGACGCTTCTCTCGATCAAAGTGAAACCAGGAGAGTTGCTGGAAATGCTCGGCGTAGGGAGAATTGGGCCACATGACCGAAGCACCTTGCGAAACGAAATTGAAACATGTGTAGATTTCTAGGGCCCTTTCCGCAAACTCTAGAGATTTTCGAGAGAGACTGATGCACAGCTTTGTGTCATCTGTCCGAACGGCTTCCCAAAAAAAATGGCCCGCTAGCTGATCGCACACCCATCCGATGGCAAATCTCTCTCTTCTTCTCGTTGCAATCTTTAGGGCCTTCTCCCATATGCGGAATCTTTGACGAGTGTCGAATATGTGGAAGAATCCGTCCGGGGGTCGCGGTAACCCCAGCAGAGCCTGTTCCTCGTCGATTGCTGTCGCAGTTTCCCAGTAATGTTTTGCTTCTTTGTCGAGCTTTTTCTGGTCAGTTACCTCTCCGAGTTCTTCGCGTGACGAATCGATTAGCAATGCCATTCTGACGCAAACTTTGGTGAGTGTGTCTTTGTATTGATGGTCGTTTGACAGGATTTCGATAGCTCGTCGCCCGTATTCGATCGCTTGATTGTGCAAGGCAACTCTCTTAGAGGGAGCCCACTCAAGATTCAGAAGAACCGAAGTGATCGGAGATAGAAGATCGAAAGTCTCTCCGAATCTGAATGGATCGTTCAGATTGTCGAACGATTTCATGGCCTTCTTAGCAAGGTTCCATGATTCGGAAAGATGTCGTTTCTTCGATGACGAACTCGAGGCGAGCCAGAATCGAATGTAGGCCTCCATCGAGAGACAATGAAAATGTCGACCTTCCAGATCTCCGAAGGCATCGATCAGCCTTCGCGAATTCTTGTACGCAGCAATCGCTTTGTGAAGATTCTTACGAAACTCTCGGGAATCTCCAGCCTGAAAAGCTCCCCGGAAAAACGCTCGGCCCATCCGTTCTTGAGCGTCAGCTCTAGTTGCTCTGGGTAATTCAGCTAACGCAAGCAAATTCGCGCAGACGGTTGCTGCTTTCAGCCAGCGGCATTTCTTCTCCTCGCCGAGGGCCGCGTTTGAAAACTGATCGGGAATGTTCTCCCAGGATCGCGGAATCCTGTCTTGCAACCGAGAAAGGATTTCTCGTTTATTGTATTAAGCATTTAGCAGATAATTTCGCTGAAAAATGCTCATCTAATTTTCCGCGTGTGTGGAGATCGGCGGCGCTAGGTATGTCAAGAATGAAGGGAAATCATTGCTTGAAAAGGAATGTGAAGAGGACGATTTTTGGTCGGAATTTCAGGATACTGCTTTTTCTAATCGTTGCCTTCTCGCTAGGAATTCTTCCTTCTCCTCTGGCCAGCCATTTTCGCTTGCCTGTGCTTCCCACCGTTAGGGCAAACTCTGAATCTTCGGCTGGACTATGGTATCCTGCCGGTCCCCAAATGGCTACGCTATCAATAAGCACATTCGGGGTTGATCCGACCGGTCAAAGCTTTGGATTTAATTCGCTTCTTGGTAACCAGATTGATCTGCTGAGTTCTCCTCTCAGTGCTGCTCAGCAAAACTCAGTGCCTTGCCTGACCAGCAACACCATCACTTGTAGTCTTCCAATTCCAGCACATGGATATTCAGAAATCGAATTCAACCTTGCAGGGGTCCTCTGGGGCATTCCCCAGGCCTATGGCGCAAATGCGGCTGGAATCGAGCTTCGACAGGGAATAGCCCACCTGCTAAACAAGCAGAGTTATGTCTCTAACGAGTCGCCGTGTAGCCAAGGGCGATCGTGTCTCGCAAACGATGAGCCCAACGCGTTGTGCGATATCAACCAGTGCGTTAACGGCGGTCTTCCGGCTCCGAACCCATGTGGATGGGACACAAAGTATTCCCAGAATAGCGTATCTAACTGTGTAGTCGGTGCGCCTGGAGGTACATCATACAACTGTGGCTATAGCACTGCCTGTCCGACCGGCACTGTGAGCGGCAGCACTACCTATGCTTGGCAAGCACCAATCGGCAGTCCCGACTTTTGCGCAGCAGCAAACCATCTGATTCAAGCATTCACTGATGCAAGCATTACTGGAGTGACACTCAACGCAAGTTGTGAGCTAAACCCACCGAGTGGAGGCTGGCCGTCCGTCGTTACCGCTTTTCCTCCCAGCTGTGAAAACACGAGTCCTACAGCCGCTGTTTGCTTGTCTGTCCAGCAGTTCGACACTGCCCAAGTTGATTTGGGCAGAGGGATTGGGCAGGACATCTGCGCCCTCTTCTCTCCAGCTTGGGTCTCTGGTGGATGGACCACGTTGCTTGGCAAGCCCACCTTTTGCGATAATTCGAACACAGGCTCCGGGAATTCGGCTTGCGGAGGTGGATCTTGCCCATTTCTAGAGGAAATTGGAAACACCTTTGACTTTCACGGGTTGCCTTTTTCGGCACACAACTATTGTGCGCCCTCTCAAACAGGGGTTCCCAACAATTGTTGGGGAATTTGGACAGGGGGCTGCGAGAATTGTTTCCCGTTTGACACGAGTCTCTATTTCAAATACAATAGTCTCTTCGCCACAAAAACAACTGTAATATGTACGAATGCTGATTGCTCCAGTTCTCAGCCTGGGTCAACTTGTTCGAGTACTTCGCCGACATCAGATCCAAATGACTACATGTACGTCTGCGTTCCGGCATATGATACACTAAGCAGTCTGATGGAATCTGCGCAGTGCCTTTCTTCTCCAGGTCCTGCCCATGATCCCGTGATCAGACAGGCTTCGGCATCGTTCGCCAGTTGTTCAGGTGGATCGGTGTCGGGCACTTGTTCCTCAACTTCGGCATGTACATCAATCTCGTCTGGCTACCAGGCCGAGGACGCTTTCGGTAGCCGAGCGCTTACCATCCCTGTCTGGTCCTCGAATCAAGTATTCGGCCGCCAGAACAACTGGGCATTAGGGAGCACGAGCGCTCCTGGTATTGTCAACGCAATCGGAGGTCGGACAACGGGCATTCCGAACTTCTTCACCCTACTAAACGCGTATACGAACAACCCAGCCGTGTCAGGCGACTTCAGAGTTGGAATCAGTCCTCAACCAAACTTCTTGAATCCTTTCCAAGCCAGTTCAGATAGCGACTTACTTATCATCAAGGAAATCTATGATACATTATTTGTTCAAAACCCCATGTGCACAAACTCCGCCGGTTTGGCCGCTACCGCAGGTGTCCCTACCTGTAGCTCAATAATCCAGGACATGGAGTGGATGACCACCAGTCACAGCTTCCCCTGCTTCCCCGGTGGACCCACATGCAACTCTCAAAGCTTGGGCTATGGCAATTCAACGTATTTCGCAGGCACGACAGCAGATCTTCGTCTAACTTTGAATCGCGGAAACCATTGGCATGACGGTCCTCCGGTAACCGCTTGGGATGTGAAATACAGTTTCATGAGCCTCAACGCGACAGGGGCCTTTCAGGCTATACCGCTATCTAACATTACCCACATGAACGTCCTCGACCAGTTTACTTTGGACCTTAACCTCAGGACTAGAGGACCCTTCACTGAAGCGCTCATTGGTTCAGTCACAATAATCCCAGGCCACGTCTGGTCCGCTTGCGGCGCAGGAACATGGAACACTAGTACGACCAGCAAGAACATTCTGGGCTCATCCATAGTCAACGCTCCTGAGGACAGTTGCGTCGGAATATTCGGGTCGCCAAGCATCGCTATCGTCGGCGGTGTGCGTGCTGACAGTCCGACCTTCGACCCGATGGCGAACAACTTTCTCATCGGCTCAGGACCCTACAGCTGCCAGAGCATTGGCACTGCCGGTCACCCCGCAGTGGGCACCCTTGGTGGAGGCTGCAGCATCGACAACACTCAATCTCCTGCCCCCCAGCTCGGAGCGTACACGCTCACAAGAACCGGTTGCACCTTGGCATCTACCGGAACGAGCTGTAATCCTCCAGGCTCTGGAAGTAATTATTTCAAGAGTAGCGGAGCACTGGCGAAGTATATCTGGACCGGCGATATCGGTGATGGTAGCGCTGATTTCAGCAAGGTGCTAACGGTTAACAGTTGTCACTCTCCTACTCCGTCAGCTAACTGTCCACACTGGGCACAGGGGATTGGCAATCCAAACGGCCCCAACCCTGTGGGCCTCGGCCAGCGGACAGCTGTCAACTTCTATAAGGGCACGAGTTGGATAGCCTTTACTACGGAACAAACAAACGGTACACCGCTGATCCTCACATGCGCAGCGGGATACACAATGCCACTAACGACAATTACCCAGTGCACATCTCAGAACGCTGGATGGACCGGTTCGATTCTGCCTGGCATTGGATCGTACCCGCCGACTCTCTTCGAGGTGCTCAACTATCCAGCGATGCTCTCGCCAGCATCGATCTCAGGATGCAATCCGAACACAACCTATCCCAGTGGCGACGGATACGATTGTTGAAGCCGTCTCGTAGATTGTTAGAACTGCAGATCGCGACTCTATGAGAAAACTGCCAGAGTTGCCGTGAAGCGGAAAGAAATGGCCTCGGGCATCATGTTGAGTTGCTCTGGTCATAACGAGCGAACATTTTTGGTTGGTACTAACGATCAGGCAAATTCGCCGACCACGTACAAACCCTTCTTGCCTTCGTATTGGAATCCCGGAATGCCAATTGCGGGGTGCACCTTCGCTAGAAGCTCTTTAGCGTCATCCTCGTATTCGGCGGTAAACCATTCCCGCACGCATTGAAGGTGTTGAAAGTCGTGGAATACTGTCTGGGTTGGAACAGGGGTCTTATCGACCAAGGTAGCAAGTATCGTAGCCGGTTGCAGAGCCTTCCTTGCCAAGTACTGGCTCAGGGGTTTCAAAATGCCTCCCAAAATCCCTAGCCCAAGGTCTTGAAGATTCCCCAATAGTTGTCGTTCTACGGAGGGAAGGTCTAGGTATATTGTTGATTCACCTGGCTGCGCTACGGCGGAAAACACTTCGGGAGGGGGAGTCTTAAGACCTTGAAAATCGGGGTGAGCCACGAAATCCCTGTAGAGTTCTGCCCCTTTGTCGATCCTCTCAGCAGCTGTGAGCGCTCTATCGCCGGGCACCCTATGTGGATCCGGATCCTGAGTTTTCCCGGTTTTGGTCGCCCTTTTGAATCCACCATCGCCTCGAAATGGATTACGATGCTGATCACTAAGCCAACTCGAAATAGCTACCAGATTCTCATTGTGGCGAGCCACTTCCTCTGATTTCTTCGAAATGAAGACCCAATAACCGGTAAGAAGCCTTGAGAAAGCAAGGTTTGAAGAGTACGGTAGAGGAATTTGCGCGGGTAGGTAAGCTTAGCTTACCCCATTGCTATCGGGACCCCTTATTCTCCGCTTTGTGACGCTGAGTATCGTGCTTGAATATAGTGTCAGCGACTTGATGAAGAGTGCGTATGACATGTTCAGCGAAGAGTCCTGCCAGTGCAGAGATAGCGGCGAGTCCTATCAAGTTAACACCAGTGAGGTTTGCCCCAACAGTTAGAATGCCTCCGCGGATAAGGAAACTGAGGATCAAAGCAAGCCCAGCCCCAAGTGGAGGTCTCAGCAGGTACCATGCAGCCCAAGATTTGTCAAAGTCCTTCTCGACATCCAAGTGCTCTGCGATGGCGTAAAATGAATAGACGCACGCCCCTATAATCCCAGATAGCGCCATGCTTAACAAGAGCAACGTCTCCGGCCCAAGGGGGAAACTAGAATTCGTCCCAAGTATTGTGACAGTTCGGGTAGCATTCAGGGTAAGTTCCTGTGATGTCTTGGGCCAGATACTGTAGAGAACGAGCATTGCGACAACAAATACAATCACGCTGTAAAGGGCTAAGCCAGTAGCCACCTCAACATCGACTTTGGTCTCGTTGTGAGAGGGCTTCTTCTTTTGTCCAGAACCCGAGCTGGCGGCTTCCCCCTGGAGAGTGTCGCTGGTAGCATTGGGATTTCTGCAAAAGCGCAACGAGACAAGCTCATAATCGAGGTTGCTCGTTCTGGAGAGTGCCGTGAAAGTCCGATGGATAGAAGAAGAACTTAACAGTTTCGAAAACAGCCTTGCCAACCTCTCGGTCCAATAGACCGGTCCAAGGCGATCGCAAGTCGCCGAATAGCGGCTCTTCAACATCAAAGTGTAATCCATCGCGGATAGCAAGTTCCTTGTTGTGACTATGTGCGCAGTTGGTCTTGATCCCCGAGAACTTCGCCCTCTCAAGTAGCTCTAATTAGACGTCCGTGGATCGGTTGAAGCGATGTCTTAGAAGGGAACCGACCTCGGTTTGGACTCCCAATCGTTCAGACCCTGTTAGAGGGTTTCAGCCGAACTTATTGCGATCGCCTAGTAACCTCTTTTCCAGCGAGGAAGTGATTCAAGCTAGCTTCTACCTCTCGGGCCATTTGTTCGGCACCATGCTAAGGTATCGCGTTGGGGGAAGCTCTTGCACATACTTGGCAATATTCTCGTCTCGGTCTATTAGGCCTTGAATCTCAGGCCAGCGGGCAATGTGAGTTGGCTTGAGCGGAGGTAGCAACGGGGGGAACAACATGGACAAACGCCAAGATATTTTGATGTACGATGAGGCAAAATTGCGAATACAGTTGGATCTCGAGTCAACAAGATATTCGTACCTAATTAGTTGCCCGACTAGCATTAGCGCTAGAAATAGCACTCCCGTAGCGAGGAAGGGAACGTAAAGCCAACCTCCAAAGAGGTAATCACTTGTGAATGAAAGCGCGATGAGAACCGTACTGACTAGCATATTAGCGCAGGAGAAGCTCAAGAAGAGAGATGCATGCCTGAAATCTTGCGACCTTCTCAGCCACATCTTTGCGATTTCTGCATAGGCTTGTGATGTTTCTTTGGCCTGCTTGACTGTTGAGAGGACCATTGCTTGCGCGAAACTGAGGTCGAACGACCTGAACCCATGCATGTAGCGTTCTCTGTCCGCAAGCAGAAGGGCAGATATCGAGATGAATGCAGCAAGGGAGACGGCGAGTATCTGAGTTGGCAAGTCTTGACAGATGGGTATGTCTAAATGCCATGCTAAGCTTTTGCGCTAGCTCACATTATGGAACCAATGGAGTTGCGGTAGACTCGTCCTAAAATTGGGGGAGCCTGAAGGATTCCCCACAGAGGAAGAAACGAACTCCATCCTTTAAATTGAATTTGTGCCCGATATTCATCCTGAGCGAGCGGTCTCGCATCGCAAACCGTGAGGACAATTACGAAGAGAATTTTCCTGACTTATCCTTTCACAGGACTGACTCTCGTTGGCTCTCCCAAGGGTCGAATTGAATCTGCCTTTAGTTCTGACTCCTTTCGGGGGTTTGAACCGAGAGCGTGACGCTTTTTGGAAGGGAGCCGGACAGCAAATTCGAATCCTCACTCCCGTAAGCTCAAGATCCCTCGAAGATTTCGCGGGGCGGGGACGTCAAGGTTCGGATTATGAGTCTTCTTTTGCTCCTGATTGATTCTCAGAATCTTTCGCCTTTTGTTGAAGTTCATCCACTAATCGCAGCTCAATCCGGACCAGTTCTTGGATCTCGCCAAAAGAGATCCAACGACGGCCCACAACAAGATGAAAGAGTTCTGGCACAAGGTCAGAGACCGTCTCAACAACAGCAGCTCCTCAAAGAATCCACTAGGCTAAACTGGTGGGCCCGCCCGGATTCACCATTCCCTGGACGCGAACTTTTTTGGCCCAAGAAATGGCACTCTAAATTCGCCGTTCTATTTTGGTGATGGTAATTTCATAGGGCCTAAGGGCCAGTAGGTTTTCGTTCTTCCAAGGAAAATCGTTCTCTGCCTGGTCTAGACAAGATCGTTGTTGACAGGTGGACCTACGCCGACTTCGCTATAGGAACCTGGATCCCCAGTCAGTCGCTTACCAGCTCAGCCTGATGGACTCTTAGTCTCTCGTCTCTCTATTTTGTTATTAACAACCCTTGGAAAGGTCAGCAGGCAGTGAGGACCGATCAATTGCGCTCGGTTGGACTAGGTTCGTTTTCGACGACAATCGGATGTACACAGAGCTGGGTTTTGTTCGTCCGGATGGTTCCATTCATTGCGATCTGGCTTTTGTGGACATGAGCAGTCCATCTATGACTCTGGCACTCTCGAACGGTTTTCGCGAGCTATCTTGACTGGAATACCAAATCTTCAGATACGAGCCGCTTTTTCTCAGCTTGTTGTTCAAAATACACAGCAATCTGTGTATTGATTACGATACCCTTCTCATCAACGAGGGAGAAGAATCTAGTGGGGAGCTAATGAAGACATAAAAGAGACAGGCCTAAATAACATTTAGGAGTTGCTCAGGGTAGTGATCATTCCGGCCAGATTAGATCAATGTCAAGCCTATCCTATCGCAATTTTCGCAAACGAGCAGAGGAGGTGAACTGCTAGAAATGAGTAACATTCTAGAAATAGTGATCCTTGGTGACTTTCTTGCACTTCTAGTTGTAACTGTTGTTCTGGTTAGAGCACGCAGTGCATCTCTCAGGCAGAGCCCGGGAATGAGCGCTAGGGTGAGACGACTGTTCACGCTCTTTATTCTTCTGCTGGTAATCAGTCTGAGTACGATTGCTTATGCTGCAACTCAGCTAAACGTATCCAATTCCGGCAACATCACAACTGGATTCAACTTGCTACTTGCATCACCTACTTGCGCCGCAGGAGCATTCTCATCGGGTGGAACAGGTGGAGATGTCTGCGAATTCCCATCAGGCACGTCGTGTGGTCCTACATCCGGCACGTACATAGATTCAAGCCTCGCAATCAACGATTGGTCCGTTCCACAAGGTGGTTCATACACAACTCATGTCTGCCTGGAAAACACAGGAACCTCCGCGCACACTCTCAGCATCAAAGGAAGTGCCCAGCCAACTGGACTCATATTCAGCTCTGATCGAGATGGACAATCAGTTCCGGCTGGTGCATTCATGCTGGTAGGCATGACATTCAGCGCAAGTCAAACAATCTCAACAGGGAACGGCATAAGCTATGGTGATATCTCTATCCAATAGTGAATCATCAACGATGAGAAAACCAATCATCACCGCTTTTCTTTTGGTAGTTACCTTCCTGACCACAGTCGTCGCAGGGGATTCCTTAGCTATTTCCAACTCGGGAAGTATTTTGCCACCACTGATGCCATCGTGGAATCCAGACGTATCTTGCATGGCACAAGATGTAACTCTCCATGATATCTTAGGGGCCAGATATCCTAACCAGTCGTCTATTGGAAGTAATTATCGGACTGGCAATGACACTGGTGGCATTGGTATGACTGCAAATGGCGATGCGAATATGGAAAAACGGAGCCTCACACCGCCATGTTCAGTCTTGAATGTAGATGGCGTCCGTGTAACGACGTTCGTTGAGGTGGACAATGTTTGGATAGGACAGTTAGTCATTGAACAGGATGATTGTACAAATTTCACCGGTGGGGTTGTGATTGGTGTTCTCTGCGACAATACTGGTAATCTCTATGAAACAAGTGGTGCCGTTGGAAGTAGTTGTACTGGAACATACGATGCAATCGTTAACAATACGATGCCCCATTCCAATGCATGTGTGCACGGCGAGATGGATAAGTGGTGGTTTAACGGAGGCCAGATAGGACTGACTCCAACGTTTCCAGCTTGCAGTGTGGGTACACATTGTGACAATGCCACCTTAGCGACGATGTTGGCCACCGGTCCGATCAACGTTGATGTTCAGGGATTCATCTATTGGGATGGCGCTTGCGAATCAATAACTAATTGTCCCTGGCATTGGGAAATTCATCCATGGACAGCATGGAGAGTTCACTGATCGGTGTTAACGCCAGATCCTCTTGGCGACGACCAAAGAAAGCTTCTGTGAGTTACGCCGCTCCGAGTAGTTCCTGTCACGTTGAACAGTTTGATGTGAATCATTGCCTCAAGCCCTTTCTTTTTTTGGGGGCATGTTGCTGGAGGAATGGTGCACTGGAATGTTAAGGCCGATTCCGCAACTGCTTCGAGAACGCAACCGTTAACTCACATGCAATCCCGAGTTCAGTTGGTCTGTTGTTCGGGCTCCGCCACTATGTGTTCGTGTTGCTGATCAGCTCTCCAAGTCTCTTGCTTCCTTTGATTTAGAGCTACTTTCGCACTACCAGATACCAGTCAGCGTCTCGGTGGGTGCTGAAGCCTGCTTTGAGATACATTGACAGTGGACCCGGAACGTTGTAAGCAACAGACTGTGGGTTCTTGACCGGATAAGCTTCAGCGAAACCTAATCCATTTTTAGGAAAACTTCTTGCATGCAGCGTTCAGTAGCTGGGATGCGAGTCCCTGGTTGCGATGCGAAGAGGCTACTACGAAGCAGACGATTGAACCAACTCATTCAGCCTTATCGGGCCAGGACTCATCAGCCACTGGGCTCCGGGATAGCTGCTGCGAGAAGCCGCGTTGCACCAACCAACGGGGTTACCATTATGGTAGGCGAGGAGTCCCTGCATTCTGTCATCCTCGATGAGGCTTGAGGCCTGGCGGCGACTCTCAGCCTTCCAATTGTTTGCGAAGTGAAAGGCCAAATAGTAACACTCGGACCAGTCAGGATTGTGGCCTAATGCAACAGTCGAAGAACAGTGGGTAGGAAGTCGTCTCTCAGAGAGGGCGTTAGTTCTTTGACGACTAGGTCGTTGATAGAACAGTGTGATGTCATCCCCTTCAAGCTTGAGGGCGTACAGAGGCTGACTGATGCACTGGGAATAATCGAAGCTTCAGGTTTGAAGGATGAGGCCCATGAATGTGCTGGAAGCTTTGGGCTACACGTCTGTCTGGGAAGAGATGGAGATTGACAAGGTCAGGATAGTGAAGTCTCGCAGCGGAAACTATGGGGTGATCGATTAATTCGCATAATCAATAAGCAAAGCAACGAGTAGTTCGCGTTAATTGGTCATATGAAGACGAGTGTTTTATTCTACTCGCTGAGAGGGAAGAAGACCAGAGAGCAGGAACCAGTCCCTTCCTTATCCAGCTAGACTTGAGTAGCTCACGATGATTGAATAGAAAAGCTTGAACAGGAACGCCACACAAGGACAGGCCGACTTTGGCGATTCTTTACGGTCTCTACGTGATGAACTTTGGCGAATCCTCAGATCCCCGAGTCCTTGTAGAGTTAGCACAAGAAGCTGAACAGAGTGGCTGGAACGGGTTCTTTCTCACCGACGCACTGATGTATCACGCGGACGGACACGAGCCAGCAACAGACACCTTCGTAGGACTTGCGGCAATTGCTTCAAGAACTAGTCGAATT
>Ga0209161_10000746_pt1 | contig 26614 bp, 19 predicted proteins | sample GraSoiAngelo_155_FD_186169 | JGI IMG/M metagenome (GOLD analysis project Ga0209161, IMG submission 186169) | Grasslands soil microbial communities from the Angelo Coastal Reserve, California, USA - 14_1009_13_30cm (SPAdes) (version 2) | ecosystem: Environmental > Terrestrial > Soil > Grasslands... | reverse complement strand
GATCGTTTGCATCGGAGAAACGCTCGAGCAGCGTGACAAAGGAAACGTTGAAAAAATATTGTCAATCCAATTGCGCGGGAGTCTCGCTGGTCTGAATCCAAAGGAACTCCAGGAAACAGTGGTCGCGTACGAGCCGGTCTGGGCGATTGGCACTGGGCGCAATGCCACAGCCGATCAGGCGCAGGAAGCGCATGCTTTTGTTCGCCACACTTTGCGCGAAATGGCCGACGACACGACAGCCGAGCGAGTGCGGATTCAGTATGGCGGCAGCGTTAAACCTGAGAACGCACGCGAACTAATGAGCCAGCCGGACATCGACGGCGCCCTCGTCGGTGGCGCCAGCCTCGACCCGCGCAGCTTCGCCCAAATCGTCAAGGCCGCTCGCGATAAATAAAACGCGGCTCGGTCCCATTTAGATGAAGCGCGCGTTCATTCACTCGATGGCTACTGACTGCGGCTGGTGGGATCCACACTGGCGAAAGTCAGGAAGTCGATCATGCGAAAACTTTCCGGCGTTCCGTCATGAGTCGGGAGTGTCGGCATCCAGCCAGGTTGTACAATGAGGTAAGAATCAGGGTCTAACTGGAGCAATCCGATAAATACTTCGGCCACGATACGCGCGCCCATGGGGCCAAGACGTAGCCCGTCTTCCCTCAACTGAGCTTCTTTTAAGATGTAATAGAAAAGCGGTGTCGATTCGACAAACGAAGGACGAATCGTCTGCAACTCAGCTAGCTCGCTGTTACTAAGCGGTGAGATGCCCATTTCATTTGCGATCCTCTGGCCGGACGGGAGCATCCATGTGACACATCTCAACAAATTGCGTTGCATCAGCGAGTCCGGCGGCATCCCATTGAATATCGTCCCCAGCGGAAGGTGGAAGAGTGGCGTCGAAACTATTGTGTCGATCCTTTTGTTCGGGCGTGCATCGGCACTGAAAGCGCCACCAAAGTCGAAGAAAGTCTGCCAGCCGATAAAGCGCCTTGGAGCTCTGGTGCCGCCACGCAAGTCCACGGGGTCGGAGCTGCCTTGCCCCGCCGGGTCGAAAATCATACCAAAGAATGGCTGTCCATTATCCCCGTGGAGGTTGGCGCGGTATGAGGGCCGAACCATGCTGTGCCCAAATCGATAGGTGATCTGGAACTCTACCGGGATAAACGCTTCGTTGTGTAGCGGGTTATAGAAATGGCGACCATTTGTTAGGACATCATCGATCACCGACTGAGGGACGACGTGTGGCAGAAACTCGTGAAGGATCATCCACTCGTAGTGCCACACCGTCAGGCGATGAGCTTGGAAGTAAGCTTGAACGTCGGTGATTGATGGATTCTGCGATCGAACGAGATCCACTGCATGGTTATGAAACAAAAGAAACGCCGCGTGCAGACCGGCGATCATCATGTTCTCGTCATTGCGTGGGTCACCGAGAATCGCCACGTGGTTAATCGGATCTCGCGGCAAATCCTCGAACTGGCCGTCGCTTTCGACCCGGAATTTGATTGGATCGGCTAGATCGTATAACTCCGGGTTGCCGCCTGGTCCTCCAGCGTAAACGGAGTCCAGATCAAAGAAGCAAGTGCGAGCGTTTTGTGAAATGATCGGTTGTGTCGGGAATCCGAGTCGGGACCTCTGGTCAAACGTCATATCATGGTCAATGAACTGGCCGAAGAACGTCACTCCAGCGGTATGGGTTGGATTGTTCCGGTTGATCAGTTGAAGGTTGGGATCCGTTATCAGCGCCACAGGGCCTGCTGCGAGATCGTCGTTCGCATCCATAATCCCGCCCGGTTGACCGAGCTCCATGAGAGCGTCGCGAACCGCATTCGTTGGCGGGGCGAACGGTGGCAAATTACGGAAGATCCGACCAAAATGTCCGGTCAGCGCTGGATCCGGAGGCGGTGCGGCGTTAGTGGCTTGCGCTCTTGACAAAAGCCCAAAGCCAGCGAGCCCGAGGGCGATGAAAAGCCCAAAGCCGGCGAGCACGACGGCGATTAGTAGATACGCCCCCAGGAGAGGCGAGCGGTGAATCGAATTTCTGGGGTCAATGTTTGAGCCGTTCATGATGTGATTTCCTCCTGTTGTTTTTGCATTGTTTGAGCAGTCGTCTTGAGGAGTCATTTCTGTGCCGTTTACTGTTTCTTTTCCTTTACAAAGGGATTCCGGTGCGCATGCTGCACGGAATTTCATTCTTTCTCGCGGTTTTGCTTTCTTTTGCAGCTTCATCGGACCGGCTGGAAGTAGTGCTTCTTGAGGTAGTGGGCGATCTTGTTGCCGAGCACGGCTCCTTGCACGTCGGCGGTGCGGAAGTGGATGCCGGCCCACACTCGGGCGTCGATAACTTCGCTAAGGATGTCCGAGAACCGCTCGAAGCTTCGCGTAGTGCAGGATTTGTTGCTGAAGGCGGTGACAGCGATCTTGTCTGTGCCGAAGAAGTTCTGGAGCGTATGTACGAATGCACCGGTGTTGCAGGTGTGCCCCGATGGGTGGTCGGGGAAGGGCGGCGTTACGAGCAGCGGCGGGTGGGAGACTGCTGTCGATGGGTCGAACAGCGGCAGCCATGTCGGGTCGGCCTGAGTGTCCGGGTTGCCGTCAGTGTCGGCCTCGCGGATCGCGGTGATCGGCCGCCAGAACTGCCAGTAATACTTGTCGTTCCAACAACCAATGGAGGCATCAGCCCCAGCCAGGTTCTCCATTGCAAACAGGCGCGCGCTGTCAACGATGTCCAGTTGCTGGCTGACAGCCAGCGTTCGAAAGATCCGGTTAAAGAGCGCGTGGGCATGGTCCTGCCAAAAGATCGCAGCATCTGTCTGATCCGGTGTTCGGGTGGTGCTTGTGAGTGATCCGACCTCCTTGACCTCGTTGAAGTCCTCCGTGTAGGCCGCGCTGGTGAGTGCGTTTGGCCCATCGGTGCGGAGCATCTCTGCGCTCGGGACGAGGAATGGCCGCACGTTCCCGATCCACGGCGCGGGATCGTTGGCGAAGTTCGGCGGTGTCGGCCGCCAGATGCCGGGCGCTGCTGGGTACGGCGTCGGCGACGGCCCGAAGCGACCGTCGTTCTGCCGGTTGGTGAGCATTGTCCTGGCTGTCGCTTCGCCGATAGCGACCCCATTAGCCCTCGATCCTGGCGGGTTGTCGGGCAGTCCAGCTATGTAAGCATCGTACTGGGGCTGCAATGTCGACAGCTGCGCCGGGAACAAGCCGGGGAGATCGGGAAAACCAACGAGCACGCGGAACGCCGCTGTCGTCGCGGCCGCTTCCTTCGAGTCCGTTGGATTTGAAGGAGGCTCCGGGAGGTACGGCTGGTGGGTACGGTCGATCGCGTTGACCGCGTCATACACGGCCGCCTGCACCATCGCAAAGCTCAGCGCCGACACTGGCGGCGGCTGTCCCGCAGTCACGACGATCGCGTTCGACGCAATCAGGTTCCAATCAGTCACAGCGTCCGCGCGTGCGACCGTGGGCGACACGAGCGCGACGAGCGCCGCTGCGATGACAAGTGGCGGAATTGATATTTTTTTGACCTGAAGATTCATGATTATTCCCTTCTAAATATGGTTTCGGAATGATGATCGCTTCCTCTGTACAAAGGGATTCCGGTGCGCATGCTGCACGGAATCATAAAAATTCTGATGGCTTGCTTTTCTTTTGCAGTCTTGATACAAACTTGCTGACGTGAAGACGCTGGCCGGGAACGGGCGTCGTCAGAGCGATTTATTTCCTTCGACTCAGTGGAGCGTTGTTCTGGCGGCGGGGAAAAGCCAGGCCGAACCGCTGCTTGCGCACGCGGCGCTAGCGGAGCTTTGCCAAATCTATTGGGCGCCGCTTTACAGTTTTGTGCGCAGCCGCGGTTATGCCGTCCATGATGCGCAGGATCTCACGCAGAGTTTTTTTGCCTACCTGATCGAACATAAAATCTATACCCGTGTCGATCGGCAGAAGGGCAGGTTCCGTTCATTCCTGCTGGCCTCGCTGAAAAATTTCCTCGCGGATGCTTCCGACCGCGAACACACGCTCAAGCGTGGTGGCGGACAAAGTTTTCTGCCTCTGCATGAAGAGCAGATCAAAGAGGCGGAATCGCTTTTTCAGAATCACCGAACCGCAAGAACTGAAGAACTGATTTTCGATCGCAGCTGGGCGGAGGCCTTGGTCAGCGCTGCACTGGAACGGCTCTCGGCAGATTACAAAGGTGAGGCCAAAGAAAAGCTCTTCAACGAGCTGAGGATTTTTCTTGCCGGATGCGCTGGCGCGCCACCGGCTTACGTCGAGCTGGCGGTTCAGCTGGGCGTGACGGAGTCAACGCTTCGCAGTCATGTTACGCGCCTCCGAGCGCGTTATCGCGAAGTGTTGCGGGCTGAGGTACGCCGAACGGTGGACACCGAAGCGGAAGTGGATGAAGAGCTCCATGAGCTGCTCCATGTATTAACAAGAGGTTGAGAAAGACACGCCATGTCATTACCACTGGCATCAGCAGCCGCAGCCTGCTCGATATGCGGTGAGCCGTTGAATGCGAAGGGCGAGTGCCTGGCTTGTCTGCTCCGGACGGCTCTCAACGAATCAACAATGGAAACCGAATCGCCTAACTCCTTAGTTTTCGGCGATTTTGAAATCGCGCGGCGCGAAGACGGCTCTTTGTGGGAACTCGGTCGTGGCGCATTTGGAGTGACCTATCTCGCCGTTGACAACGTGTTGCGTCGGAAGGTGGCGCTGAAAGTAATCGATGTGCCGGCAGCCGCGCGCACCTCACAGAGTGTGCGAGAACGCTTTTTGCGTGAAGCCCGCGCCGCGGCTGCTTTGCGGCATCCAAATGTAGCTGCGGTATTCCAGTTCGGCGCTTCGCCAGACGACAGTCATTGTTACTACGCGATGGAATTGGTCGAAGGGGAAACTTTGGAGGGTCGCGTGCGGAGAGACGGTCCGCTCGATGCAAAACTGACTTTGGAAATTGCGATCCAAATCACGCGGGCATTGATGGCAGCCGCGGCCCGTGGCGTGATTCATCGCGACCTGAAGCCCGGCAATATCATGCTGACGCGAGTTGATGCTGATACGCCGGAACTGGAAGTGAAAGTCATCGACTTCGGCCTGGCCAAGGCCATCGCTGACGCGGGAGGAGAAACGGACCTGACACATGGAGGATTTGTCGGCACACCGAATTTTGCGAGCCCTGAGCAATTCGAGTGTAACCCAGTTGATGTGCGCTCGGACATTTATTCGCTGGGCGCCACGCTCTGGTTTGCGCTCATCGGGAAAACGCCGTTTGCCGGGGGCAACATTGAAGAAATTCGCAGCGCCCAGAAATCGAATGTGCTTCCGCTGGAACAACTGAAAGCAGCGCGCGTTCCACGCAGCCTAAAATCGCTGCTTGAATCCATGCTCGCGCTGGAGCCGGCGGCGCGGCCTGGCATGCACGATCTGGCGGCACAACTGCGACGTTGCTCCGCGCAGGCCGAAATAGAGATGGCAGCGGAACGAACAAAAGAAATCCAGTTCGAGGTCGCCCATGTCTTGTTCATCGATATTGTCGGTTACTCGAAGCTTTCGCTTAACGAGCAACACGCAGCTGTTGATGAGCTGACCCAGATCGTTCGCTCTACGGAGCAATTTCAAAAAGCCGACGCAGCCGATCGTCTCATCAAGATCCCATCTGGCGACGGCATGGCGCTGGTCTTTTACACGAATTCTGAGGCGCCCGTTCGCTGCGCAGTAGAGGTTAGTCGCGCGCTCAAAGGGCATCAACGCTTGCAGATCCGCATGGGCATTCATAGTGGGCCGGTCAGGGGCGTTATAGATGTTGCTGGCCGAACAAATCTGACCGGCGCAGGTTTGAATCTGGCACAGCGAGTGATGGAATGCGGTGACGCCGGCCACACTCTGCTCTCAAAACACGTCGCCGAAGATCTAAGCGAATTTGAGGAATGGCGACCGCTGCTGCACGATCTGGGCACATGCGAGGTAAAGCACGGCGTGCAGGTAGCCGTGGTCAATTTCTGGTCCGACGATGTGGGTAACCGCCAGCTGCCGCAAAAGTTTCAAGCTTTCAGGAAGCACCGGGCCCGGGTGCGCTGGGCCGAAGTGGCAGCTGCACTGCTCTTACTCGCAGGGATCGCAGCTGCTTTCGTTCTGGTTTCCAAGAAATCAGTAAGATCGACATCAATTGTTCCGGAAAAGAGCATTGCGGTGCTGCCATTTGAAAACCTCAGTCATGACCAGGAAAATGCCTATCTAGCCGATGGTATTCAGGAGGAAATCCTCACGCGTCTGGCGAAGATTTCCGAGTTGAAAGTTATCTCGCGCACGTCGGCGTCAAAGTTTAGGAGTTCGCCAGATAACTTGCGCGAAATAGCCGATAAGCTCGGCGTTGCGAACATTCTCGAAGGCAGCGTGCAGAAATCCGCAAATCAACTGCGCGTTAACGTGCAGCTGCTCAATGCCGCGGCGGACGCGCATCTATGGGCAGACACCTACGATCGCAAGCTAACAGATGTTTTTGTGATCGAGAGTGAAATTGCCGAAGCCATTGCCGATAAGCTACAGGCAAAGCTAACCGGCCAAGAAAAAGACGCGATTAGCAGTCACCCGACCGAAAGCTCTGAAGCGCACCAACTCTATCTCAAAGGCAGATACTTCTGGAACAAACGTACTGCTGACGGCCTAAAAACATCAATCAGCTACTTCAATCAAGCGATCGAGAAAGACCCGGCTTATGGACCGGCCTATGCAGGACTAGCGGACGCTTATGCGGTCCTTCCTAACTACAGTCAAACACCGGGAAAGGAAGCATATCCCAGGGCAGAGGCGGCAGCGATGAAAGCCCTCGAAATCGACGATAACCTCGCTGAAGCGCATATCTCACTTGCGAATGTGCGGATGTGGCATAGATGGGGCAACGGCGCGGAGGAAGAGTTTAAAAAGGGGCTCCAGTTAAATCCGAACTACTCGACTGGCCATCAGTGGTACTCGATCTATCTGGCTGTGGCAGGCAGGTTGACCGAGGCTATCACAGAGATGGAAAAGGCAAGGGAGCTTGATCCGTTTTCCATCATCATTAATGTCGAACTGGGTTGCCCTTATCTCTACTCGAAGCAATACGACCGAGCGATTGAGTACTTCCAAAAGGGATTGGAAATGGATTCGGATTTTCCTTTCGCGCACTTCGCATTGGCAGAAGCGTACGATCAAACTGGCCGCTACGAGCAAGCGCTGGCCGAGCATGAAAAAGCTCTTGAGCTCGCGCGACGCGGACAAGCTATTGACTTGGGCGGCGGTGATGCTCCCCGCGCATGGTACGCGTTAACCGGCCCATTACAGAATGCCTACAAGCAACTTCGCGGGCCGAACTATTGGCAAGACCGCCTCGTGTCAGCAACAAAGCTGTACGATGACGGTCGCGCTACTGCTAGCGCAGTAGCTGGAATCTACGCCATTCTTGGCGACAAGGAACAGGCAGTCGATTGGCTAGAAAAAGCCTATGAGCAATCCGACGACTTCCTGGTCTTTCTCAACATTCAACCCCAGTTTGAAAACTTGCGGTCCGAGCCACGGTTCCGGGCACTCGTAAAAAAGATATTCCACAGCCCGGTGCCATCCGGAGAATGATGTCCAAGCGCTTGTGTTAAGGTCGAATTAGCCTGTTATGGCCGGCGAAGTTAAAAAAGTGATTCAGCTGGAGATCGGCCATGTCCTCTTCATTGACACTGTTGGTTACTCCAAATTCCAAGGGAGTTTTTTGGAACAAGCGCACCAGCGATGGGATGATGAAGTCAATCGACTACTTCATTCGGGCGATTGAGAAGCACCCGGCTTACGCACTAGCCTACGCCGGATTGGCTGATGCTTACGCAATTTTGCCTAATTATAGCCAGACAGCCTGGAATGAAAGTTATCCGCGAGCCAGGGCCGCCATTCTAAAGGCGCTGGAGCTCGACGATAATGTCGCCGAGGCACACATTGCGTTAGCGAATCTGAAGCTCTGGAACGATTGGGCGCAAGGCGCAGAGGAGGAGTTCAAGCGGGGAATTGCGCTGAGCCCGAGCTATGCCACCGGACATCACTGGTACTCCATCTACTTATCGGCCATGGGTCGGCCTCAGGAGGCGATTGAGGAGATGACAAAAGCGCAAGAGTTCGATCCTTTCTCCTTAATCATCGACACCGAGTTAGGTCTTCCATACCTTTACGCACATCAGTACGATCAAGCGATTGCGCATTTTCAGAAAGCGATCGAAATGGATCCGAGCTTCGCTTTCGCGCATTTCGCTCTAGCCGAAGCCTATGACTGAAAGGGCAGGTACGAGGAGGCTCTAGCAGAACACGATAAATCGATCGCTTTGGCCGGCGAACCTTCGCAAGGTTGGTTAAGCATGACGGCTTGCTGAAAAACACTTATCGAAAGTTAGGTGGAAAAGACTATTGGCAGGAGCGGCTCCAAGTGGCGAGGAACCGGTACGATCAACACACCGTAACGGCGAAAGCGGTAGCTGAAATCTACGCCATTCTCGGCGACAAAGAGCAGGCACTTGACTGGTTGGAAAAAGCTTATCAATAGCACGACAGATTTTTGGTGTTCCTAAAAGTACAATCGGAGTTCGATGACCTGCGCGATAATCCACGCTTCGACCAGCTTGTTGCAAAAGTTTTCGCGCCGAAGAACGGATCGGCGCCATGATGCTCAATGAGTTGAACGAACTTGCGAAGCGACAGTACGCGTCAGCCTACGAGCTAGCGACGATCTACGCCGCGCTTAATAACAACGAAAAGGCATTTCAAACGCTGGAACAAGCATACGCGGAGCACTCGTTCCACTTTATTAATCTGAACGTGTGCCCACAGTTCAAGCCAGTCAGGTCCGATCCCAGACTTCAGGATCTGGTGCAGCGCATTGGCCTTTCCCGGTGAACCTTGCGGCGATCCGTGCTTCGAAGAAATCGTCGCCTCCCTCGCGCCAAAATGAATCGGCAGGTCGGGTCGGTTTGAATAGATGAGGCACACGTTCTTTATCGTCGGCCCGACTGCGACCGGGAAGTCTGAACTGGCTGCCGATCTCGCGGGCGAAATCGGTGCCGAAATTGTCAACGCCGATGCGTTTCAAATCTATCGCGGCCTGGATCTGCTCACAGCAAAACCAGATCCTTCCACGCTCGCCAAGGCTCCGCACCATCGAATCGGCACAGCGCCGCTCCACGAAGAAATGAATGCGGAGAAATATCGCTGCGCTGCGATGCGTGCCATCGATGAAATCAATTCACGCGGCAAACTCGCGATGGTCGTCGGGGGAAGCGGGCTTTACATCAGAGCGCTCACGCATGGATTGGCACCTTTGCCTGAGACTGATCCAAGGCTACGCGAAGAGTTGAACGCCATGAGCTTGGACGAATTGCGGTCCCGCCTCGTGCAGTTGGATCCCGAAGCGGCTCGAACGATTGACACAAAAAATCGACGGCGCGTCGTGCGCGCCTTGGAAATTTGTTTACTCACTGGGAAGCCAGCATCGGAAGTTGTAGCCGGGGTCGGTGACCCCGGTCAACCGGGATCAACGATCCCGGCTACAGGTGTTTTCGTTTATCGCGACCGGGAGGAACTTTATCAACGAATCAATCAGCGGGTGGAAGCAATGTTCGAACATGGTGTCATTGAAGAAGTGCGCGCCACAGGAGCGACGGGGCCGACCGCTTCACAGATGATCGGTTTGCGCGAGATTCGCGAGCTGCTCGATGGAAAGATGTCACTCTTGCAATGTATCGCGGAGATCCAGCAAGCCACTCGCCGTTACGCCAAAAGACAGTTGACCTGGTTTCGGCGGCAAACTAATTTTTTACCGCTGAACTTATCGCTTCTCAGTCACAACGAAGCAGGGATTCTGCTCCGAATGCACGCGGAGCGCTGCAGGGGTTCGGAGGTTCGCACAAGGGATGATTGAAACCCGTCCTCAAAAAACACAGGAGCGCGCACTCCTGATTGGCCTGGAAAAGCAAGGCGTCTCGAAGTGGGACTTGCAAGATTCGCTCGACGAACTGCGAGAGCTCGCGAGTTCGGCAGGTGCGAAAGTGGTCGACACCGTCACGCAAAAACTTCCAAAGCCGACCGCTCCGTACTATATCGGCCGCGGCAAAGCGGAGTCGATCAAGGATTCGTGTCAGGATCAGCAGGTGACCTCGGTCATTTTTAATGATGAACTTTCGCCCGCCCAAGGTCGCAACCTGGAAAATCTGTTCGCGCGTAAAGTTCTCGATCGAACGCAATTGATTCTTGATATCTTTGCTCAGCGGGCACGCAGCCGGGAGGGCCGATTACAAATCGAGCTTGCGCAGTTGCAGTATCTTCTGCCGCGTCTTACTCGAATGTGGCATCACTTGTCGCGTCAGACTGGCGGGATTGGGACGCGCGGACCGGGGGAGACGCAACTGGAAGTTGATCGTCGCCGCGTGCAGGAACGGATTGCGCGACTGGAGCGCGAGTTGGAAGCCGTGCGTAAGACGCGCGCGATACAGCGCGAAGGTCGCAAACGACATCAATGGCCAGTCGCCGCAGTTGTCGGCTATACGAACGCTGGTAAATCGACGCTGCTGAATCTGCTCACTGGCGCCGATCTCGTAGCCGAGGACAAGCTCTTTGCAACCCTCGATCCTACCACGCGCAGTTTTGTTTTGCCTAACAAGCAGCGAGTCCTTCTCACCGACACGGTTGGGTTTTTACGAAAACTTCCGCACACACTAATCGAATCGTTTAAAGCGACGCTCGAAGAAGTGAGCGAAGCGGATCTGCTTATTCATATTGTCGATCTTAGTCATCCTCGTGTGGACGAGCAGATGGAAGCGGTCGATGGCGTCATTAAAGAACTGGACGCTTACGGCAAGCAAACAGTGATTGTTTTCAATAAGATTGATAATTTGCCAAATCGCGAACTGGCGGAGTCTTACACGAAGCGTTTTCCCGGCAGTGTCGCGATATCGGCGCGCACCGGAGAAGGAGTTAACAAGCTTGTACAGACTCTCGAAGAGGCGCTTGGTTCGTGGCGGTTGCGCTCGCGTTTTCGCATTCCTGCAACCGAGAGCGCGTTGATCGCCGAGATTCATCGCGTCGGTCATGTGCTGGAACTGCGTTACGAAAGCAACGACGCGATCATCGTCGCACACGTCCCGCCCGATCTGGCGCAAAAGCTGGAGCGATACGCAGAGGCCTCGTGACGCAGGCAATCGTGTCCGCCATTCGGACGGACGGACACGTCCGTGGCGAGCCTGCGTGGATTGGAATGCAGACAAGATTGTCTGCCTCACTCATTGACCAGCCAGATTACGCACCGACGATTCGACCCTGTGCGCGATCTGTGACCAGCCCTCGCGATCATTGGCTGTCGATGCGAACTCGAGCGCATCTCCGATAATCAATTTGATTCTCACTGGTCGCGGAAGTTTTCCGTGCGGCGGCAGGGCCTCAAAAGTTCCAACCAGGCCGCAAGGCACTACGGGCACGCTCGTTTCTGCAACGAGCATGCCGAGCCCATGTTTGAATGGCATCATCGAGCCGTTGCGACTGCGTCCGCCTTCAGGAAAGATGATGAAGATCGCTCTTTCTTCCTGTAATTTCCCGCGCAAATCGGCCAGTGCGTGCGGGCCGCAATTTTTCCGCCACATCGGCAGGGCGTTGAGCACGATTGCCGAAAACGTGCTGGTCGCAGTAGTTTGAAAGAAAACGTCGCCGGCGGCTATCGGAAACGCGCGTTCGCGATGGCGGGGACTGAGCGCTGCTCCAAGAACCAGTGCGTCGAGGTGGCTGCCATGATTCGCAACGAGCACAAATGGCCCGTGCGGCGGCAGGTTTTCCCGGCCGGTTATCATAAGTCGATGCGCGATGGCGAAATAAGCTCGCAGCAGCGAAAAACAAGCGTGATGCGCGAAGCTCTCGAGCAAACCGCTTTCGCGTCGTACACTTCGGAAGCGCTCTGCCGGCGTTAGGCCCGTATCACGCGCTGGTTGGAGTTGCCAGGGGTCCACCGATTTTTAACCTCCGGTGAAAATTCGCTCCGGCTGACTCGCCGCGAACCCGACAAAATAGTTGACGTAGTGAAAGACAGCCGGCGCGACGAGAATCAGGCTATCGAACCGATCGAGAATGCCGCCGTGACCAGGAATGAGTTTGGCGGTGTCCTTCAGACCTAGGTCACGCTTAATCGAGGAAAGCATCAGATCGCCGAATTGTCCTACTATGCTGACAATGATGCCAAGCCCGACCAGGCGAACCGGCGTATCGAGTGCCGTGCCGGCCCACACAAAATGCGCGCCAAGCGCAAAGAGCGGCGTAGTCAGCACGATTGCGCCGAGCGCGCCTCCCACTGTTTTGTTCGGGCTGGTATTGGGAACAAATTTTCGGTGACCAAACAAATGGCCACAGATGTAAGCAAAGATGTCATTGAGCTCCACTGCGAAAATGATCAGCAAAAGGATCGGCCGATAATTCCAATCGTTCGCCAGGTTGCCAAGATTACCGAGCGCGCTTCCGAAGAGAGCGAAGCCGAGCACACCCAGACCAACGCGTTGGATGTATCCTTTCGGTTGGTCAGCGATCAACCCGCCAATGGCAATCAACGCGACTGTCAATGGGAATAACGCAACAAAGAGTCGATACCAATTGTCCAGTTCGGCAAAAGTAAGGAAGAGAATACCTATAACGACGATGAGACTGATCGTTCGTTCTCGAAACAAACCGGTGATTCGCGCGTATTCGCGATAGCAGAGAAAGCTGAGCGTGGCCACTGCGACAATCGTCCAGAAAGCGCCCGCGAGAATGGGAATGAGAATCACCAACACCAACCAAATCCAGGAGCGATAGCGATCCCAAAGTTCCTTTCTCTTGTCGGCAGCGCTCTTAGCCGCTCGGGTCGTGATGAAAATCAGAAGCGGTGCTAACAAAAGCAGAGTGAGCACTGCAAACGTCAGGACAACGGTCACCTGGTGATCAAAAGCGTGACGAAACCCAAACAGCCGTTGCCATGTCACGTTGTTCATCTCAAGGCATGCGCGATTCGATTCAGCCTTCGAACAATTGTGATACAGCAGCCGACGATTATCACTCCAAGGCTAAGGCTCATCACCCCAACTTCGAGCTTATCGAAATGCAAAATCTGCCATGCTCGTGGGACCGCGGCGGCGTACAGGCAAATCACCGTGATAACCAGCATTCGATGTTGCTTTGCCATCGGCCCGCAAAACTCGTTCGGCGCCCCTGCGATTTTTCCAGCAGCGCGAACATAGGCTGTGAAGATCGCCAGAATGGTTGCAATGTATCCGAGCGTAACGTTTCCGCCCCAGGCAAAACCTGCGCCGATGAACACTGCCGCGTCGGAAACACGATCGGGAATTTCGTTGTAAAGTTCTCCCTCCTTTGAAGCACGACGGGACGCGAGTGCAACCATCCCATCGAGCATGTTCGCGGTCAGGCGTAGTTGCGCGCCAAGCGCGGCAACAAGCCACAAGACTCGATAGTCAGAAATCGAAGTCATGCCGAGGGCTATGCCTGCCACAATACAAGCGCACATCCCGGCGATTGAAATTGCATTCGGTGAAACATTTCGTGCAGCAAGCCACGCAGTCGCCGCCTGCGCCCACTTGCGATTTCGAGTAGCGATCGGCCGGCGATCGATTGTTTCCGTAGCTGGCTCGTGCATGATTCGCTGCAGGCAAGCGATAGCAGGTCAACCGAAGACTGGGCAGGATAAAATGTCGGCCCTCGTGGTACGGCCCTCGCGAGTACTTGGTTAGCGCCAAAGGCGCGGTTTCGCTACGAGCCTGGGGCGACGCCCGAGGACTATCGAAATTGGAAACGTGAGCGCTGAAAGCGCGATTCAGTTCAATGATGGTTCTCAATCCCGAACATACCGCTTGCGGAAATCAAAGCCCTGCCAATGATGGAACGAATCACGTCACCTGTGAATCGCGCTTTCAGCGCTAGCGCTTTTTCTGGCGTGCCGTGAACCCTGGGGCGCTGCCACAGGCTGGCGGTGAATGCGCTGCGCCTTTGGCGCTAAACACATACCCCGTCTTGCAAGATCGACATCAAGGAGAATAATGCGCGCATGACTGCGCGCGAGCGGGTGAGACAGCTGATCAAGATCTGGCCGAAAGTATACCCAAGCGCGCATTGCGAGCTGGATTTTCGCAACCCGCTGGAACTGCTGGTGGCCACAATTCTCTCCGCCCAATCCACTGATAAGCGGGTCAACATGGTCACGCCTGCGTTGTTCAAGAAATATCGGACCGCAGGGGACTATGCCAACGCGCCGCAGGCCGAGTTGGAAAACGCGATCAAATCCACGGGTTTTTATCGCAACAAGACCAAAAGCATCCGCGGTGCGATGCGCGCAATCGTCGAGAAACATGGCAGTAAAGTCCCTGACACGATGGACGAGTTATGCGCCTTGCCGGGCGTTGGCCGCAAGACGGCGAATGTGGTGCTAGGCAATGCGTTTCATAAAAACGAAGGCATCGTGGTCGACACGCACGTGATGCGCCTATCGCAGCGGCTTGGCCTCACCAAGCACAAGGATCCAGAAAAAATCGAGCGCGATTTGATGAAGGTCGTGCCGCGCGAGCATTGGACAGACTGGAGTCACTGGCTCATCTGGCATGGCCGCCGCCGCTGTTACGCGCGCAAACCGGATTGCTCGAACTGCGAAGTTTTCCGCCTGTGTCCCAGCGGCAAAGTTTTCCTACGAACGGGCCAGGCAAAAAAGCTGTAGGCGAAGGCTTCTTAACGCTTGTTGTGAGCGCTTTCGACAGGCGCAGCGTGGCGCGAAGGACTTCCGTCGTTCTCCGCTTTTTGTCGTAGTCGCCGAAATTGTTCTTCAAGTTTCTTCAAGTCCTCATCGGAGAGATCTTCAAGATCGACAAGCTGATTTCGTGCGCCCTTCAGTGCGCGGATCATCTCATCAAGTTTGAGATGCATCGCTTTGGCGTCACGGTTCTGCGTGTTCTGAATCAAAAAGACCATCAGAAACGTAATGACCGTCGTGGCGGTGTTGATGATCAGTTGCCACGTATCGGAAAAATGAAAAGTGGGGCCAGTTATGAGCCAGACAAGAATGACAAGCACGGCTCCAGTAAACGCCCAGGCGCTACCGAGCATCGAGGCGCAACGGTGTGCGAACACACGAAATGCGTCACTGACGACGCAAAAGAAATCACGCTCTTGCTCGTGTTGTTTTAGTTCTGCCGCCTGGGTTTTGTCCACGATAGCCCCTTAACCTTTCGCGCGTGACTCTGAAACTGCGCGCACCGAACACGCCGGTCCCTCAGTATCTTCTGCATAAAGCGGATTGATTTTCCCACTGTTTTACGGAAGACTTAGCTCCCGAATTCATGCAGCAGATCCCTGGGTTTTCACGTCTGCAAACCGTCCCGGCTGCGCCCGCGAGCGCGTCCAGGCCGAAGTTATGGATACTCGATTCGTGGCGGGACTTGATTCTCTACGTCGGCACGCCGCTGTTGCTGGTGCCAGTCTTTGCGCTGGCCCAGTCGCGCTGGAGTCCGCAGGACATTTATCTCTTTGTCGCTGCGTTCGGCGCAATGGGGCATCACTTGCCTGGAATGATCCGCGCGTATGGCGATCGCGCTTTGTTCGAGCGCTTTAAATGGCGTTTTATTCTCGCGCCGCTGTTTCTTCTTGCAGTGTGCACGGCCTTCTTCTGGTGGGACCTCAAAGGAATCTTGCTGGTCGTTTTCTTTTGGGGCGTTTGGCATGGACTAATGCAAACCTATGGGTTTTGCCGCATCTATGACGCGAAGACCGGAACCTTCGACGTGCTCACACGCCGGCTTGATTTCGCGATGTGCGTGATCTGGTTCGCGACTGCCGTGGCACTCTCGTCGTACCGCCTAAGCGATACACTCGATACCTACTACGTGTGTGGCGGGCCATTTATTCCGCCAACGGTGGTGCACCACGGCCAGCAACTTATTCTGTGGGCGGCCATTGCAGTTTCGGTGGTCTTTCTCATCCATTTCGGCCGCATGTGGATCGTAGGCAAACGGCCCAATCCCGTGAAACTGGCTCTACTGGTCACCAGCATCGCCTTTTGGTGGTACTGCAACAATCTCGTCGCGAACATTCTTGTTGGCATTGCGCTTTTCGAAGTTTTCCACGACGTGCAATACCTCTCGCTGGTCTGGATCTACAATCGCAACCGCGTGGAGAAAGACAGCAACATCGGCGGATTCATGCGCTTTGTGTTTCGGCGGAGCGGTTCGTTGATGGGACTCTACGTCGGACTCGTCTTCGCTTACGGCTCGCTCGCTTATATCAATGGTCATCTTGGGATAGACACGGTCAAACGCATCCTCACCGGCGTGGTCACTGCTTCCACGCTGCTCCATTTCTATTACGACGGATTTATCTGGAAAGTTCGAGAGCGTTCCACACGCCAATCGCTTGGGCTAACAGGTGGAACGGCTGACGTATCGTTGGGCGGTTTTCTCCCAAGCTGGACCCTGCATGGGCTAAAATGGGCGGCAGTATTTGTGTTGCCGTTAGGCGCACTCTGGTTTTGGCAAACGCATCTCAATGTGCCGGAGGTCCAGCGGCGGGCATGGCTCGTGGCGGATGTACCGATCGGCGCAAAGCAGCATTTTGATTATGGGCAGGCGTTGCAAAAAGAAGGCAAATGGGCGCAGGCTGAGGAACAATACAAAATCGCGCTAGGCTTCAAATCATCTGATGCCAAATCCCACGTGAACTTGGCTACTGTCTTGATGGCGCAAGCCAGGTACGACGCTGCTGTGCCGCAGATCGAAGAGGCATTGCGACTTCAACCCAACAGTGGCGAATTCCATTTGAGCTATGCGTCTTTACTTGAGCGACTCGGACGCAGCGATGAAGCAGGATCTCACTACGAAACAGCTGCGCGGCTGATGCCGGACTCACCGGATGCGCATTACAATTATGCCGTGTTCCTTGCCTCAACACGGAAAGAGAATGATGCCCTGAGCGAACTGCGACGTGTGGTGCAACTCAAGCCCGATCACGTTGATGCGCAATTGCAGCTTGCCGACGCGCTATTTGCAAAAGGTGATCTGGAGGAGGCCAAGGCGCATTATCTAGCGGCACTTCGCGGGGACCCGAAGCTAACAGTTGCTTATAATAATTTGGGCAAACTGTTCTTGAGTGAGGGCCAGATCTCGCAAGCCATTGTTCAGTTCAGTGAAGCGCTGCGCTTGAATCCCGAATACAAAGAGGCCGAGGAAAATTTGCAGATCGCTAAAGCAAGCGACCAGTTTCGTCAGCAAACGCACAACTGATTTTGGTTGCCCGCGCTCTTCATCTCAATCTGGATGACGCGTGGCCTAACGAGTCGCTCGGTCTTCCGTTGATTGACGCGCGAGAGTGGGGACCGCATCTGCGCTTCTCGGCGCCGCCACAGCTGATCGAACAATTCTATCGCGAGCACGAGGTGGACCTTGCGGCGCCATTTTTGCTCTACGGATCGGGCGACTTCCACTACTTAACCGCGCTCCGATTACGCCCAATTGGCGAACCGATCGTCCTCGTTTCATTCGACAATCATCCTGATTGGGATGTGCGTCCTCCGAAATGGGGATGTGGTGGCTGGGTCAGTCGCGCACTGGAACTCCCGCACGTGCGGCGCGCGAGTGTTTGGGGTTGCGGTAATTTCGAATGCTGGTGGCCGCACCAAATTTTCGGTAACCGTCGCGCTGAACGGGCGGGCATTCTTGAAGTGCATCCGTGGGCAGACGATCGGCCGGTGAAAGATCGACAGCGCAAGGGTGCCATCCTCCGTGAAAATTGGCACGAGCATTTCGACCGATTTTTGCAAATCCTCGACCGCATGAGTGTGTATGTGACTATCGATCTGGATTGTCTTTGCGCAGAACAGGCCATCACAAACTGGGAGAGTGGCCGCTTTGTGATTACTGACCTCGGGTGGGCGCTAACAAGACTGGGTGAATCTTCGCAGATCGTCGGCGGGGATATTTGTGGCGCCTATTCAGAACCCAGGTATGCGCGTCGCAAGCAACGCTTCGCTGCGGAATTCGATCATCCGAAGATTCAGCTACCGTCGTCGGACCAGATTCGCGCGATCAATTTTAAAGCGCTGCAAAATCTCTGGCCACCATTGACGGGAACCCCGTAGTTGCAGGCTTGATTTTGACGCGCCTTTTTAATTGGATGGCAGCGTGCGTGCTGATGATCAGGTGACCTCACTGACTGGGGTCAGGGGAAGCGCGCAAGACGGCCGGGTCGCGTTTACGACCACGCACTGGAGCGTGGTGCTGGAGGCACAAGGCGAATCGCCGGCGGCACAAGAAGCGCTGGAGAAGCTTTGCCGCGTTTATTGGCGACCCATTTACAGCTTTGTACGGCGACAGGGGGCTGGGCCGGAGGAAGCGCAGGATCTTACGCAAGGTTTTTTTGCTCTCTTGTTGGAGCGCCGGGATCTGCGGGCTGTGCGCAAAGAGAAAGGGCGATTGCGTTCTTATTTGCTCTCGGCGCTGAAGCACTTTCTGGCCGACGAACACCGCCGCGCAATGGCGATCAAACGTGGGAAAGGCCAGCAGCTCATTCCGTTGGAAGAACTGCGTACTGAGGAACGGAGCGGCTGGGAGCCAGCCGATCCGCTCACCGCCGAGCGCATTTACGAGCGCCGTTGGGCTTCGACGTTGCTGGATCGCGTGCTAAGCCGATTAGAGGATACTTACCGTAAGCGAGGTAACGCGGCGTTGTTCGATTCGTTCAATCAATTGCTGGCAGACGAGCCGGGGGCGCCGTCGCACGCGGATATTGCGGCGCAACTTGGGATGACCGAAAACGCCGTTTCGCAGGCCTTTCATCGATTTCGGCAAAGCTATCAATCATTATTGCGTGAGGAAATTGCTCATACCGTTGCGACTCCTGGCGATATCGAAAACGAGTTGCGCTATCTGATTGCTGTGATTCGCGCATAAGACCTGGCAGAATTCTACGCAGTACAAAATGGAGACGCACGCCGAGTCTCGGGCAATGATCAGAGTAATCAGAGTTTGCCGCAAATGCGGCGCCAAAATCTTTTCTGACGCGCCGAGAGGCCTTTGCACCGCGTGCGTGCTGGAAACGGCGCTCGGGATTTTGCCAAATGCACCTGTAGCAGCTGAGGACTTGTCCGCCGTAGCTTCAGCGAAAGCGGATGACTCCGGCAATAAGGACGAGCTTTCACGCGACAATGCGAAGGATACTTCGGGCGTAGACGAGGCCGTGCGCGCCGCAACCATGCTGGGAGAGTTAGGCGATTATGAGTTGCTGGAAGAAATCGGACGCGGCGGTCAGGGCGTGGTGTTCCGCGCAAGGCAAAAGAGCCTCAATCGCACAGTTGCCCTAAAAGTGATTAGCCTTGGTCAGTGGGCGAGCAAAGCACACTTAAAGCGCTTTCGCCGCGAAGCCGAGGCTGCGGCCAGCCTCGATCATCCGTGCATCGTGCCTATCTACGAAGTGGGCGAGCGCGATGGCTCGTGTTACTTCAGTATGAAATTCGTCGAAGGCGGACAACTCGATGAAGTCACGAGGCACACGCCGATGCCGATTCGGCGCGCAGTGGAATTAATCGTGGAGGTTGCGCGCACTGTGCATTACGCGCACGAGCACGGAATTCTCCATCGCGACATTAAGCCGGGGAACATTCTGCTAGATACAAAAGGCGAGCCGCATCTTACTGACTTTGGCCTTGCCCGATTAGTCGAATCTGAAAGCAGCGTCACGCACACGCTAGACGTTTTGGGCACGCCCAGTTACATGGCGCCGGAACAAGCCGTCGGAAACAACGCGGCTGTGAGCAGTGTCACGGATGTTTATGGGATCGGTGCCGTTCTCTATCAATTGCTCACCGGTCACCCTCCTTTTGCTGGAGGAACAACCTACGAGACGATCAAGTTACTCGAGGATACCGAGCCGCGGCAACCGCGGCTGTTAAATCCGAAAATAGACCGCGACCTCTCAACAATCTGCTTAAAGTGCCTCGAGAAAGATCCAAAGCGCCGTTATTCTTCCGCCCTCGCGCTGGCTGAAGATTTGGAGCGTTGGCTAAAGCACGAACCGATCCGCGCGCGCCACACTGGTATTTTTGTCCGTGGTAGAAAATGGGTGCGACGCAATCCAACAAGCGCGCTACTAGCAGCGTCGCTGATCGCACTGGCGGCAGCTGCGGGATGGATTGTCTGGAAAAGTGAATTGATACGGCAACCGCTAGCAAGTGGAATCGCCGTTCTGCCGTTTGAAAATCTAAGCGAGCAGAGAGAAGACGCCGCTGCGTTCGTCGATGGTGTGCAGGACGACGTTCTGACGAAGCTGGCGAGGATCGCCGATCTGAAAGTGATCAGCCGGACGAGCGTCATGGAATATCGCGGCAAGCGAAATGTGCGCCAGATCGGCAATGAACTGCGGGTGTCCCACATCTTAGAGGGCAGCGTCCGTAGGATCGGGACACATCTTCGTTTGAACGCGCAGTTAATCGACACGCGCACGGACACGCATCTTTGGGCAGAGCAATACGATCGCGATGTGAACGAGCTATTCGCGATCCAAAGCGAGATCGCCGGAAAAGTCGCCGAACGACTCAACGCCAAAATTACGCCTGCTGAGAGAGCGGCCATTGAGCAAAAGCCCACCGGCGATCTCGTCGCTTTCGAGCTCTATTCACGCGCCAATGAACTTTGGGAGAGCCCGTTCGCGGATTTCCCGCAGGTAATCGATCTGCTGAACCAGGCGGTGACCCGCGATCCATCATTTTTACAGGCCTACTGCCGCCTCGCCCGGGCTCACGACCAGCTTTACTTCTTTGGGCTTGACCACACTCCTGGGCGGTTGGCGGCAGCGGAAGCAGCTCTAAAAGAGGCATTTCGCATCCGTCCAAATGCCGGCGAAGCACACCTCGCACGAGCGTGGCATCTTTATAACGGATACCTCGACTACGATGGCGCTCTGGCTGAACTGGAAATTGCACGCCAGAACTTGCCAAATAGTCCCGGGATATTCTCGCTGACGGCTTATATCCAAAGGCGTCAGGGCCGCTGGCAAGAGGCCATGCGAAACCTCGAACGGGCAATTGACCTCGACCCGCGCGACCTCGACAGGCTCTACCAGACCGGAGTTAGTTACGGGGGCGCCCGGCGTTATGCTGAACAAAAATCCAAGTTAGATCGCATGCTCACTGTCGAGCCAAATAATGTCGCGGTAAAGGCAGAGCGCGCATTCGTGGAAGTGGATTGGAAAGCTGATACAGGACCGCTGCATCAACTGATCGATGAAATCCGCGCGACAAATCCTGCTGCTATGCCGAAGATCGCCTCTCGATCGCTACTTTGCGCACTTGCCGAGCGCGACGTCGCTGCCGCCAAAGACGCCTTGGTCGCCGCCGGCGAACAACCGTTAGGGTCAGGCGCCGTAAATTTCGGGCGTCCTTTCGTCGAAGGGGTTATCGCGCGCATGACAAACGAGGAACACAAGGCGCAGTTGGCGTTTACTGCTGCGCGCGTGAAGCAGGAGAAAACGGTTCAAGCTCAACCAGATTACGGCCCGGCATGGTGCGTGCTAGGTGTAATCGATGCCGCTCTCGGGCGGAAGGAGGCGGCCTTGCGCGAAGGACGGCGCGCGGTTGAGCTTCTTCCCGTGGAAAAGGACCCAATCAATGGCATGGTCATGATCAAGTATTTGGCGATGATTGCTGCGTGGGTTGGTGAAAAAGATCTCGCGTGCGAGCAGCTTGCTACTGCCGTGCGAAGTCCATATAGCGGCATGGATCTCGGCTATGGCGAATTAAAACTGATGCCGTGGTGGGATCCGTTGCGCGGCGAGCCGTGCTTCGAAAAAATTGTAAATTCGCTTGCGCCGAAATAGGGCTGTCCACCAACCACGCCGTAGCCTTTCGACACGTCGTAGTCCCGCAACTGCGGGAAGAAGGCTGGTTGGCGAAGGCGGGTCGCCTCCCTCGCGCCGAAATCATAACAGAACGAAGCGAAGAGAAAGTGCTTTTTATAACAGAAGGAAACGAAGACAACGAAGAACGTTGTCCGGTGTGAACCGGCAACCTTTGTTTCCTTCGTTACCTTCTGTAAAATTTCTCTGGGACTCGCTGCGCGGCGATTCGCGCTTCGAAAAGATCGTCAATTCGCCCGCCCCCAAAATGGTGACTGTCTACCAACCACGCTGTAGCCTTGGCGAAGGCGGGTCGCTTCCCTCGCGCCGAAGTAGCGGTTTCGAAGTTGCGGCTCAGAACCTCTTCTTTAGTTGGATGTACCAGAACCGGCCCTTGATCGTGGTCAACGACTCGTCGTAGCCGTTCTCGAAGCTGCCAGCAACAAACGGCGGATCTTCATCGAACACGTTTTGCATTCCAAGCGTGATCGTGGTGTTATTAAGCCACCAGGTCCAGTTGCTACAGCCGTATTCAGCAGTTGAGAGCGGCAAAACTTCTTTCTCCTTACCGTCTTTCATCTTCACGTTCTTACTGCCACGTTTGGCAAAGCCAGGTACTGACGGCGACGATGGCGAGGGCAGATTGAACGTGTACGATGCAATCAAGTCGAGCGTAGTCCACGCGGCGACTTTCCGCGCGCGCCACGGCCAGATAGACGGAGTGTTGGGGCCGCCTGTTATCGGCATATTGAGTTTTGGTGATCCCGTTAGGCTGACATTGTCGTCATTGTATTGGCCAACCCAGTGAACAACCGCGCCAATATCAATGCCCTGCATCCAAGTCTCAGCGGCGCCGTCGTAGAACAAACTGAAATTAGCTCGATTCCATGGCAGCGAACTCGTTAGCGTGAATCCCGGCGGTGCGAATTCCCCTGCGATACCAAATCGTTTGGTGTCAGGGGTAACTTGAAGCTCGGCGCGAGAGAGCCATGTGCCGTTCACCGTGAATGTCAGCCGGCCGTAATCGCCGTGCCCAAAAATCGAAGAGTCCAGAATATATATGGCTTCGTAATCGAGACCTTCAAAAATCGCGCCAGAAAGATTAGCATTAGGATCGATAACCAGCGTAACTGCGCCTCGATCCGGTTGACCATTTGGAAGTGGCGGAGTATTTGGTGGCGGCGGCGCCCGAAATACCAAGCCGGGAAGATCTGCCTCGATAATGAATTGTGCGCCGAGGGAAGATATGAGCGATCGCAAATCGATGTGCCACCAATCTGCGCTCAGCGTCATTCCTTTGAGCCATTTGGGGCTGTAAACGATCCCGTAGGACCATTCATACGCGACTTCGGGTTGCAGCAGCGGATTTCCACTAATGCGCTCCTCGACCTGCTCGGGTGTCAATCTTGAAAAGGGATCGTTCACAAGTGGGAAGTTCTGCGAGCCCGCGGGCGTAATCTCGAATAGTGTTGGCGCATGGAACGCTTCGGTGTAGCTGCCGCGCAGCGTCACGGCGCCAATGTACTTAGGGTCAATCGGTTGCCATCGAACAGACACCTTCGGCCTCTGTCCGTTGTACTGGGAGCTAATCGCCGGTTGGAATGGAGTTAGAACCGTCGAAGTATTCTGGCTGTACCATTCCTCTCGCTCGGCGAAGTCAACCTCGAAACTGTAAAAGCCGGGGAAGTTCCACGTCGGGCTGGTAAAGGGAACCCGCAGCTCCTGATAGATTGACCAGACATCCCGGTTCACCCGGAATCCTTGCCCATCCACCGACCCAATCGAATTAAATGTTTGATTAAGCGAGTCACGGTTACGCGTCATTCTCTCCCCGCGATATTCACCGCCGATGGCAAATGAGACGGGACCGGCCGGAAGATTAAACAAGTCACCGTTGATGGTTGCATAACCTAACGGCAATTCGAATTCGCCGGTATTTTGCAGAGTAACATAAACTGCACTTCTGGCCGCCCTGCTGTTGCGGCCCAGGAAGCCGAGGAACGGATTAAACGCCGTGGCTGGGTCCGTATCCAGGAGCGCCTGCCGCAGTCCAGGTTGACTGACCTCGCCTGTCGACAAGTCCTGGCCTTCGTTCCGAGAATAACGGAAACCGGTTTCCCAGTTCCACGTCTTGAAATAGTCACCGAATTCTCGCATCTCGCCCTTTAGTCCAACGTCAAAGAGAGTGTCCCAGTACGTGAAGTGTTCACTTCTCTTCCCGGTGTCGTTAATACCTCGAAACCGAACGCCTGTAGTCACCGGCAGACCGCTTCCGTCAGGGAAGTAATTTTGAATAGTCGCGTTTGCGACCGTGAACGGGTTAAACGCATTCTGGATTGGCACGCTGATTCCAGCTGGACTAAAGCCCACGTTAAAGCCTGGGATCTTGAACGGATCGGGCACAAACGGCACAGCTGCCAGGGATGAATCGAAATATGAGCGGACAAGTTTAAAATCCGCAAACACCGTCAGGTATTTGTCACAGAGATCGCGCACGTACGAACCGTAAAAGCTCTGGCGATCCGCCGGAGGAAGCGCGGGCGTGAGAGCTGCGAAGTTATAGAAAAAATAGTCGCCGCCGCCTTTATAACTAGTGCCAAACTGTGGAACATGTTGGGCTGCGTTGGGCCCGATGATACCGGGCGCGCCCGGATACGCATTTGGATTAACCATAAAGGGGTTCTTATAAAACGGAGAAGTTGCCGCGTTCGGAGCTGAGTGCGGTGGCGGCGAGTTCGCGCTAAAAAACAACTTTGGTATTAAGCGGAAGTCTCCAACCCGTCCGGGGAAGTTTCCGCTGCGCGCATCAAATCCGCCAAACGGAATGAAGAAGGCATTGGCAGAAATGTCGCGGTCACTACTAAAAATGCTGCCGGCACGCTCCCAAAAATCGGCAACAACGACAATGTCCGTTTTGTCGTCTCCCATGCCTGCCTTGATCCATGCCTCCCACTCGCCCATGTCGTTGGACGCTCCCAAATTTGTATTCCCATAACTACCGCCGATCTCAAGGCCGCGGAATTTGTGGATCAAAAAGAAATTAACAACGCCCGTAACAGCGTCGGAGCCGTACACGGCTGAAGCGCCATCCTTCAAGATGTCGATGTGATCAATCATCGGGAAGGGAATAAGGTTAATGTCCTGGCCCTGGCTAACCCCGGCGACGCCTAACGAACCATAGGCGAAACGTTTTCCGTCGATAAGAATCAGTGTTTCTTTGGGAAGCAGACCACGCAAATTGATCTGCACAGTACCGTCACCACCATTGCCGATGTTCAGGTTTACGGTGCCGCCTGCTTCCTGCGGAAGAAAAGTTTGCAGATCTTGTGAGCTGCGAATGCCCAATTTCTCGAGGTCGGCCGGCCGATACGTGTCAACTGGGTTCGGGCCCGTCTCCTCCGCTGTCGGAATGTTCGAACCGGTGACTATCACTCGCTCGACCTGCGCAACGCCCGGAGCTGCCGCCTCCTGAGCAAATGCATCCCCCGTGAAAATTAAAGAAGATCCGAGTATCGCTGTGAGCGCACGACGAGAGGATCCTGAGTTGTCTGGGGCATTCATGTCCGACGCCAAAAGGCTCGAGGAATCCCATTAGAAATATTCTGCTGAAACGTGCAATCTAATTCCTGACATATCTCCGAGGCGACCTCAGGCGAAATCAGTTTTTTAATGAAGCAGCCCGTTAGCTCTCCTTTGCTCGCCCTCTGACCCCATCGGTGGCATCTGCATCATTCGCGGAATCAGCGGTTGGGCTTCAACGCTTCAACGGATCAACCAGTTAACGATTTAACGCAGCGAAGCCAACTTCCCACGTAAGGGATCCAAAAACTTTACGCAGTACTCCAGTGAACGGCCAGAAATGATAACTCAATAACGAGGAATCACGGAAGGCCAAAACAAGAAAGAAAATTAGTTTATGAAAAATCAAAACATTATGTTCACAAGAAGCGTTCCCAAGATGTCGAAGACCCGGCTGTTCAGGTCGGTTCTGGCGCTGGGGATAGTTGCATTAATCATGCAAGTCTCCCTGCCGCGCGCCCAAGCCTATGATCTGAGTAGCCTCAATGGCAGCTACGCCGACTCTTTCTCGGGCTTTCACCCAGTCGGCGACGGGCCACCAGGCGGACCGCAACCCCACCACCCGATGCCCATAAACAGCTTTGGGGCAATGTACGAGGTGGGCTTGTATACGTTCGATGGCGCAGGCGGCTTCATGGCGCGTGCTGTCTTCAACTTCAGTGGCGGCGTTTTATTCGGTGCTGGTTGGGATCTGAATCTCCCCGGGACCTATACCGTGAATGCGGACGGTACTGGCACCATGACTTTGGCGGGGCTCCATCGCAGCAACTTCGTGATCGGTGCTGGCGGAAACGAGCTTAAGTATATTGGTACCGACCCCGATACCGGCATCATAACCAGCGGTTCCATGGTGAAGCAATAGCCGGCAATAGCTCTGAAGCAGTTCGCGATCAGCCGTCACGCTTCACCAGTGTGGCGGCTGATTGTTTCTCCGTCTGCGGGAAGCACGCGCCCCGGTGTGTTGGCGATTGCGCGCTCGGAGGGGTGTCTCGGTCAATAGAAGGCAACAAAGAGGACAAAGACTGTGGCGGCAGGCGTGCCGCCTGCGTCCCTGGCATCTACTTCAAAGCAGCCGACACGGCTGCCTCCACAGTGTTATCCGTGAAATTAGCGTGATCCGCGGTGCCTTCCAAACTTCCCGCGTAAG
>Ga0209161_10000743_pt1 | contig 26634 bp, 22 predicted proteins | sample GraSoiAngelo_155_FD_186169 | JGI IMG/M metagenome (GOLD analysis project Ga0209161, IMG submission 186169) | Grasslands soil microbial communities from the Angelo Coastal Reserve, California, USA - 14_1009_13_30cm (SPAdes) (version 2) | ecosystem: Environmental > Terrestrial > Soil > Grasslands... | reverse complement strand
CGGCTGCGGCAGGTATTCGCGCGCCACACGTTCGGCGATCTCGGCCCCGCGAACGCGCCGGCGATCTCGGCGGGCGTCGTCGCGTATCCGCACAGCGAAGCGCTGCGACCCGAGGACCTGTTTACCCTGGCCGAGAGCGCGTTGCACAAGGCGAAAACCGGCGCTGCGGACCGGATTGCCGTGATGGGGGAGAGCTAGTCGAGGGTCTTCTGGAAACGACGCACCGACAGAGCGATCAGCACCGTCGCGAACAGTAGCAGGATCACCAGCTCCTTCCACAGCTCCGTCACGCCCACACCTTTCAGCAGAATGCCGCGCAGCACCTTGAGGAAATGCGTGAGCGGCAGAAACGCGCCGATCCACTGAAACAGCGTCGGCATGGCCTGTCGCGGAAACATGAAACCAGAGAGCAGGATGTTGGGGAGAACAAAGAAGAAGCTCGCCTGCATGGCTTGCTGCTGCGTGCGCACCAGCGTCGAGACGAACAGGCCGAATGCCAGACTCGCGACAATGAAAACCAGAGCGATTGCGTAGAGCAACAGCACATTGCCCGTCAGTGGCACGTCAAAGACGAACCGGCCGAGCAGCAGCACCGTGGTCATTTGGACGAGCCCGACGCCGACGTACGGGGCGATCTTGCCGAGCATCAGCTCGGTCTTGGTGATCGGCGTGACGATGAGCTGCTCGAGGGTGCCGCGTTCCCGCTCGCGCACGATCGCCATGGCGGTCACCAGGATCATGGTCAACGTGAGGATGACGCCCACGAGTCCGGGGACGATATAGTTGGGGCTGCGCAATCCCGGGTTGTAGCGGGGGCGCACGCGGGTCTCGAGCGGCAAATCCGAGCGCCCCGCGGCTGCCGAGAGAATGGCGAGGTTGCGCACCTGGGCGACGCCGGCGGCGGCGGCCAACGCGGCCTGCGAGGACAAGGGGTCCGAGGCGTCGACCACGACCTGGATCGTCGCAGTACTGCCGCGCGCGAGGTCACGCGGGAAATCGTGCGGAATCGCGATGGCCGCCTGCGCGTCGCCTCGGGCGATCCATGCGTCGAGCGCGTCGCGACCATCCACATGCGCGAGGATCCGGAAATTGCCTGTGTTCTCGAACGCCGCGATCGCGTCACGGCTGCTCGGCGTACGGGATTCGTCGAGGACCACCGTCGGGATGTGGCGCACATCCGTCTGAATCGCGAATCCAAACAACAGAAGCTGGAGGACCGGGATTCCGACCATGATCCCCAGCGTGAGCCGATCCCGGCGCATCTGAATGAATTCCTTACGGAACATCGGCCCGAAACGCCTCATGCTTCCTGCTCCTGCTCGTCGCGCTCCTGGAGAATGACGAACGCATCCTCTAGGTCTCTGCCGCCGACCTGTGTCGCGACTTCGCTCGGCGTCCCGAGCGCGATCAGGTGGCCCTGGCTCATGAGCCCGAGACGCACGCAGCGGCTCGCTTCATCCATATAGTGGGTCGTAACGATGACGGTGGTCCCCTGGCCGGAGAGCGCGGTGATCGTAGTCCAGAATCCCCGCCGGGCGGCCGGATCCACGCCTGCCGTCGGCTCATCGAGGAACAGCACCGGGGGTCGATGCATCAGTGCGCACGCGAGCCCCAGACGTTGCTTCCAGCCTCCCGAGAGTGTCCCGGCGAGCTGGTGCAAGCGCCGATTCAGCCCCAGGAAGGCCACAACCTCAGCGATGCGCCCGCGTCGGCCGGGCCCTTCGAGTCCATAGATGCCGGCAAAGAAGTCCATGTTTTCCGCGACGGTCAGGTCCTCATACAGCCCGAACCGTTGCGACATGTACCCAATGCGCTCTTTGATGAGGTCGGGAGACTTCACGACGTCTACGCCCGCGACGATGGCGGTGCCCTCGGACGGCGCGAGCAGTCCGCATAACATCCGGATCGTGGTCGTCTTACCAGAGCCGTTGGGTCCGAGCAGTCCAAAGACCTCGCCTTTCGCGATGGTGAGATTCAAGTCGCGCACGGCGACGATCGGACCAAAGCGGCGTGTGAGGTGTCGAGTCTCGACCGCGACGTCGTTCACGGCAACAGCGGGATCTCTACTTGGACGGGCATACCCGCCTTGAGCCGTCCGCCCGCGCCATCGGTCGTGATCTTGATGCCGAACACCAGATCGGCACGCTCGCGCTCGGTGAGGGCGGCTCGTGGCGTGAACTCGGCACGCGGCGCGATTTCACTGATCCGACCAGCGAACGTCGAATCGCGATATCCGTCCACACGAATCCGGACCTCTTCGCCCGTCTTGAGCCGCGCGACGAACCGCTCGCCGACGTAAGCGCGAATCCAGGGCGCGCGCACCAAACCGATCGAGACGACCGGCACGCCAGCGGCTATCACCTCGCCGCGCTCGGCGAACCGCGTGAGCACGATTCCGTCTGCAGGGGAGCGCAACACGAGCTCATCACGGATCGATTCCGTGGCCGCGAGGGCGGCACGAGCCGCCTCAGATTCTCGCATCGACGCCCGAACTGACTGCAGGCGCGCGGTGGCCGCGGCCGCGGCGGACTGTAAGCGCTCCAGTTCTTGTGGTGAGGCGATCCCCTGCGCGGCGAGCACGCGCGCCCTCGCCAGATCGTTCGCGGTACGCTGGCTGTCCGCGGCGGCCGCCCGGATCTCCGCGGTCCGTGTCGAAGCGGCCTCGGCGAGTGCGCGCCGCTGCTCGATGAGGGCGGAGAGGCCAGGCTGATCCAGTACCGCGACCGTGTCGCCGGCGCGCACCGAATCGCCTTCGTCCTTGAGGAGCCGCTGGAGTCGCCCGGATGCGAGGGGGCTGAGCCGAACTTCCCGAATCTCGACCGTCCCGGCGACGGTCAGGGTATTGCTCGAGCCGGTGCACCCCGCCACGGCGAAGGCGGCGGTGAGCGCTATCGCCGTGGACGAGGGGAACGCAGCCAATTGCCGGGATCCAATGCGATGCCGCCCTGGCCGCGAATTTCGAAATGGAGGTGCGGACCCTCGTCGCTCGACTCACCGCCGACGTGGCCGATCACTTGGCCGCGAATGACGCGGTCGCCCTTACGGACGGTCGCGTCGTTGAGGTAAGCGTAGAAGGTGTAGTAGCCGCCGCCATGGTCGATCAGCACCGAAGTGAGATACAGGCCGAGCGGTCCGGCGAGGCTCACCGTGCCGGCGGCGACCGCCCGCACCGGCGTGCCGACGGGCGCCCTGATGCCGATGCCGTGCCGCGGAATACGGGTGTTATTGGGTCCCGTCGTGGTCCCAAAAGGATAGATGATGGAGCCTTCGACCGGCCACTCGAGGCCGCCGAGATTGGCGGTCGTGATGGCCCCCGCTCCGGAGGCGACGCCGCGCAGCTCGGCCTCGCGCCGCGCGCGCTCCAGTGCTTCGATCCGGTCGTTGAGCGCGCGCTCGTCGCGATCCAGCCGCGTCAGCCGCTGCTCCGCCTGGAGCGCGCTGCGGCGCGTCGCGCGCAGGTTGGTTTCGCGTGCGCGCTCGAGCGCCAGATAGCGGCCGAGCTCGTCGGTCCGCTCCCGCCGGCGACGACCCAGCGTCTCGCGCGCGTCCACGAGCAGCTGCCGCTGCCGCGCAACGCGGTCGCGGAGCTTGAACATGTCGTTGGTGAGCAGGCGGTCCTGCCGGCTCACGAGAAACAGGTACTTGTAGCGCGACAGCAGGTCGCCGAAGCTTTCCGCGGCCAGCAGCACTTGCCAGCCGTAGAGCGCGCCGCGCTTGTAGATGTCCACGAGCCGGCGCTCCAGGACCGCGCGTTTCTCGAGCAGCGCATCCTGGGCGATCAACAAGTCCACCGTGATTTGATCGATCTGCCCGCCGAGTCCCGTGATCTGGCGGTCGAGCTCGTTCACGATCCGGTTCGTGCTCAGCTTCTGCTGCTCGATGTTGGAGATTTCGTCGGAGAGTGAATGGGCCTGAGTGCGCAGCCGTTCGAGCTCCTGCTCGACCTCGGAGCGCTCGCGGCGGATGCCTTCCAGCCGGCGCTGATTGTCCTGCATTTGCTGCTGGTAGCTCGGCCGCTGGGCGACCAAAAACGACGTCAAGCAGACGACGTCGAGCAACAACGTCAAGCTCAGGCGTCGAGCAAAAGCATACGGACGTGCTTGACGATACTGCTCGACGATCGCGCTCGACGGCCGTGCTCGACGTCTCATACTCTTTTCAAGTGCCGCCCCACGCTCATCGCACTGCCCAACAGTCCGATGAGCGCCCCGAACGCAACGATCGCGGCTGCTTGCTCGCGTGTGAAGAACGCCGACTGGAGTAGGTATCGATTGATGAGGAGATACGCCGCGAACGACAGGCCGATCGCGACCGCGCCCCCCAGCAGTCCCTTGATGGCGCCCTGCAGCAGGAACGGCCGGCGGATGAAGCCATCGGTGGCCCCCACGAGCCGCATGATCGCGATTTCCCGGCTGCGCTGCAGCACCGCCATCCGGATCGTCGTGCCGATGATGATGATCGCGACCACCGCGAACGCCGCGCCTACGACGATGCCGACGGCAGCGGCCAGGCCGCGTAAGCGATCGAGTTTCTCGACCCAGTCGCGTCCGAAGCGAACATCGTCCACGAACCCGAAGCCTCGCAGCCGATCCGCGACGGCACTGACGTGATCCGTATCGCGAAACCCCGGCTTGAGCTTCACCTCGATCGAGGCGGGCAACGGATTGCGCTCGAGCTCCTGCATCACATCGCGCAGCTCGACGAGCTCGGCGCGGGCGCGGGCGAGCGCGTCGTCCTCGGAGACGTAGGTCGCCGACTGGACTTCCGGAAAGGCTTCAATGTCCTTGAGCGCCTGCGCCACCGCTTCGACGGGGGCCCCCGGCAGCAGGTAGGCGACGACCTCGACGCGCTCTTCGACGCCGCGCAACGCATCCTGCAGATTCACGACAACAAGACCGAACAGTCCCAGTACGAACAGGGAAAAGGCGATGGTGGTGACGGACAGCGCCGACAGCAACGGGGCGCGCTTGAACGTCAACATCGATTCGCGCAGCGTGAGGTTCATGACGCCCCCGCACCTCCAGTTCCACCGGTCGCCTGGTCGTGGCTGCCCGCTTCGTCGACCGCGGAGTCGTACACGAGCGCGCCTTCCTGCAGCTCGATCACCCGATAGGGCGCCTGCCGTACCAGGTCGAGGTCGTGGGTGGCCATGACGACTGCGGTGCCGCTGGCGTTGATGTCGCGCAACAGCTGGAACACGCCGCGGGTCGCGCGCTCGTCCAGGTTCCCGGTGGGCTCGTCCGCGAGCAAGACGGTCGGCTCGTTCACCAGCGCCCGCGCGATGGCGACGCGCTGCTGCTCGCCGCCCGAGAGCTCACGGGGATACGCCTGTGCCTTGGCCGCCAACCCCACTTGGGTGAGCACGCGCATCACGCGCGCCGCGATCGTCGAGGAGCGTGCGCTCGTCACTTCGAGCGTGAACGCGACGTTCTCTTCGGCGGTGCGGTCCTCGAGCAGCCGGAAATCCTGAAATACGATGCCGAGCTTGCGGCGCAGCATGGGGACGTCGCGGGGGCGCATCTCGTTCACGTTGTATCCCGAAACGCGCACCTCGCCCGACGTGGGGCGCTCGTCGGCGTAGATGAGCTTCATGACGGTCGATTTGCCCGCGCCGGAGTGGCCGGTGAGGAAGGCGAACTCCCCTTTAGCGACGTGGAACGAGACGTCCTTGAGCGCCAGGCCGCCCTTGGGGAAGGCCTTGAACACGTTGATGAACTTGATCATCTAGTGCCGCGCCAGGGCCTGGGCGAAGTCCGCGATGAGATCATCCGGATCCTCCAGTCCCAGGGAAAATCTCAAGAATCCGTCCGGGATGCCAGCCTGCGCGCGCTGTTCCGCCGTGAGACTCGCGTGGGAGGTGAGCCGCGGCTCCGAGACCAGTGTCTCCACACCGCCCAGACTGGGCGCGTGCGCCGCGATCGTCAGCGCCTTGAGGAACCGTTCGGCGGCGCGCACGCCGCCCTTCAGCTCGATCCCGAGCATGCCGCCGAAGCCGCCGAGAATGCGTTTCGCCAGCTCGTGATCGGGATGCGACGGCAGGCCGGGGTAGTGGACCTTGGAGATCGCGTCCTGCTTGGCGCACCATTCCGCCACAGCCAGCCCGATCTCGTTCTGGCGCCGGACGCGCACGGTGAGCGTCCGCATGCCGCGATCGATCAGCCAGGCCGCGAATGGATCGATCGCCTGTCCCCAGACCTGCATCAGCCGGCGGACCTCTTCCACCACTTGATCGGTTCCCGCGACCGCCCCCGCGATCACATCCGTATGGCCGTTCAGGTATTTCGTCGCCGAATGGATCACGAGGTCGGCGCCGTGCTCCAGCGGGCGGAAATTCACCGGTGATGCGAACGTCGAATCGACGATCAGCGCGAGGCCTTCGGCCTTGCACAATGTCGCGACCGGCTCGAGATCGATCACCCGCATCACCGGATTCGTCGGCGTCTCGAGGAAGACGGCGCGCGTCGTTTTGCGCATCGCCTTCTTCCAGGAGCGTGCGTGCGTCGGATTTACGAACGAGACGTCGATGCCCAGTTTGCCGAATTCTTCGCGGAACAGCCGGTGCACGCCGCCGTAGATCCATTCGCTGGCGAGGAGGTGATCACCGGGGCGCAACACGGCGAGGTGCGCCAGGGCACAGGCACCCATCCCGCTCGCCAGGAACAACGCGGCGTCGGCGCCCTCGAGGAGCGCCAGCTTTTTGCCGATGTCGACCTGATTGGGATTGTTGCCGTAGCGGCTGTACAGGACTTCGGCGCTCGAGCCGACGGGATTGGTGAATGTGGCGCTTTGATGGAGCGGGGGAACGACAGCCGACCAGTCGGCGCGCGCCTTGGGATCGCCGTGGATGGCGCGGGTGGACAGGCCCAGACGGCGGCGTTTCACGCCGCGGTGAGTCGGATGGAGCCTCCCGGAATGCGTGCCGCCAGTCGCCGTTCGATGAGCTCATCGAGCAGCGCCGGCGCCGGCTCACTGGCGCCGAGCCCCTCGAGCCCGCCGTCGGCTCGCTCGCACAGCACGGCGAGCCCGGCACCGGCGAGCACCGGCTCGATCGCCTCGCGATGGGCTTCCGTCAGTCCGCGCAGCAGCAGCACTTTGACCTTGTCGCGGACGAGCTTGGCGACGATCTCATCCGCGCAGGAATAGTCGAGGCAGCCGACGCCGGTAAAATCCATCACGGCGATCGTGCCGGGGGGAAGATCCCGCTCGATGTTTTCGCGCACCGCGCGCCCGGTGGGCCGGGTGACGAGGTCGGTGTAGAACCCGGCGACCGCTTGCTGCAGGACGGCATGCACCATGATGTGTGGAATCACTGCTTCGACGACCCTCCTGCTTTCTCCGACACCTGTTCCGGAATGATGAGCAGCACTTGCGACCCTGGAAAGGCGGGCAACCCTTCCTTGAGCGGAACCTCGTCATCCCAGCGCGGCACGATCGCGATCCGTGCGGTCCCGCTGCGAATGGCGACCTTCCCTTCCCAGCGCGCGAGATAGCGACGGATCCCGGCGAGCCCTTGCCCCCGTCCCGGGTCGCGAAAGCGACTCACGCCCTGGATCAGCGCCGCTTCCAGCGCCGCTGCATCGCCCCAGCGCTCGCCGAACCGCTTGGCCTGCGTGGATTCCAATGAATGCCGGAAGCCGACACCGGCGTCTGCGACCGCGATCACCACCACGCGGCGCGCCAGCTTGCGCCGCCAGTTGTACGCCTGCACCGCAACCCAGCCCCCGGTGCCGGCGTGCTCCACAATATTCTGACAAGACTCCGAAAGCGCCATAGCGAAACCCATGGTCGCCTTCGGATCGAGTCCCAACTCCGAGCTGAGAATCGCGGACGCGCGTTGCTGGATGGTGCTGACCACCCCGTGCACGTCCTCGGCCGCCCGGACCGGCGTGACCGGGAGCAGGACTTCGCTCTCCGTCGCGACCTTTGCCTTCGGCACCTTGCCGTGTACCTCGAACAGATCCGCGGCTTCGCGAAAGAAACCGGCGCGGGCCCAGTAGCTCACCACGTCCGGGTTCGCGGGGGCGGTGAGCAGCGGACGCTCCCCCTTGCGCGTGGCTGCTTCGCCCGCGGCGAGCAGGCCCACCAGACCGTATGGTGATGCCCACTCGGCGGCGTGTGCGTCGAACAGGAGACGCTCGCCCCCCCCATCGGCCGCCTGCGCGTAGGCCGCCGCGAATTGATCGAACGAGCGGTCGTCGAACTGCGTGGGCACTTCGATGAGGCGGGTCACACCAGCGAGAGCTTGCCCAGCAGGTGATCGCGCAGCCCGGTGGCTCCGCGGTGGCTGAGATTTCTGGTGCCGAGCTGCGTGCCGAGGCGCAGCGCATCCTCGATGGGCGCGCCAGCGAGCAACGCGGCAGCGGTCGCTCCGCCGAAGACGTCCCCAGAGCCGGTGGGATCCAAGTCCTGGTGAAACGCAGGCGGGTGAACGGCCGGCGCGGGGATGCGAGCGGTGCGGATCGGGTCTCCCGTAAAGTACGCCGCACCGCGTGCCCCCAGCGTCACACACAACGTCGTGCACCCCTGACGCATCGCGTCGGCGGCGATGACGAGGGGGTCGGACCCCAGCTGGCCCATCTCGTCCTCGTTGAGCTGGATGACGTCGAAGCAGCCGAACCACATCGAGGCTTGGGGCAGGGGGCTAGGGACTCGAGTGCCGTCCGGTTCCTTTGCCAGGAAAAGGCTGTGAAGATCGGCGTAGATGAATCCGGGGAATCCGCGCCGCAGGAGCTGCGCGGTGTCGAGATTCATCTCGAAGCCCGAAATGAAATTGACGTAGACCGCGTCGAGGTCCCGCACGAGCGGCCCCAGCTCGGGCCACGTCCACGGCGGCACGCCGCCGCTCATCTGCTCGCAGCGCCGCTCCGCCGATTCGTAGCGTAGCGTCACCCGATTGTTCGGCTGAGGAACCTCCAGGAATCGTGCGTCGTGCGTCGTGCGTCGGAGACTGTGGAGAAATTCGTTGGCTTTCGGCGCGAGGTCGCGCCCCACTTTGATCAAAGGGACGATCCGCCAATCTTCGGGCAGCGAGGCATCGAGGGCGGCGAGTGCGTAGGAGATCCCGCCCCATTCTTGCACGGCGGGTTGAGCGGGATCGCGGCCGTAAATCGTGTCCCACACCATGGACCCGATGACGCCGAGTCGCTTCAGCGCAGTCCCCAATGCTTTTGGATGAAGACCGCTGCCGCGCCGAACACGCCCGCGGTGCCGGGGAGTGTGCCGGGGACGATCTTGCAGGCTTCCCACGCCGGCTTGAACGCGCGGCGCTTGACCTCGCTGCGCAGCGGATTGAACAGCTTGTCCCCAGCCTGCGTGACGCCGCCGCAAATCACGACGACCTCGGGGTTGAAGATGTTCAGGAAGCTCGCGACCGCTGCGCCGAGCAGCGACGCGGTCTCGCGCACGACCTCGAGCGCCCATTCGTCGGCGTCGTTCGCGGCTTCGTACACGATCTGGGCGGTGATTTTGGAGAGATCGCCCTGCACGTACTGCGACAGCGACGTCTCGACGCCCGATTCGATCCCTTCGATCGCACGCTCCGCGATCGCCGGCCCTGACGCGTACGCCTCGATGCAGCCGTAGTTGCCGCATTTGCACCGGCGTCCATTGGCATCGATCGTGACGTGCCCAAATTCCCCGGCGACGTCGGTCACACCGTGGTAGATCTCACCGTCGATGACGATGCCGCCGCCAATCCCCGTGCCGAGCGTGAGACCGATGACGTACGTTGCCCCGCGCGCGGCGCCGCGCCACCATTCTCCGAAAATCGCGCAGTTCGCGTCGTTGTCGAGCGTGGCCGGGAGACCGAGCCCCTCGCCGACTCGATCGCGCAACGGCATGTTGGTCCAGCCGAGATTGGGTGTCAGCAGCACGATTCCGGTCTTGGTATTGAGCGGTCCAGGCGAGCCGATGCCCACGCCTTCGACCTTCTTCCCGGACTCCGCCATCGACGCCTTGGCAAGCTTGATGATGCGGGACGTGACGGCATCCGCGCCCTGTGCCGCGAGCGTCGGCTCCGAAACGACGCCATGAATCTCCGAGCCGTCCTCGGCGAGGACCCCGGCGACGAGATTCGTTCCCCCAACGTCAACTCCGACGACGTAGCGCACCAAGGTCCTCGATAGCTCGGGTCACAGCTTCAACCGTGAGTTCACGCATACAGCGGTGATGTCCCAACGGACACCGGGGCGGCCCGTGTGGCGAGCAAGGCCGGCACCGCAGCTCGTCGAGCCCTAGTGCGACGTCTCCCGCGCGGAGCGGCCCAAACCCGAATTCGGTCACGGTGGGGCCGAACAGTGCGACGATCCGCGTCCCCATCGCGGTTGCCAGATGCAGCGGGGCGCTGTCATTTGTAACCAGCACGCTCGCCCGTCCGATCAGTGCTGCCGATTGCCGCAACGTCAGCTTGCCGCAGGCATTGACGACCCTTCGCCGCCCTTCGCCGCCCTCCGCCGCCCTTCGGATCTCTTCTCCCAAGCCGACATCGTCTGGCCCACCAACCACAACGATGGACGCACTCCCAGCAAGTTGGCGGGCGAGCTCCCCGTAGTACGGCCACCGCTTGCTGCCCCAAATGGAGCCGGGGGCTACTGCCACGAACGGCACACCGCCATCGAGGCCAATCTCCGCCAGCACGTTAGCCACGACCCGCTCGTCCTCCGCCGTGGGCCGCAGGTGGGGAGGATAGGCGCCCGGAGCCTCGTCCGCGAGGGCCAGAAGTCGGTCGGTCTCGTGGCCTAGGGCCGGCTTGGGGCGAGCGTCTGTATAGAGGAAGGACCAGGTGCCTGAAAACCCGATCCGGGAGGGAATTCGAGCTAGCAGACTCAGCGCCGCAGTACGTAACGAGCGATGAGGCAGGTAGGCATGTTCGTACCGCTCGGCCCGCAACCGCCGCCCGAGTCGCCGGAGGCCCCTCCAGCCCCGGTCGCCGCCGCGCTTGTCGTAGGCGATCACGTTCCGGACTGCGGGGTGCGTTTCGAGTAGCGGCGCCGCGAGCGGAGTCGTCACCACGTCGACCGGACCGTGGTGCGCCGCGAGGGCGGAAAGCAGCGGCGTCGTCAGCACGACGTCGCCCAGGAAAGCCGTTTGAACGACCAGCGTCGCCGAGCTCAAGGAAGCTCAGCCACGGCCCAGACTGGTGTCACCGACCGGTTGCTCTCGGCGCGCTACCCGACGACGGCAGGAGCTGGCGCTCCAGGAACGCCGCCGCCGCTTTGTCGACCGTCAGGATGTTCGCATACCGTAGAAAATGATGGGTATCGTCCGGAATCACCAACGTCTCGAACGGGACCTTGGCTGCCGCGAGCCGCCGGACAAGGTCGGTGCTCTGTGAGAAGCGTACGTTGCGATCGTCATCGCCATGAATCAGCAGTACGGGCGATCGCCAGTTGGCCACAGAAGAAACCGGTGAAGAGTGCCACGCGGTGGCGACTGCCGAGTCAGCGTCGGGCGCCTGTTCATAGCGCTGACGATCGAATGCTCGCGCATAGGCCGACCAGTCATGGACACCGTGGATATCGACGCCGGCGGCGAACAGATCGGAGTTGCGCGCCAGCGCCAACGCCGTGAGGTAGCCGCCGTACGACCCGCCGTAGATGCCGACGCGACTCGCGTCCACACGCGGCAGCGAACGGAGATAAGCGGCCGCGGCCTGGATGTCGCGATACTCGGCGGCGCCACGCGCTCCTGAGCTGGGGGGTTGGTGAAAATCGTAGCCGTAGCCGATACCCAGCCGGTAATTCACCGCCAAGACGATAAATCCGCGACTCGCGAGATACTGATTGAGCGCGTAAGCGTTGGAGTAATAGTCCGAGTAGTGCCAGCCGAGCAGCATTTGCCGCGGTGGTCCGCCATGGACGTAGACGATGGCGGGCTTGCGGGCGGCCCCGCCCCCTGCGCTCGATTCGAACAGCTGCCCATGAATCGTCAGGCCATCGGCGGACTGGAAAACGACCTGCCGCGGAGTGACGAGGCTCGAGGGGAAGTCGCCAGGCAGGTGATCGGCGCCGATCGTGCGACCTGGCGCGCGGGAGGATGGGGCGCCAAACGCTTTGGTCGTCGGCAATGGCGGGCGCTGTGGCGTGGCGCTGATGAAGACGAGCGTCGTACCATCGCCGGTGATCGTCGGCGCCCATTCCAACCCGTTGCCGGGTGTCAGCACTTCGGGGGCGGCGCGATCGACCGGCACGCGCCCGACATGACGTCGATCGATATCGAGCGAGTCGCTCCCGATGTTCGCCGCGAACACGAGCCACTTGCCGTCGCTGCTGAGTGAAATGTGCTCAACCATGTACCGGCCGGGGGTCAACAGGAGCGCTTGTCCGCCGGTTGCTGGAATCGAATACAGGTGGGGCCAACCATCCTGATAAGAAAGGAAAACAATGCGGTCGTTCGCACCCCACCCGAGGTTGGTCCCTCCGTCTGTGGTCGGCACCGAGCCGGCGAGCGTCTCGGGCGATTTCCAGAGTCGCTCGGCTACGCCGCTCGTTGCATCGGCGGTCCAGATCTCCCACGGATTGGGCCGCAGGGGGAGCAAGGAATCTGGCGCACCGCCGGCGCCCGGCAGTCGCACGAACGCAATCCGTTTCCCATCAGGCGACCAGCGCGGCGACCGATCCCGCGCGAACGCCGGCCCAAGCCAGGTGACCGGCATGCTGTCATTCGTGTACACGCCGATGAAGGCGTGATCGCCGCGGTTCGCGACAAACGCCAGCCGCGCACCGTCCGGCGACCAGCGCGGGTCGCCAATTTCGCCGCGCACCGTGAACAGCTGTTTGGCTTGCGCGGATCCGTCGATCGGCGCGGTCCAGATCTGGCCGCCTTTGACGAACGCGACCACATCGCCGCGCGGTGAAACGACGGGCTCATCGCCGTCGGCAATGGCTTTCGCATCGCCGCCGTCGAACGCCACGCTGAGGATCTGGACCTTGGGCGGCGTAGGATTCGAGCCGACGTTTACCGGGAGCGCGTCGTCCCAGTTCGACCCGTGATCGCCGCCACGAACGTAGACGACCCATCGTCCGTTGGCCGACACCGTGACGCTGCTCAGCTCCTGCCCGTCATCCCGGTCGTAGTGTGTGAGCTGGCGCGCCGAGAACGCGGGCCCTTCGGCGACGAAGATGTTGCGCCGGCCTTGCTCGTTGAACGCCCATGCGATGCGGCTGCCCGTTGCGGCGGCCGACAGCTCATTGGGGAATGGATACGAACGCACCTGATTCACGGTGAACGGCGCTGAACGGGAGGCAACCACCTGAGCGGCCGCCGCTGCCGATCCGACAACGCTGAGAGTGGTTACCGCCGCGATGATCGTGCTGCGCATGAGACCTCCTATTCGACCTGGAGCACTGCGAGGAACGCTTCCTGAGGTATCTCGACGGTCCCGACCTGCTTCATCCGTTTCTTTCCTTCTTTTTGCTTCTCGAGGAGTTTGCGCTTGCGCGTCACGTCGCCGCCGTAGCACTTCGCCGTCACGTTCTTGCGCAGCGGGCGGATCGTTTCGCGCGCAATCACTTTCGTCCCGATCGCCGCCTGGATCACGACCTCGAACAGCTGCCGCGGGATCAGATCCTTCAGCTTCTCGGCGATCTTGCGTCCCCACTCGAACGCCTTGTCGCGGTGAATGATGACGCTGAATGCATCGACCGCTTCGCCATTGAGCAACATGTCGAGCTTGACCAGGTCGGCCGCTCGATAAGCCAGGAATTCATAGTCGAGCGAAGCATAGCCGCGCGAGATCGTCTTCAGTTTGTCGTAGAAGTCGAGGATGATCTCGGCCAGGGGAAACGCCCAGTGAAACTCGACCCGCGTCGGATCGAGGTACTGCATCCCTTCATATACGCCCCGCCGCTCCTGGCCCAGGTTCATGACGCCGCCGATGTAGTCCGCCGGCACGAAAATCCGGGCCTTCACGTACGGCTCCTCGACGCGATTGACGGTCGACCCGTGCGGCATCAGGCTCGGGTTCTCGACACGTTCCATGGTGCCGTCTGTCCGATAGACGTGATACTCTACGCTGGGCACCGTGCTGATGAGGTCGAGATCGAACTCTCGCTCTAATCGCTCCCGCACGATCTCCATGTGCAGAAGCCCCAGGAAGCCGCAGCGAAACCCGAACCCCAGCGCGACCGACGTTTCGGGCTGATAGTGCAGCGACGCGTCGTTGAGCTGCAGCTTCGCTAGCGAGTCACGCAACTCCTCGTACTGCTCGGGGTTGGTCGGGTACAGTCCCGCGAATACCATCGACTGGATGTCGCGATATCCCGGCAGGAGCTCGACGTCCCGGTGCTCGGCGTCGAACACCGTATCGCCCGGCCGCGTCTCGCGCACGCCCCGGACATTGGCGACGAAATAGCCGACCTCGCCGGCCTCGAGCTGTTCTGCTGGCTTGTGGCCCAGCTGGAGATAACCGACCTCGTCGACTTCGTAGACGTCGTCGCGGTGCGCACCGAACGCGATTTTCATCCCCGGCTTGACGACGCCGTCCACCACCCGGATCGAGGGGATCGCGCCGCGGTACCGGTCGTAATAGGAGTCGAAGATCAAGGCGCGCAGGGGGGCCTCGTGATTGCCGCGGGGTGGGGGGACGCGGCCCACCACCGCCTCCAGCAGCTCCGGGACGCCCCGTCCCTCTTTGGCCGAGATCCGCAGGATCTCCTCGGGCTTGGTGCCGATAAGGTCGTGGATTTCGTGCGCCCGCCTGTCCGGCTCGGCGCCAGGCAGATCGATCTTGTTGAGGACGGGTATGATTTCCAGGCCCGCGTCCATCGCGAGCAGGAGATTGGACAGCGTCTGGGCCTGAATTCCCTGGGATGCATCCACGACCAGAATTGCGCCCTCGCACGCGGCTAACGACCGTGACACCTCGTAGGTGAAGTCGACGTGGCCCGGCGTGTCGATGAGATTGAGCTCGTAGAGCTGCCCGCCCTTGGCGTGGTAGCTCATCCGGACGGCATTCAGCTTGATCGTGATGCCGCGCTCGCGCTCCAGGTCCATCGTATCGAGCACCTGGTCGCGCATGAGCCGCTTGTCGAGCGTACCGGTCAACTCGATAAGTCGGTCGGCAAGTGTAGATTTGCCGTGGTCGATGTGGGCGACAATGCAGAAATTCCTGATGTGGTCTTGACGCATCGCGCGGAAATATAGCCTCCATGCTCCCCGTCACCGGATGGTTTGATCCCTCGCCCAAAGGCGGCGCACTCCGTCTTGCGGCGAACAGTTATCTGCCTGCCAAGGGTGACCCGGCGGTGCGAATGCCGGGCCTCCGTCGCGGCGACCTGATCGTCCTCGAGAACGGTCGCGTGACGACGGTCAACGGACTCCCGGCGTCGCAGCTCGACGGGCGTCCGGAGTTCGCGACGCTCGGCGCCGTGCATCCCAGCCGGCCGCTGACCCTCGAGACGCCACGCGCCTCGAGCCCACGGACCGCGGATATCCAGCGCGTTGTCGATCTCATCTGCCCGTTCGGCTTCGGGCAGCGTGCGCTCATCGTGTCGCCACCCAAAGCGGGGAAGACGATGATGCTCCAGGCGATTGCCGAAGCGGTGGCCGAGAATCATCCCACAGCGCTGTTGCTGGTCCTGCTCGTCGATGAGCGGCCCGAGGAGGTCACGGAGATGGTGGATTGGGGCAGGGGCGAGGTCGTCGCCTCGAGCTTCGACCTGCCGCACGAGCGCCACGTGGCCGCGGCGGAAATGGTGTTCGATCACGCCCGCCGGCAGGTGGAGCTCGGCCGTGATGTCGTCATCGTGCTCGACTCCCTCACGCGGCTCGCGCGCTCCCACAACACCACGGGGCGGGGGAGTGGCCGCACGATGTCGGGCGGGCTCGACGCCAATGCGTTGGCCAAGCCGAAGGCCTTGTTCGGCGCGGCGCGCGCCGTGCCTCAGGGTGGCTCGTTGACCGTGATTGCGACCGCGCTCGTCGAAACCGAAAGCCGGATGGACGACATCATCTTCGAGGAGTTCAAGGGAACGGGGAACGCCGAGCTGCGGCTATCGCGCGCGCTCGCCGACCGGCGGATCTATCCGGCGGTCGACATCGCCGCGAGCGGGACTCGGCGCGAGGAGCTCCTCGCCGACGCCAAAACAATCGAAGCCAAGCAAAAACTCCGGCGGGGTTTGGTGGATCTCCCGCCGGAGCAAGCCATGCAAAGTCTCCTGCAACAGATGAAGCGCGCTAAGACGAACGCCGAGTTGTTGAGCGTTTAGTGCTCTCACGCCGCACGGCGATGACGTGGCCACTCGCGGCATTCACCTGGACGTCAGTCAAACCGGGCCGGCCTTTCCGTTGAACCTTGAACGTATACACCAGGCGGGTTTTCATCTTCGCGAGCGTAACGCCCTGGACGTCGCCCGGGACGCGCTTCAGCGCGATCGCCCGGGCCGCGTCTTCGCTGATTTTCGCTTTGGCCACGAGGCTGTCAGGAACGTCGCGATCCTGAGCTGCGAGATTTCCGGCGGCGAGGGAGAACACCGCCGCCAGCAAGAGTGAGGTAAGCAGGCGCATATTTCAGGCTCCTGAGAAGGTGGTCGTCGCTTGTTGAGACCATTCCATGGCCGGAGCCGTCACCGCAGCCGGAAGTCTGCACCCCGGATCGCGACCAGCAACGTGGGCACGGCAAATAGCGTGATGGGCGTCGAGAGGACCAAGCCGCCGATGACGGCCAGCGCCAGCGGCCGCTGCAGCTCGCTGCCCGCGCCGATGCCCAGCGCGAGCGGCAGCAAGCCGAACAGCGTGCACAGCGTGGTCATGAGGATGGGCCGGAGCCGAACCCGCGCCGCTTCCCGAATCGCCACCTCCAGCGCCACCCCCTCGTCCCGCATCCGCAGTCGCGTAAAATCGAGCAGGATGATGCCGTTCTTCACGATCAGTCCGACGAGCAAAATCAGCCCCATGAATGAGGCGACGTTCAGCGCCGTTTTGGTGAGCAGCAACAGCACGAGCGCGCCGACGAACGAGACGGGGGCCACGAGCAGGACGACGAGCGGCTCGACGAACGACTCGAACTGAACGACCATCACCGCGCTGACGCTCACCGCCGCGAGCAAGAGCACGAGGAGCAGCGCCCTAAAGGCTTGCTGCTGGCTCTCGTACTGCCCACCGAGGACGAGCCGGATGCCCGACGGCGGCGGCCGCGCCGCCAGCACCCGGCGGACGTCCGTCATCACGCCCCCGAGCGAGCGCCCGCTGACGTCGGCCGTCATCGCGATCATCTGCTGTTGATTCTCGCGCTCGAGACTCATGCGCGCTTCAGCGGTCGTGAACGTCGCGAGACTGCCGAGCGGCGTGCTACCCGTAACGGGCAGGGCGCGCAGTCGCAGGGGATCGAAGCGCACCGAGTCCGGAGCGCGCACGCGGACCGCGACGGGTCGGTCCTCACTCCTGATCTCGCCCGCGTGCGTGCCGAGCAGCGCGCCGCTCACGACATCGCCGATCTCCTGCGGCGTTAGCCCGACGCGACCCGCCTCCGCCTGATTCACACGCATCAAGAGCTCGGGCGACGGCTCGCTCACGCCGTTGTACAGATCTTCGAGTCCCTCGATGCTGTCGAGCCCCGGCTCCAGCCGCCGGGCGTAGGCTTCCAGCGAGTCCAGCCGTTCCCCGAACAGTTTGATCTCGACCGGCTTCGCGTTGCCGGCCAGGTCGTTGATCACGTCCGACAGAATCTGTACGAACTCGATACGCATCCGCGGGACCGCGGCGGTGATTTCCTGGCGCACGTCGTCGATGACCGCAAAGATGTCGCGCGACCGACGACTGGGTGGTTGCAGGCGCGCGACGATGTCGCCCGTGTTCTGCGCCGTCGCGAACAGCCCCAGCTCGGCGCCGGTGCGGCGGGACGTCGCTTCGATTTCTGGCGTCGCCGCGAGGATTCGCTCGGCGATGCCCACCTCCCGATCGGTCTCGTTCAGGGCGGTGCCACCCGGCGTGAAGTAGTCGAGCACGAAGGCCCCTTCGTCCATCTCGGGGAGAAAGCCGGTCTCGACGAGCCGCCACAGTCCGATGCCGACGACGACGAGTGCCACCGCCGCGATCACGATCCGGCGCGTATGCCGCAGCACCGATCTCAAAGCCCCCTCATAGCGGTCGCCCAGGGTATCCAGTGCCGCCTGCGCTCTCGCGAGCGGCCCGGCGCGTGTCGGCTCGACTTCATGAGCGGTCACGAACTGCTCGGCCAGCAGCGGGATGATCGTGAGGGCAAGGATCAACGAAACAAGCACGGCCACCGTCAGCGTGGTGGCCAGGGCGGCGAAGAACTGGCCGACGACGCCCTGTAAGAGGCCGAGCGGCAGAAACACGACCACCGTCGTGAGCGTGGATGTCGTGACCGGCCAGATCAGCTCCTGCACCGCGCTTCGAATCGCCTGTTCGCGATCCCCCCCCCCCGTCAGGCGCAGGTGACGGGCGATGTTCTCCGTGATGACCACCGCGTCGTCGATGACCAGGCCGATCGCGATGGCCATCGCACCCAGGGTCATCAGGTTGAAGGTCTGCCCGAGCATCCGCATGATGAACACCGTGATGGCGAGCGTCAGCGGGATAGAAGTGGCGCTGATGGCGGTAATCCGGCCGTGCCGCAGAAACACGAGTAGGACCAGCACCGCCAGCGCGGCGCCGATGAGCATCGCGTCGCGCACGGAATGGACCGCGGCGCGAACGAGCTCGGCTTGGTCATAGACCGGCTTGAGGTGAACGCCCGGGGGAAGCGTGGGGGCGATCGCGGCCATGATCCGCGCGACGCTGTCGGCGATGGCCACGCTGTTGCCGCCCAGCTGGCGGGTGATGTTGACGAGCGCAGCCGGCCGGCCGTCGCCGGCGATGATCCGCACATGGTCTTCGGTCCCGACCTGGACGGTCGCCACATCCCGCACGTGCAATCCACCGCGCACGACTACGTCGCCGATGTCAGCGACGGCGTGCGCTTCCTGGTCCGTGACGATCAAATACTGCCGGTAGTCCTGGGCGACGCGGCCGACGGCCTGAACGGTGATGGCCCGCCGGATCGCGTCGGCGAGCTCGCCGTACGAGATGCCATGCGCGATGAGTCGGGCGGGATCGGCGATCACCTCGATCTCGCGCACGTCCGAGCCCTGGACGTCGACTCGGCCCACGCCGGGTACGCGCGAGATCAACGGTTTGATCTCGTAGCGTGCGAGGTCGTACAGCGCCGCCGCGTCGCCACCCTCGACGTTGTAGGAGAGGATCGGAAACAGGGAGGGCGTCTGCTGCTCGATCTGGATGTCCAAGTCGCTCGGCAATGCCCCCTGGATCTGGTTCACGCGCGCGCGCACGAGTTGCAGCGCGCGATCCATGTCGGAGGCGGGAGTGAAGGTGACGGCGATCTCGGCCGCGCCGCGAATCGTGTGCGAGCGCACGCGGGTAACTCCGGGAACGATGCTGACCGCCTCCTCCAGCGGACGAGTGATGCTGAAGACGATCTGCCGAGCCCCCAGCGGGGACCCCTGGGCGACGATCGTGATGCGTGAAAACCGCAGCTCAGGATAGATGGCGGAGGGGAGCCGCAGCGCGGCCCAGATCCCGGCCGCACTGAGGATGCCGACGACGAGATAGACGAACCGCCGCTGGCGGCTGAGCAGCTCGAAGAGCGTCACGGATGGTCGAGCTGGACCTTTGCGCTGTCGGTCACCCCATAGGCGCCGGTCGTGACGACGCGCTCACCGGCGGCAAGCCCCTGCAGGATTTCAGCGCGCGCCTCGGAGCGACCGCCGACGACGACGGGGCGCGCGCGCGCGATGCCGGCCGAGTCCACGACGAACACACGGAATCCCTCGCCCTCGGGGACGAGCGCCTCGACCGGCACGGTGATGGCTCCCGGGTGGACCCCGGTTACGATGCGCCCGAACACCGATTCGCCGATTCGCAGCACGCGCGTGGCCCGACCGACCCGTGCGCGGACCGCGACGGCCCGTGATGCCGAGTCCACGGCGACCGCCACGCTGACAACGGTTGCCGTGCCAAGGCGTTCCGTTCGGGAGCCCTCGCCGGCGCTCAAGGAGAGTGTGTCGCCCGCGTGAATCCCTCCCGCCTCTCCGGGCGAAACATTGAAGAGGATATCGAGAGCCGCGGGGTCGGCCACCTCGACGACCGCTTGGCTCTGATCGACCGAGGCGCCGAGCACGGCCGTCATGCGTGTCACGATACCGCCCAGCGGCGCCCGCAAGGTCGCGAGCTCCCGCGCGCGCCTGGTGGTGACCTCAGCCGACCGCGCCGCGGCGAGATCGGCGCCTGCCTGGTCGGCTTCTTTTTGCGAAAGGATGCCCGCCTGGGCGAGCCGAGCGGCCCGCGCGAAGTTGCGCTCCGCGTTCGCCAGCGTGGCAGCGGCGCTCTGCGCCGCCGCCTCGAACGGCGCACGCTCGAACTCGACCAGCGAGTCCCCCTTCGCCACTCGCTGGCCCGCGACGACAAAGATGCCGGCCACACGCGTCGGGCCGGGCGGCGCGAGGGCCGCATAGCGACCCGGTCGAGCACTCACCATCCCGATGGCGCTCACGGTCTGCTGAAACGGTTCGCGGGCGGCGAGCGCAGTCCCGACGCCGACGAGTCCCGCCGCTTCGTTGGCCTGTTTCGCCTCGCTCCTGCAGCTCAGCGCGAGAAGGGCGAGCGCCGCTAGCGACATCCACGGACGTGTCATGGCTGACCTGATGTTGCCGTAAGCCAACGCAGTGTGCGCAGCGCGGCGTCGGCGGCGCCGAGATCGTCGATGTAGCGCGCGAGAATTTCGCGCGCGTTCCGTTGTGCTTCGAGCACGTTGGCCAGGGCGACTGCGCCTTCACCGTAGGCCTGCAACGACATGGCGGCGATGCGATTGGCGCTGGCGACGAGCTGCGAAGAGCGCCGCACGCGATCACCCGCCGCCACCAGCTCTCGGCGCGCGCGCGCCACCGCGGCGTTGGTCTCGCGGCGCGTCAGATCCAGCTCCACACGCGCACGGTCCCGCTCCGCCATTGCGCGGGTCACTTCGCCGCCGCTCCAGTTGAACAGCGGAAAGGGAAGCGAGAATCCGATCACCGGGAGCACTTGGCGGGGGTTGGGGCTCGTCGGATCTCCCTTGTCGAAACCGAACTCGAAACTTGGCGCGAAGCGACTGGCGCGGGTGAACGTCAGCGAACGTTCGGCCGAGCGCAAGCGCGCCGTCGCCGCCGCAACCGGCAGATACTCACCGGGGGGGGGGCTCACCGGCAACGCCGCGGTGTCGTTCCCCGCCGCCAGCGAATCGACGAGTGCGATCGCGGTACTGTCGCCGCTCAGCCCCATCTGTAGCTGCAGAGAGAGCAGCGTCCCCAGCGCGGTCAGCGAGTCATCGATGGCGATATTCTGCAGCTGGCCCGCATTCACAGCCGCGAGCCGCACGTCCAGCTCGCTCACGTCGCCGACGTCGCGGCGCAGCTGCGCGATTTTGAGCAGGCTGTCGGCATCGTCCGCCGTGCGGCGCGACAGTCGGGCGTGCATGCCTGCGGCCAGTGCGCGGGTGTAGGTGGTGTCGACATCGAACAGAATCGCCGCGCGGTCAAACGCGAATTGATAGCGGGCGGCGTCGCGAGCGGCCTCCGCCGCTCCGATGCGCGGCGCCCGCAGCCACGGCAGGTCCAGTGGCAGATCGCCGATCGCGTGGTAGTTGGGGGTGTCTTTGCTATAACTGCCTGACACCGTGGGATTGGGAAACGCCCGGGCGGTTCGCACCGCCCCCAGCGCCGCGGTGGTATCCGCGCGACCGAGTGCCACGCGCGCGCCACGCGTAAGCGCGGCGGCAGCGGCATCGGCGCGCGTCACGGGCTGTTGAACGAGCAATGCCAGTACCAACCGCAGCATGGCGGGAAACTAGTCTGGCGACCTTACAGGATGCTTACAACCCCGGTGGGAAATCGATCTGGACACGCGTGCCGGAGGAGTCGGACGAGACCGAGATCCGGGCGTTGTGGAGGTCGGCGATCCAGCGCGCGATCGGAAGACCAAGCCCGGAGCCCTCGGCCTGGCTGCGGGCGCTGTCGCCCCGATAGAAGCGCTCGAAAATCCGCGGCAATTCCTCGGCGGAAATGCCACCGCCGCTGTCCGACACAATCACAGAGCGCTTGCCGTCGCGAGCTGTAACGTCGAGCCGCACACGCCCACTCTGGGGGGTGTACTTGATCGCGTTGTCGAGCACAATGAGCAGCAGCCGCTCGACGAGCTCCGGGTCGCCGAGAATCTGCGCTTCTTCGAACGATCCCACGACCAACGACACTCCCTTGCGCTCGGCGAGTGCGCGGGCGGCTGCGACCGCGTGTGAAGCGACGTCGTCGAGATAGAGCGCGCCGCGCACGACGCGGCGCTCTCCGGCGTCGGCATGCGCGAGCATGAGCAGGTCGCCGACAATCCCGCCCAGTCGATCTGCCTCCCGTTCGATGGCCTGAAACGCGGCGGCATCGCCCGCCGGGTCACGCGGCTGGGCGAGCGCAACCTCCGTTCGCGTGCGCAGCAGCGTGACCGGCGTGCGCAGCTCATGCGCGGCGTCCGCCATGAAGCGCCGCATCTGCTCCATGGACCGCTCGACCGGAACCGTGGACTGGCGGGCCAGCAACGAGCCGCCGGCGATCACCAGGATCAGGGCTCCCAGCGTCGCCGCGCCGAATGTCCCGATCAGCCAGGCATACTGATCCGCGATCTGGGGCCGCTCGGCAACCGCCGCCGCCACGTACGACGTGCCTGAGGGAGTCGTGAACCGCTCGGCATGGAGTCGGAATTGTCCGCCGTCGGGTGCCTGGCGCTGGAGGTTCACGCGACCGGCCACCGCCGCGCTGCGCGCCGCGGTGTCGATCCACGCGGCGACGCGCGGGGGCGTGAGCGCCTTGCCCGTCGCATCGAAGAGGTACAGCGAGCGATCCGGGATCTGCAGTTCTTCGACTGCGTCCGCCGGACGACCCGCGGCGCGCTCCGCCTCGAGCTCGGCGGTCGCGGTCACCACCGCCGCCGTCGCCGCGATCAATGACGTGTCCAGGCGTCTGGCGACCTGCACACCAATGGCCACGAAGACGCCGGCGCCGAGCAACAGCAGAATGATGGCTAATGTGGCCGCGTACCACAGCGTCAGTCGGACCCGCAGCCGTCCCAGCGTCACGGGAGCGCTCTCCCCGTCTTCCCCGCCGTCCCCTCGATCCGGTAGCCGGCGCCGCGGACCGTCAGAATGAGCTTCGTCTCGAACCCATCATCGATCTTGCTACGCAACCGGCGGACCAGGACCTCCAACACGTTCGCGAACGGATCGTGATTGTCGTCCCAGATGTGCGCCGTAATCGCGCCGCGGTCCACGACCTGGCCTGAGTGTCGCAGCAAGAGCTCCAACAACGCAAACTCCTTCGCGGTCAGCGCGATGGGCCGGCCCGCGCGTCGTACCAGGCGTGCTCCCACGTCCATTTCGAGATCCGCGACACGCAGGATGGCCGGTGTGACTGCCAGCGCGCGTCGGCGCGCGAGGGCCTGCAGGCGCGCGACCAGCTCTCGAAACGCGAATGGCTTGGTGAGATAGTCGTCCGCACCGGCGGTTAAGCCGCGCACCCGATCGTCCACGGCGTCCAGCGCGGTCAGCATGAGTACGGGAGTGTCGACGGCGTTGCGGCGCAGCTGCGCGCACAGGTCGAATCCGGTTCCCCCGGGGAGGCGGACGTCGAGAATGATGACGTCGTAGTCGCCAGCCTGCGCCCGTGCCTGTCCATCGGCAAAGGTCGTCGCGACCGTGGGGTCGATGCGGTGCTCGCGCAGGCCGTCGCGCAGTAGTCCGGCCAGCTCCGGGTCGTCCTCGACGATCAGCACCCTCACGCAGCCAAGATGCGCAAATGCGTGACGCGGGCGCCAGAGGCGGGGTGGGCAGGCTACTTGCTGCCGACGATCGTGCGGTAGCTGTCCGGATTCCACTTCGGGCGCTCAGCGGCATTCGCCACTTCGGCGCCGAGATAGAACACCAGCTGCGCGACGCGCGACTCCTTTTCGGTGTCGATCTTGTCCGGGGAGTCGCCGACCTGGTGGTAATCCTCGTGGGTTCCGTTGAAGAAGAAGAGGATCGGCACGCCCTTCTTGGCGAAGTTGAAGTGATCGGACCGCCGGTAGAAGTCCTGGTCCGGCCAGATGTCATCGATGGGCCGCATATCCAGCTCGGGGTGGGACGCGGCGACCTGGTTCAGCGTGGCGCCCAGGTCCGAGTGCTCCTTCCCAATCGCCACAATCGTGTCACGCCAGTTGCGGCCGATCATGTCGATGTTGAGATCGGCGACGATGTTGGTGATCGGCACGGCGGGGTGGTTCGAGAAGTACTCGCTGCCCCAGAGACCTTTTTCTTCACCGCTCACGTTGAGGAAAATGATCGAGCGTTTGGGCCGTGGATGCATGCCGGCGAACGCTTCGGCGATTTCCATGACCGCCACCGTCCCGGATCCGTCGTCGTCGGCGCCATTACAGATCGAGTCTGCACCCTTCGCCTGGCATTGACCGCTGCCGCGCGGTCCCGCGACTCCGATGTGATCCATGTGCGCGCTGAAGATCACGTATTCGTTGCGGAGTTTCGGGTCACTGCCCTCGAGAATGCCGACGACATTCGGGGCCACGTTTTCGTCTGCAGGCAGAATCCGGGCGTGCACGTGAAATTGCGCGCCGGTGAGCGGCTTGACTGTGAAGGTACCGGCGGATTGCGCGGCGCCGAGATCGGCACCGAGGGCTGCTAACAGCGGCTGAAGAGAAGAAGCCCGCACGGTCAGAAGGATCGGTCCCCCTACTTGCCGGCTCGGATCGCGAGGCTGCGGCCGACTCACTCGAGCCACAAAGCTGGTCCAGGTGGAATCGGGAGCGCTGCTGAGGGTGACGACACCAGCCGGCTTCCATTTCAACACGCGCTCCCGGTTGGCGCCACGCAGGCGAGGGCCTGCCAGCAGTACAACCTTGCCGGCGAGTTGTGCGGTGTCGGCCGTCGGAGCGGTCAACGGTCCGGTCACCAACACCAGCTCGCCCGCATAGTCGCCGCTCGCGAACATGTTATCGCCGAATACGAAGTCGGTGCCGTATTTCAGCGTCGCGCCGGGACCGCCATGCACGAATGCCACGGAGCTGTCTCCCAGGATCTGCACGCGGTTGATCGGGTAGTGCTGGATGAACGTCCCGCGGTCGCCGCCCGGTTTGAGCCCAAACCGCCGGTATTCGCCGGCAATGTAGGCCGCGACCTTGTCCAGCTCGGGGCTCGGCGTGTCGCGACCTTTCATCGAGTCGTCGGCGATGATGTTGATCCGCCGGCGGATATCATCAGGGGAAATCGTCTGAGCCGCCCGCTGAAGGGAGGTGGGCGATTGCGTGAGCATGACCAGCAGCAGCGCGACCACGAGCGAACCTTTGAAGGGGTGAGGAGAAGAAAAAACTAACGCGCCCGACCGTGTGCGACTACGATCGGGCGCGTCAGGTTTCAGTCTGAACGTTCAGGGCTTGCGCCGCCGCACCTCGGGCTCGTTGCGCGGCTTCGGCGACTCGCGTGGCGGATCACGACTCGGTTCCGCCCGCGGCTGCGGCTGGCTGCGCGGTTCGTTCCGGGGCTCAGCCCGCGCCGGCTGACTCCGCGGCTCATTGCGCGGCTCGTTTCGCGGCTCGACGCGCCGTGGCTCCTCACGCCGAGGCTCGTTTCGCGGCTCGACAGTCCGCGGTTCGATGCGCCGTGGCTCGTCGCGCCGGGGCTCATCACGCCGAGGCTCCACCTCTCGCAGTCCAGGATTCCCTCGCGACCGTTCCGACGGAGGGAGCACCATGGGTCGATCCGGAGACCTGCCGTCCTCCGGCCGCTCGCGGCGACCCGGATTGTCCGGGTGCTGCGGGTGGTCGGGATGATCCGGATGATCCGGATGATCCGGACGCTCACGCCGACCGCGATCGTCGTTCCCGTTGTTGCCGTTATTCCCGTTGTTGCCGTTGTTGCCGTTGTTGCCATTGTTGCCATTGTTCCGGTTGTCGCCCGGACGATCGCGGCGATCGCGCACATTGGGAGGCGGAATGATGCCGAGGCCACCCAAATCGCGGCCGGTCACCCCGCGGCGCCCATTGTCGTTGACCGGGCGTTCACGCTCGCGCGAGACGAAGCCCTCGCGGCTGGGCCGCTCCGTGCCCCAATCCTTGAAGATGAAGCGCGGCTGTGGGCGGAAGGGACGCACGAACACGACACGGCCGCCGCCATAGTAGCGATAGGGATAGTACCACGGATCGTCGTACATGAAGATCCGGAAACGAACGCACGAGGCGTAGTACGGGTCCCAGGACGAATAGCTCACATAGCTGTGGCAGTCGTAGCACAGAAAGCGCGGATAGTCGTAGTGCTGACCGACGTTGTACGAGATTACGTCATAGTCCCAGTCCGAGTACCCCTCCGGGACGATGCGCTGAGCGAGATCGGTCATCGCGACGTATGGATCGCCGCGGACACGGCCATCGGCGATGGCGCGATAATCCCAGTGATCGGCGCTCTCGATCTGGTCGTAGACAAACGCGTCAGCCGACGCGACCGCGAACAGATAACCGACGCCGGGATAGTCGTCGATCGTGAAGGCATCGCTCCCTAACTCGCGGCCATCGACCTCGAGGTCCCGGCCGCCCCGTGCGAAGTTGTCTTCCCAC
>Ga0209161_10000737_pt1 | contig 26716 bp, 25 predicted proteins | sample GraSoiAngelo_155_FD_186169 | JGI IMG/M metagenome (GOLD analysis project Ga0209161, IMG submission 186169) | Grasslands soil microbial communities from the Angelo Coastal Reserve, California, USA - 14_1009_13_30cm (SPAdes) (version 2) | ecosystem: Environmental > Terrestrial > Soil > Grasslands... | reverse complement strand
ATTGCCAGGCCAGCGATTTCGAAGAGCGAAATCAGAGATTCTTCGCTTCGCTCAGAATGACAATCGCACTTGATTTTGCCGCTTCGCGATTCATCGGCGCATGATGTGGATTGCCAGAATACGGCTTTGATGGCGCGCCAGCAGATAATCGACAAAATCGCCAATGATTGAGTTTGGCTTGTTCCCGAGCTTCGTCACGACACGGCAGATCAATGTTCTGCTGCGCGCGTGCCACTCCAGATTAATAGCTCCATGAACATCTCGCGCGCTGTGTATTTTGGCCCATCCATGCGGGCGGCCAGGTTGCTTATGCCAGACTTTGATGAAGCCGAATTTCTTCTCCAGTTGTGGATCGCTCATGATTTTATTCCGTAAGGATCCGGTCCCAGTCGCGATTACTTGAATCACTGTCTGCATTCCACTGCTTAGGTTCAGCAGGAAATCGGCTCTTTTGCAATGTTTGTTTAGAGAAGCTCAAACAAACCAATCCTCAAATGAGGCGCTGTAAAGCAAACCACGTCTGGGGGTCGGGAAAGAGAAGGCAACAAGTCGCAAAAAATGGGTACTGACGCCGTACGGGCCGAGTGGCAACATTCCCCGCACCGATTTTTTAGGCGTGTCCCCAAAAGATCCGCCTGAGCTTTCCGCAGCGCAACCCCGTGAGCCAATGGTCCGCTCGGACAACTGAAAGTGTTACCTATGGAAATCTATCTGAAAAAGTCCGCATGGGGTCAATTAACCCTAATATTTACGCTCGCCTGCTTTGCGTTTTCACCAACGGCGCTAGCGGTAACCCCAGCAGACGGAGACTATCGCAACCAGAACACCGCTAAGGATGCACTCTTCCGTTTCACGGCTGGGATTGACAATACGGCGCTGGGTTTGATGCGCTGGACAACGCTCTGGCGAGTTGGATCTGGACTCGCACAGGCAGTCTCAACATCGCACGTTATGTGCACACGGCGACCTTGTTAAAAAACGGCATGGTCCTTGTTGCAGGGGGAATAACTTTGGCCATGCTGTGGCGAGGGCGGAACTGGACAGCGTCGGCGCCAAAATCCACTGGGACGGATTAAGGAAGCGACCATCTCGCAGCTTAAATCAACTGTGCCCAAGCAGAAAATAACTGCCGCCCCTTCTTGAGTCGCTTCAGGAGACTAACGAGCGGTACATCACATAAACGTCAACATACCCCTTTGCCGGATAACGGAAAGCGCCGGGCAATGTGCCCACGATTTTAAACCCAAGCCCCTGCCATAAGCGGATCGCGGGCGTGTTCGTGGAAATCACAAAGTTGAATTGCATGGCGTGAAAGCCCAGCCGTCGCGCTTCCTTCAAGCAGTGCTCAGCCATTGCACGACCGAGCCCCTCTCCACGTGCGCTCGCTGGAACCATGAATGCCGCGTTCGCGACGTGCGACCCGCCACCGGATTGGTTAGGCCGCAAAATATACGTGCCACTGGTCTTGCAACCTGCTTCCGCGACGTACGTATGCGTGCCGGGAGCAAACCAGTAAGCCAGCGCATCTTCGCGCGAAATCTCAGGGTCGATAGCATACGTGTCGCCCGTCGCGACCACTTCATGAAAGATTTTCCAAATGGCATCGCTATCCGCCTCAGTTGCCGCGCGAATTTTCATGGCCGCAAGTCACAGCTTCAGATATCTCGTGCAAGTCTCCTTAGCCCGGACACGCCGAGGTTAGATTGAAATTCGGGTGAGCACTTTTCCCCTGAAAATCTGAATCCCGCGTTGATATATGCGTGCTCGGCACGCTGATTGCCAACGAAGAAACTAATTTGGGCGCGCCGATACCCCGCGACGCGTGCTCGATCAAGTTCGTAGTTGAGTAGCGCCTGTGCTACACCGGTACCGCGGTACTCAGGCAGCGTTGCCATGTTCTCAATGACCCATGCGCCGGCCTCACTTGTGGCACATGAGAGAATGAAAGCGCCGCGCGGCCATAGCTGGGCATGCGCTTCTTCGCTCAGGCCCATCTTTTGCGAGGGTTCCGCCATCGCAGCCGAAGATGCGCCGTATAAAGATTCATCGGCAAAGCCACACAAGGCCGCTGCGGCCGGCCGTACACTTCAGCGACCGAAAATAAGGACCAGTGCCACCATGAACGCACCGCCGCGCTTGCAAGCTTCCCGCAGTAGTCAATGCAGAACGCCTCATCCCGCTGCAGCACTACGTCGAACCATCCGCGTTTCAAATGACCGCGTGCTGCTGTGAAGATCACCCACGCAAGAAAATCCGAGTCGTCAGTCCGCGCAGGTCTGATCTTGAGCATGGTCCTCCGTTTCTCTAAATATTCGCATCCTGATAAAGCGCGAACCACGCGGCGAGCGCAGCGAGTTTTTGCTCTGCGCGCCAGGGACCATCGATCAATTGGCTGAAATTTTGTATCGTGCTCCGGAGATCAACGTTGGATTTTCTAAGCCGCGACGTGGCTTTATCATAAGCATCGCGCTCTAAGAGAATAGTCGTGCGAATGCCGTGTGCATTCAAAGCCTGCTCGAGCACCAAGCGAAACAATTGGCCTTCGAGCGCGTGCGCGCGAATGTGCGGATTTGCGATGATCGTCGGATCGATCTGGCTTCCCACCACGAGGACGGCCCGCCTGATCCGGTAACCTTTTTGCCGATAGCCGGTCAGAAGTGTCCCAAGCGACTGTTGTGCAATGCGCCGCACCAAGCGCTCGCGTCGGTTCACTATTCTGGAGTCCGTTTCCAGTTTTCCCATCCTCGCGTGGTATGGTTGCCGCGTTTCGAGAAGTCGCGGATCGGACAGCTCGACTCGGTTGACATCCGCGAGCTGCGGCGCATCGCCCGGCCTCGTCAGGAGTACCACCACAGCCCAACCTGATTTCACTCGAAACCCGAGAGCGGCAGTTTGGGTCACCTTGTTTTGAACGTCACTGGGACTGTAACTTGCCATCCCTGGCTGGGAGCAGACTTCCATTGCCGAAGCGTTTTGATCGCCGCCTGGTCGAAGTACGGGTTTCCCGTGGATGAGACGATCTGGATATTGGTAACGTTCCCTGCCGCATCAAATGTTAAGCGGAAACGGCCCGTTCCCGATTGCCCCGGCAGAGATTGCCCGGGTGGAAAGGACGGCGCAGGCGCATAGATCAATCGTGGCTTCGGCGTGGCGTGCGGCGTCGGACTTGTTTCTGCCAGTTGCGGCCAGCGCGCCTGAGTATCAGCCGTGATTCGAGACAAAACCGAATCCAATGCGGCAACAGAACGAGCTACGGTTTTTTCCCCAGCCGACGTGACGATGCCAACGACATCGCCATTCTCATTAACGACTGGCGATCCAACCGAACTCGCAGGAATCGCGTCCGCAATTTCCAAACGATCAGACGTTTGCGCAGTGATCGTCGTTTCGTGAGCGGCGCCTTCGTTTCCAGCCAGCGCGCTGCCGACCACTGCGACCCTTGCGCCCGTTGTCAGCTCGCCAGCTTTGTTCAGGTCAAGAAACCTTAACAGTTTTCGCGGTTTCACCTCCGCCTGCGAAACCGAAATGTCCGAACCCTTAGATGCGGCGACAATTCCACTCACGTTGTAGATTCCGCCGTCGACCGTTTTCGCCACAGCATTGACCGCACCTTCAATTGCGTGCGCTGTCGTGACGAATCTGCCATCTGCGGAGATAAAAAAACCAGTCTCCGTTCGCAACAGATTCCCTTTTGGATCAAAGGCTGTCACCCAAATCACAGAAGGCCGCACCTTGCTTTCAAGCTCTGCTATTTTTGACGATGGAGTTTGGCCGGCGCCTGCTTGAGGCGACTGACTGATAGTTGCGGTCGTCGGTGATTGCGCGGTACTCGTAATCGGCAACGGCGGTTGTGATTGCTGTGCGAGTAGAGATCCAGCAAGAACCTGATTCGGCGCATGTCCCACAGTCACAAAGACCGCGATCCAAAACGTGTATCGAAAACCGAAGCGAACCTGGCTCATTGCATGCAGTATAGTCTCGGGCAGCCTGGGTTAATCAAGCCGGCAAAAATAGGTCTTCGTTCGGTTTTGGAAATACCCGTGATGACAAACCGGCCTCAGGTCACCGGCTACAGGATTCCTAAAACCGTTCTAGTGACGCTTGAAATATTGAACCGCGCGTTCGTGTTTCTTTGCCGCAGCCTTGCTGTTAAACGTGCCGAGATTTTTTCGCTTGCCCGTTCTCGCATCTTTCTTGCGGGAATACAGCCGATACTTGCCGGATTTCAGTTTCCTAATCACGGGTATTGCTCCGCACGATGCACGTAGGCGAATATTATGCTTGTAGCGCCATCCAATATTCGCAGTTCGGTCGAGTCGCGCTCGTTAAATTGTAGCGCCACGGCTTCAGTTGCCGAATCAAGACTGGCGGGCAGAGCGCCCGCCCTACAAAGGCTTCCTCAAGCGATTCGAAATGCCAAGTGCGAGAAGCGCGGCCAGAATTGCGAGATTGGTCGCGAGATGAGACGGGAAACTCCAGTTTTGGCTGACGTGGCCGAAACAGCCACAAGTAATGTCGAGTCCGCGAAGTTTCGCGGCAGTGATGGCGAGCGTGAAGACCACGATCAGCGTGATTAAAAGCGCTAGCGCTCCGCGATACAGAAAGCGAAATACCAGTCCGAGCGCACAAGCAATTTCCAGCCACGGAAGGTAAAACGCGAGCGCAACACTCATGGGCCACGGCAGAAGTTTGAAGTTGTCGATGCCACTGGCGAATTCAACGGGGTTTGCTAGCGACAAATTCCGAAGATCGGTCAAAGCGTTGGCGAATTGCAGATTTTGAAGATCAGCCATCAAGTGATCCAAATCGAGGATCTTCGAGAGTCCCGCGAAAATGAAGATGCCGGCCAGAACAAAATCGAGAATGCGCCAGATGATGTTTGCTGTTCGATTTTTGATGTTTGATGCAGGGGCGGCCGTCGCGAGTTCGACGTTGAGCGTTGGGCGTTGAGCATTCGGCGTTGAGTTCATCTGCTTTTCTTCAGCCACGCTTCCCAACCGCCTTCGAGCACGAACACCTCAGAGAGTTGCGCTTCCTTGCGCAGGCGGCGGGCCACTTCCCGGCTGGCGTTACAACTCAAGCTGCTACAGTACACGACGATCTTTTTCCCCGGCGACCACACCGCCAAGAACTGCGGTAACAATTCGTTCCACCGATCTTCATTCAATGAGAGCGCACCCGGGACGTGATCGCGCGCAAATTCATCGTCCGGCCGCGCATCGACCCAGATCGCAGTGTCGCCCCAGGCTCGCGCCTGATCGACAGTCACCATTTCCGAGGGCGCTATCGCCGAGCGCCACGAAATGTTGTTGCGAAAATAAATCGCCTCGCCTGCCGCCGGGAGAAGCGCCACCGCTGCCAGTACGGCAGCCTGGCGTGCCAGTAAAAACTTCAATGCGTTTGATCGGTCGGAGCAGTTGGATGAGCCGGCGCAGTAGGCGCAGCTGGAGCACCTGGAGGTTTCTGGCCAGCTGGAGCAAAAGGCATCATCGGAGCAGTTGGCGCGTTGGTGATCCGCGCAGTGGCGTAAAATACCTTCTGTGAATCCTCAGGCTGAATCGTCAGCATTGAAGCCACCGGTTTATTCGTGTCCTGAGGTTTCACGTTGATCTTGAACTGGCCGTTCCCGGCTTCCTCCACCTTGGCCTCAAAATTCGGAGTCGCTGACGTGACCTTGATATGTTTCACGGTGAAATCTTTGCCCACTTTTACGTTAATCGTCTTTGTGTCCGGCTTGTCGCCCTGTTTCCAAAACACGAAGTTTGGGGTGATCTCGAGTTGCTGCGGGATTTCCGCCTTCAGCGTCAGCACCGTTTTTTGATTTGGGGCCTCATCGGTCTCGACTGTCACTGTTTTAACCTGAGTTCCGGTACGGTCGCCAATGTTGAACGTGGCTGTGATCTCGCCTTTGTCTCCCGGCCCCACTTCTTCCTTCTGGGTTTGTGCAGTAGTGCAACCACAGGAGGCCTTAACAGACTTAAAGTGGATCGGCGTCTTGCCGACGTTCTGATATTTGAAATGGCCGACGGCTTGCTTGTCGTTCGGCGCAGGATGCAGCTCGACATTGGTCTGCTCCCATTTCAGTTCGGCGCGCGCGCCCAGGCACATGATCATCGACAGGGTGAAAGCAAAGAGTGGTGTTTTCATCTTTTGGAATAGAAGCGCGTAATATAATCAGCAACTGCCTCTCGCCAAGCCCGAGGTGTCTTGCCGGTTAGCTCGGCATATTTGGCGCTGGAAAGTACCGAATAAGCAGGACGGCGCGCAACCCAACTGGACATATCTCTCAGAGTAAGCGCACCGACTGTCGTCGTTCTAAGAGGAATACCGCCGTCGCGACAGCAATCCAGCGCCCATTGCGCGTATTCCTGCCAACTGCATTTGCCGGCATTCGCGAAATGCAAAATGCCGCCAAAGTCGCACGCGCTGTAGCCGGGGGCGGTGACCCCGGCATCGCATCGTCCCGCTGCGACCCGGCCGGGATCACCGATCCCGGCTACAGTTTCGCCCGGAAAAAAGCGCCGGAGCATTCCGGCAATATCGTGCGTATATGTGGGCGTGGAAAATTTATCCGCTATCGCATCGACCTTTTCATTTTCTTGCGCACGCTTAATCATCGCGTCGATAAAACTCGGCCGGTCAGGACCAAACACCCAGGAGACGCGCACAACGAGATGGTGGTTCTCAACTGCAAGCACATTCTTTTCTCCGATCAGTTTTGACTCGCCGTAAACGCTGATTGGATTCGCGTGATCCTCTTCTGTGTACGGTGTCCGTTTCTCGCCGTCAAAAACGTAATCGGTGCTGAAGTGAATTAGCTTCGCGTCTTTCGCATTGCAGATCGTCGCAAGAACACCCGGCGCTTCGGCGTTAATCAGAAATGCGCGATCGCGCTCGGTTTCGCAGGCATCGACATTGGTGAACCCCGCAGCGTTAATGAGCACATCGAAACTCATCGGGTCTAGTGTCGTACGTAAGCCATCCAGATCCGACAAGTCGAACTGCTCTCGATTGAAGCCTGTGACGTCGTAGTCCTGGAATTCCCGCGCGAGCGCGGCGCCGAGGCGACCGCCCGTGCCGAGAATCATAATTTTCATCATTCAGAAGCGCGGTTTCTGATCGTCGTTTGATGATATCGGCGGTCGGAGACCGCCGCTACAGTTCAATATCTGCCGGCTCGTTCGAGAAGCGGTTGCCACCAGGAGAGATTCTCGATGTACCACTGAATGGTCTCATCGAGGCCTTGTTTGAAACTGCGGCGCGGTTTCCAATCCAATTCGCGGTGTGCAAATGAAGCATCGATCGCGTATCGGCGATCGTGGCCAGGTCTGTCGAGCACGAATGAAATGAGGCTGTGTGGTTTGCCAAGTCGATCGAGAATCATTCTAACAAGGTCGAGGTTCGCCATCTCATTGTTGCCGCCGAAATTATAAACAGTTCCAGGCTTGCCCTCGAAAAGGGCAGCCACAATGGCGGCGCAATGATCGTCCACGTGGATCCAATCGCGCACATTCATGCCATCGCCATACACCGGGAGCGGCTCCTCACGGAGTGCCTTGATAATCATGAGCGGGATGAGTTTCTCAGGAAATTGATATGCACCGTAATTGTTCGAACATCGGGTCACCAAAACTTCCTGACCGTATGTTTTGTGTGACGCGAGCACGAGAAGGTCCGCGCTGGCTTTACTGGCTGAATAGGGCGAACTGGGATCGAGTGCTGATTGCTCAGTGAACTTCCCCGTCGGCCCGAGCGACCCATACACTTCGTCCGTTGAAATTTGGATGAATCGCTGAACGCCGTGGCGTCGCGCGCAGTCCAACAGCACGCTCGTGCCAATGACGTTTGTATGAATAAAGTTGAGCGGGTCGTTGATGCTTCGATCGACATGCGATTCTGCCGCGAAATTGATGACCGCATAGAACCGATGGTCGGTCATCAATGCGTCCATCAGGTCAACGTTTGCAATATCGGCTTTGAAAAATTCGTAACGCTCGCCATGTTTTTCGACCACGCCATCAAGGTTGGCGATATTACCGGCATAAGTGAGCACATCGACATTAGTGACGTATGCGGGCTTGTAATGTTGCAAAATATATCGAATAAAGTTGCTCCCGATGAATCCGCAGCCACCGGTGACAAGGATGCGCATGGCAGCGCGTACTAGCAGTGCCGAGCGCACCGCGCTAGTAGAATCTCCTCCCGCAGCCACGCGCATCGGCAGTTACGCCGAGCAGTGGAAGTCGCGTTTCGCGGGAGTGGATTGGGTGCCCTGGCTGATCATCGCGCTGGCTGCGTTCCTGCGATTTTTCCTGTTGGGTATCAAGCCGCCACACTTCGACGAGGGAATTAACGGCTGGTTTGTGGATCAGGTGATGAAAAACGGGTTTTATCGCTATGACCCGACCAATTATCACGGCCCGCTTCACTTTTACGTTCTGCTGCTCTTCGAGAGTTTGTTTGGCCGAAACGTGTGGGCGCTGCGTTTGCCTATCGTGCTGGTGAGCATCGCTTGCGTGTGGCTTGCGTTGAAGTTCGAGCCACTGGTCGGGTCAAAAGTAAGCCGAATCGCTGCGCTCGCCATGGCGGTATCGCCCGGGTTCGTCTTCTACGGCCGCTACGCCATTCACGAAGTCTGGCTGCAATTCTTCTCGATGATGTTCATTTTGGGGCTGCTCGGTTTGTGGAGGCGTGGCACGCTGACTTACTTGTGGTACGCCGGCGCGGGCTTAACCGGCATGATCCTCACGAAGGAAACTTACGCCATCCACGTCGCCTGCGCGTTACTTGCGATTCCAACTCTGGCGGTTTCCTACGCGCTAAATCGATTTCCGGACACCAAGCCTGCCAAACAAACCTGGAGCTGGATCGATCTCGCCATGGTCGTGATCGTAGGCGGATTTGCTGTCATCTTTTTCTACTCGGGAACTTTCTTTAACTGGAGCGGTGTCAAGGGTCTGTACCTAGCTTTCAAAGCATGGACTGAGACTGGCGCCGCCGGTCATGGCCACGAAAAGGCGTGGGATTACTGGTTGAAAATAATGGGGCCAACCTGGGAAGTCGGCCGCGCCGATTTCTTGGGTTACGAGCTGCCAATGCTGGTCGGCCTCATTCTGTGCCTTTTCTGCCAGAAATTTAAAGACCTCAGCTTGCGTTATCTGGCGATCTACGGCGTCGGCAGCTTCGTTGCTTACAGTTATGTAAAGTATAAGACACCGTGGTGCGTAATCAGTTTCGGCTGGCCGTTCCTTTTCGTCTTTGGCGGGGCCATCCTGCTGGTTCGTCCGAAGCATTTGCGTCTCGCGCAACGCATCATCGGCGTGCTGCTGGCGATCTCCCTCGGCTCAAGTATATGGCTAAATTATTTCAGGTGCTCTTCGCCGGACGAACCATACGCGTACGTCCAGACGTACAACGACATGTTTAAATTGACAAAACCGCTGCTCACGCTGGCGAAACGCGACCCGTCCAATTACCACCTGATAGGACATCTAATTCGCTCCAGCGTGTACCCGCTTCCTTGGGTTTTGGGAGATTTCGATCGAGTCGGCTACTATGAAGGGAGTATGCCGCCGAATCTTGATGGCGATTTTCTGCTCGTGCAGCAGGACAAAATCAAAGATGTCGAATCGAAACTGAAAGGGACCTACTACACGGAGATGATGACGCTGCGCAATTACCAGGATCCGTCGAAGATCTTTTTCAGCGCAAACGTATTTAAGGACGTGTTCCCGGGTAGAAAACCGGAGTTTGTCGGGGGCGCTCAGAAACTGGCGCCTACTCCGGCACCCCAAAAAACTCCATGAAGTGGGTCACGGCTGGGGTCACGTTCGTCAATTTGTCGGTGGTCTGCGGACTTTTTCTGGGACTCGCCGGAAGAGGATTCAATACGTCGAGCGCAGCTCTCGCCCTGGTGTGCGGCGCCGCGTTTGCTGTTGCTGCTCTTCTTGGAACTCGTGACGGCCCGCGCAACAGCGCCGCAAATCGGCTTGGACAAGAACAAAAGCAGCAAAAAGTTTCTGAACCGGAAGAGCCCCAAAATGCAGGTATTCCGTCAGCGCTGATGCGCTATCGCCGTGTTTGGTTTTGGGCCGTCGCAATCTGTTTCGCGATGTTCGCTGTGCGATCGTTTTGCTGGCTGCTGTACATCGATGGGAGTGAACTGAAAATTCAGTCGCCAAATAATCTTGGCGATCTGTCGTTGCATTTGACGCTCATCAAAAACTTCGCCAACGGCGTCGCGCTTTGGCCAGACAGCCCAATCTTCGTCTTCAGTAAACTGAGATATCCGGCCGGCATCGACCTGTTCAACGCGCTGCTTTCGCTGATTCACATCGATCTGCTAATCGGGTTGGTTTGGGTTGGATTGCTCGCTTCGCTCGCGACGTTCTGGGGATTTTACCGCTGGGGCGGCACGTTTGCCGTCGCAGGCTTTTTGTTCAACGGTGGCATAGTCGGATTTCAGTCTTTCAAGACCTTCAAGTTTTTGGATTATCAGGGTACAGCGGCAGACATCGCCCACAAACCGATCGCCTGGAAGAGCATTGCGTTATCGATGCTCGTTACACAGCGGGGGTGGCTTTACGCAATCCCTGCAGGGTTGGCGCTGCTTTGGCATTGGCGGGCAAAATTCTTCAGCCAGTCTTCTGTAGCCGGGGGCGTCGACCCCGGCTCTCCAGCTGTGGCTGAGGCTGCCGCCCAACCCGCCGCGGTCAACGCCCACGGCCACAGCAAGGGTCCCCTGCCCTGGTGGGTTGAGTTTTCGATTTACGCATCGATGCCATTGTTCCACCTGCATACATTCATTGCGCTGACAATCGTGCTGATTGTTGGATTGTTTTTCGAACGCGCAACGGAACTCAATTTTGTCGTCAGTCTGCTTCGCCGCGAAGGAATCGGCGGCATCGGTCGCATGATTTCGCATCCGAAATCATGGCCCGAGATTTTTCGCGGCGCGCCGATCCGCAGACACGCCGCCGCCATACTGATCGCGGCATTCATCCCCGCAACGTTCTTTGTTTGGCTGACTACAGACCAATTTCACGCGTCATCGGTGCTCAAATGGCATCCCGGCTGGGCACAGGATTCGACCGAATTGGGAGCGCCTTTCTTCAAGCTCGGGCCAAAGGATTTTGGATCTTCCACGTCGTTCGGTCTGTTGTTGCAAAAAACGTGGAACGGAGTCATTGCTCCATTTTTTCAATTTTGGCTACCCAACTTTGGGTTATGGGTGCCGTTGGCGCTGGGGCTTGTTGGGTTCTGCGCTTGGCGCATTTGGAAAGGCAAGTGGCACTGGGGCGACAAGCCTCCGGCGGATATTGCTTGCGTGGTGGCGGCCGTCGTAATTTTCGCTTTCGGTTATTTTGTCCAAACCGCTCCGTGGGATTGGGACAACCTCAAGCTGATGGTATGGGGGTACTTTCTCATTCTGCCTTTCCTGTGGAGCGACATCATCTCGCGCTGGGCCTTCCCGGAACGGGCGGCGACATGCCTGCTGCTCTTTGGTTCGGGATTCGTCACGTTGCTTGGCGGCCTCTCTGCCGGGCATCCCGGCTTTGGATTGATTGAACGCGCCAGACTCGATCACATCGGCACGGCGCTTCGACCGTTGCCCGTGGAAGCCCGATTCGCCACGTACCCGACTTATAACCACCCAGTCTTGCTGCAGGGCCGCAAAGTTGTCCTCGGTTACCCGGGCCATCTGTGGACGGAAGGGTTCGATTACGGAAAGGCCAATGACCAGTTGACGGCATTGATGAATGGAGCGGCAAACTGGCGCGATGCTGCGAAAGCGTTGGGAGTGCGCTATATCTTTTGGGGCCAGGACGAAAAAACGAACTACCAATCAAGCAAGCGCCCTTGGGAAGCGACAGCATTTCTGGTCGCGTCCGGCGACTGGGGCGCAATTTACGACCTAGCGAAGGAGTCACCTCCGCATTAAGGCGCCACATCGGTTTTGAGTACCAAAGAGGTTCTTACATCCTGCCGAACCTCCGGCGGACCTGAAATGGATGTTTGAGGAAAACAAAATAGATCGCGCTTACAAAATCTGGCATGCTCGAAGGCGGACTTGTTAGGCGCAGCGGGCCGCTGCGCAATCCCGCAAAAACATTCTCGACCGTGAGCGCAGGCGGCATTGGCATACTCGTGTAGTGCCGCCCAAAAGCATGCAGCCGATGTGCGTCGGAAGTGGCAATCAACGGTTTGCCAAAACGCGCTGCCATTTTTTGCGCTCGACGATTTGGATTGAAAAGCCCGATGTGAAAATGACAGAACTCAATCGCATCAAAACAATCGATCTCCGCGAGCAGCCGCGACCCGATTGAGCCGCCGAAAATGTAGAACGGGTGCGGCGCAATCGTGTAAATAGAGTTCCCGCGGCGCGACCGAAGCCGCCGCAGGTCATCGAAATTTTTCAACTGCGCGATTTCTTCCGCGGTGACATTCAACACGATCACATCAGCGCCAAGCAAGCGCACTTCGGCCGCAGGAATCAGCAGAATGCCCATTGCGGCTGCATCGGCAAACACTTCTTTTCGATCAAAGACGGCATCGTGCAGGGTGATCGCGAGGACGCGAAATCCAAATGAGCGTGCCCGCTCCAACAATTGATGCGCCGAGAAGTCCACCGCGTCCTTTGGATCATCCAGAGTGTGAATGTGCAGATCGATTTTGATCCAATCCTCTTCGTCGGTCGCGTGTCGCGCCGTAGCTTTATGCGAAGGCTGGGTGTTCCTGCTCATGCTCGTCCTGCCCGCCGTGCTGTGCGAAGGCCGGTGCTCTAAGTTTAGTCGTGAATCGCTTGGATTTCATTCTCCCTAATCGTGCTTGCACTTCTGTTTAGGTTCGCAATCGAATTTCGATTAGAAGCATACGCACGAAGAGAAACGAAACTTGCCAGCCGCTTCCGTTTGCGGAAAGTTTGCTCCCTCCCAAACGCTCGGGTGGTGGAATGGCAGACACGTACGTTTGAGGGGCGTATGCCGAAAGGCATGCGGGTTCGAGTCCCGCCCCGAGCACGATTTCAGAGGTGGATCGGCTTCTCCGAAGGCGATGCCAACTTAATTGCCGAAGGCCTGGGGATCAGCGGCCAACGCCACAGCAAATTCCACGAACGCGTTAAGGACAACGCGTTCCATCTTTCAGTAATTAGACTTTCCGGGCTGTTTCTCTTCCGATACTCTCCGCAGCAACATGGAATCGCTTTATCTGATCGGGATCGCGGTGCTGGCGCTATTCGCATTCGTTCTCGCGATCGTTCTCTTTAATTTTTTCGGTCTTTGGCTGCGCGCACGCATCGCCAATGCGCCGGTGAGTCTTGGCAAAATGGTCGGGATGCGGCTCCGCAAAGTGCCGGTCGGGATGATCGTCGATAATCGGATCACTGCGGTAAAAGCCGGCATCGAGATTCCCAGCGATCCGCTCGAGGCGCATTACCTGGCAGGCGGCGACGTTAATCAGGTCATCCTCGCTTTAATCGCAGCCGATAAAGCTGGGATTTCGCTTGATTTCAACCGTGCGTGCGCCATCGATCTCGCCACGAAAGGAACTGGCAAAACCGTGCTGGAAGCCGTCCGCACCAGCATTAATCCGAAGGTCATCGACGTGCCCAACCCGGCGATGGGTCGCGTGACCATCGACGGTGTCGCGAAGGACGGGATCGGCGCGAAAGTAAAAGCGCGGGTGACGGTGCGCTCGCACCTGGACCGTTTCGTCGGCGGCGCCACCGAAGAAACGATCATCGCGCGCGTCGGCGAAGGGATCGTGAGCGCGATCGGATCGGCCGATTCTTATAAGGACGTACTGGAAAATCCCGATCGCATTTCAAAGGCCGTCCTAGCCAAGGGACTCGACAGCAACACGGCGTTCGAAATTCTTTCCATCGACATCGCCGACGTGGATGTGGGCGACAACATCGGCGCAAAGTTGCAAAGCGAACAGGCGAACGCGGACAAGAACATCGCCCAGGCGAAAGCGGAGGTGCGCCGCGCCGCGGCGGTGGCGGTCGAGCAGGAGATGCGCGCCAAGACGCAGGAGATGCGCGCGAAAGTCGTCGAAGCCGAAGCCCTCGTGCCTCAAGCCATGGCGGATGCATTTCGCTCCGGAAACCTCGGCATCATGGATTACGTGCGAATGAAAAACGTCCAGGCCGATACATCGATGCGCGAATCCATTGCCGGCGGAGACAAGCCCCGGACTGAGAGTTAAAAGGTGAAAGCTTAAAACGTTACAAAGGTTGCAGCGGCAGATGACTTACCAACTTGAATTTCAACTATTTAACTTCTTGGCGATTTAACATCGGCGCAGCCAATGATTGCCGTCAGTCTCGATAATCTGCTTTTCTTGCTGCTCATTGCAGCCGCGGCGTTGTTCCAGTTGCTGTCGAAAGCAGTGCGCAAGGCAGGCAAAAGCGATTCAAACGAAACATCGAGCTCACCGAGGCCACAAACACCTCGACCTACTCAACGGGCGCCACGGCAATCGGACGCAGATCGGATCCGCAAATTCCTTGAAGCACTGGGTCAACCGCCAAGCTCAACTCCGCCGCCGCCCGTTGCGCCTCGCACCGATATTCCTCCTCGACGCTTGGCGCCAGTTCAGCCGCCTCCGGTAATGCCACGCGCATGGCGATTACCTCGAGAACAACGCGAGAAACCCGAGATCACTCAAAAGGAGAGCCCTTCACCTGAACAGCCAAGTCGTGTGGAGAAAATCGTCGTGCCACCAGTACCCGCTGCGGCGGCACCGGCGTTCGAGGTTCATGAGATCCAGCAGCAGCCAATCGTCAAAACGCCTGTCGAAGTTTACGCAGCGGCTACTCGACCAATCATTAACAGACCAGATTTGAAAACCAACATCGCCAGCTTACTTGCATCGAAATCTGGCTTACGCGAAGCAATCATCCTGCGCGAAGTCTTCGGACCGCCGCTCGGTTTGCGCGAGTCGGACGCGACACTGTAGCCGTCGCCCAGCAATGCGCGTCAGCGATCCGGACTCCTCGTAATCGAGAGCTGGTACCCCGGTGCAAAGTCCCACCGGCTTATACGAAAACTCTTGACAGAAACGACTGGATTTCCTTAAGAGAAATAGACTAAGGAAAAGACGGGCCATTAGCTTGCGATTTCGTTTTGGTCTCGTGATACAGCTCCGCCTTCATATGCAATCTCCGTTTATGAAAACACGAAAGCTCATTATTCTCATCAGTCTCTCACTGCTCTCACTCTCGAGCGAAAGTTTTGCGCAGAGCGGGACCTGTGCCGGAATGGATATCGGTCGTGGCGGGGACCTGAATGGGTTCATCCCCTTTCCGGCCGACAACGCCTGGAACACTGACATCTCTTCGATGCCCGTCGATCCAAACTCGGACAATATCATCGCCTTTGTCGGAGCCGGCTCTCCGTTGCATCCCGATTTTGGCGCAGGACTTTACGCCGGGAGTACGATTGGTATTCCATACCAGGTGGTGGACACCACGACCCAGCCGAAGGTTCCAATCAAGATTGTCGCTTATAAGACTGAGTCTGATGCTGGCCCGATGCCTGTTCCGCCCAATGCTCTGATCGAGGGCTATCCAAATCCGGATGATGGCGATCGTCATGTCTTGGTGTTAGATCGCAACGGCTGCTGGATATACGAACTCTACCGCGCTTTCAAACGGAATGGTGCCTGGCAAGCTGACTCCACCGCGATCTGGGACATGACAATTGATGAGCAGCGCCCTTATACCTGGACCTCGGCCGATGCAGCTGGGCTGCCGATTTTTCCAGGGCTGGTGCGTTATGACGAAGTCTTTGACGCGGCAATTAACCATGCCATTCGTGTGACGGTGCCGGTAACAAGGGAAGCGTTTACTCCCCCCGCGTCACACTGGGCCTCTTCGGAGACGAGCCAGAACGCGCCGCCGATGGGGATGCGGATGCGGCTTAAGGCTGGCTTTGATATTTCCAGTTTTCCGCCTAACGACCAGGTGATCCTGACGGCTTTGAAGCAGTATGGATTGATCGTAGCCGATAATGGCGGCGCAATGTTCATCAGCGGCGCGCCAGACGAGCGCTGGAATAACAGCGAGCTTGATCAGCTTAAAACGCTAGCCGCTTCGGACTTCGAGGTTGTCTTGATGGGAACAGTGTACACGCCTGACAATGTTCCAACCGGCCCCTCGCCGGTGGTGTCCAGCTTCACGGCTGATCCGCCGACGATTATGGCCGGCCAGTCCTCCACGCTTTCCTGGAATGTGACGAACGCGCTCTACACCATCGTCTCGCCAGAAGTGGGACCTTTGCGTGAAACGAGTGTCGTGGTGAAGCCGACGGTTACTACCACCTACAAGCTCTACACGACTAACCAATATGGCCGCACCACACGCTCGGTAACTGTCACGGTGCACTGACAGCTAAGGCCGCAACGAACACGACCCTTTGAAATCGCCCTCATGTTCGCAGTCTCGGCAGCTTTAGTGATCGTTCAGAACCGTTTGCAGTGCGGATTCGCTCAGTTCAAGCTGGGCGCTCACTTTTTGCAAACCCGCAATGAGCTGCTGAATTTGCTTCCGCTGCTCCGCAAGCTTCGATTCAAACTCCTTTGTTAGCTGTTCTACTTTGCGATGTTCTTTGAGAAACTCGTTTAGCAACATTGCGTTCACCGCTTCGTAGCGTACGGTGAAAGGCCTGCCTTGATCGTCGCGCACCACTAAATCTGGGTTCGCTTTTTCCACCTGCCCGGCCACGAGGCCAAACTGTGGGATGCCATTGGGGTTGAGGTCTTTCTTGTAGCGGAAGCTCACGGGCTGGAGCGCCAAGATCGCTTCGCTTGCCTTTTCCATTGGACGAATTTCATCTTTGAAACGCTCCGAGCACACGACCGTGCCCAGGTGCCCGTTGGTATCAATGATTACCCCAACGCCATTTGGAACGGTTACTCCACTAATGCCAGCGACATATGCGTTCGTCTGGGTTCCCTCCGTCCCAATGCGAATCGTGTTGGCCTCAGCCGCTACACCAACGTTACCAATATCGATGTTGTTGCTGCCATCGGTGAGATTTTTACCGGCATCAAAGCCTAGTGCTATATTGCTGCTCCCGCTTATATTGGTCAAGAGCGCTTTGACACCGGTAGCCGTATTGTTATTTCCGTTCCGGTTATGAAAGAGCGCTTCAACACCGGTGGCCGTGTTGTTATTTCTGCTTCTGTTATGAACCAGTGCGTAAACACCGGTGGCCGTGTTGCTGTTGCCCGTCATTGGAAAAGGCCCACCGAGCGCACCAGAACCGGTTGCGGTATTGCTGCTGCCAGTCGTGTTCTGAAAGAGCGCGTCATAACCGATGGCTGTGTTCTGAGTGCCGGTTGTGCTGAGCCAGAGGGAATAACTACCGGTGGCCGTGTTGTAGTTGCCAGTTGCATTACTAAAGAGCGCATGATCACCCGCGGCCGTATTGAAGTTGCCGGTTGTGTTGCTAAAGAGCGCGGTATGGCCAATTGCCGCGTTCGCGCTGCCGGTTGTGTTGAATTGGAGCGCGTCAACGCCGATCGCCGTGTTTGCGCCGCCAGTTGTGTTGAATTGGAGCGTGTCAACACCGATCGCCGTGTTGAAAACGCCTGTATTGTTCACGAGCGCATCCTCACCCAGTACCGGTTGTTGTTGGTTAAGCAGCCTTCCTGGCAAACGGCTCGCGCTTGCGGTGCAAGCGCGAAGGAGGCGAGCACGGACAGAATGAGCAGCAAAGCAACCTGGCAAGACGAGCGGTTTCTCAAATTCTTTAATGGAAGAGTTGTCGTTTTCATATAGGGACCGTACGAAATTACGGCTCCTCCCCTGCGAGACAAAAAACCGCAATTCTCTCAGCGATTTACTGAAAGACGTGCAACGCCATCACCGCATGAATCTTCAAAACAGCATACTGGGCAGCCTCTTTCTGCGGCTTGATTGAATTTTGCTCGCGTGCCCGACATCCCAAAATGCCTTCCCGATCGCTGTGACGTGTCGAGATTCTTTTCTCTTAAGCAGTAACGGAAGAAGCTCTGGGTGCCAGTGCAACAGTGGCTTGCAGCCTGTGTTCCTGGCCAGTCAAAATGCTCGTCGCGGCGAGCAAAATGCGTATGTTCCTGACCTCGCCGGCGTGGCGGAATTGGCAGACGCGCTGGACTCAAAATCCAGTGGCCGCAAGGCCGTGTGGGTTCGAGCCCCTCCGCCGGCAAGTCTATTTGCACATTCAGTGTTGGACCTTGGGCGTTCGATGTTTGCAGCGATGAGCTAATTTTTTCGTCGCTAAGAAAATCGAGGGATGCTTCGACTTCGCTCAGCAGGACAGGCAAGCCGGATTTTCGGTCCTTAAGCCCAATTTCGCATTTTTCGCGCGAACAAACCGCCGCGGCGCACAATCTATCCTGCTGTTTATGCTTGTATGGAAGCGCGAGAACCACAATGTTTACTCGTGAACGGGAAGAACGGCCAGCAGGGTGACAGTAGACCGCGCGAGTTCGTGACCACCCGCTGGAGCGTGATCCTTTCAGCTGCCAACCTGGGGAATGAAGAGCAAAAAACTCGCGATGCGCTGGCAGAGCTTTGCCGGACGTATTGGCGGCCCATTTTCTCGTTTGTCCGCGCCCGCGGCTATTCAACTGAGGACGCGCAGGACCTCACGCAGGATTTTTTTGTGACAATTCTGAGGAGCAATTGGTTGCAACACGCCGATCGTAATCGCGGCCGATTCCGTTCGCTCTTGCTGAGGTCGCTCCAAAATTTTCTCATCAATGCCGCGGAGAAAACAAACGCGCGCAAACGCGGCGGCAGCGTGGAATTTATTTCCTGGGACGACTGGATGGCGGAAGCGCCGTCGCAATTATCCATCCCGGCTCAAGCACTCGAGTCATTGCCCCCGGAGCGCATCTTCGATCTGACTTGGGCGACGACCGTTGTGGACCACGCGTTTCAGCGGCTGCGCGAAGAATGCGAGAGCAAAGGCAAGCTCTGGCTGTTCCAGGCATTAAGCTCTCATCTTACAGACGAACGCGATGAAGTTTCATACCCCAAATTATCCGCGGAACTGGGAATGACAGAAACGGCGGTGAAAAAACAGCTTCACAACATGCGCCAGCGTTATCGCAGCCTGTTGCGCGCGGAAGTCTCGCAAACCGTCGAAGATCCCTCGGACGTAGATGACGAGATCCGTTACCTGTGTGCGTCACTCGCAACAGGAACCGAATAACTGCAATGACACATTACGATCCACGCTCCGATCCCAGCGCCACCAAAGAGCACACAAGATGCCAGAAGTGTGGAGCAACCATGCGAATCGACACCGGAGTTTGCGTGAGTTGCCTCCTGCATGAGGGATTGGAAGGCGGTGACGAGGTAACTCAGGGGTTTTATCAAAGCGTCCTCGACGAAGCGGACGCGCCGCGCAAGTCCTGGTTCCTGGGTAATTACGAAATTCTCGAGCAGATCGGTTGCGGCGGCATGGGTGTAATTTATCGCGCCAGGCAACGACATTCCCGGCGCATCGTCGCGGTAAAGCGCGTCCTTAGCTATCGCGCTGATTCAGAGGGAGCGCTGCAGCGTTTCCGACGAGAAGCACAGGCAGTAGCCAGTCTGGATCACCCGAACATCCTTCCGATTTATGAAGTGAGCGAAAGCGAGGACGGCCTGCCGTTTTTCAGCATGAAGTTCGCGGAGAAGGGAAGTTTGTGCGAGAACGTTGCTTGTCTCCGGGGTCAACCGCGGAAGTGCGTGGAACTCATGGCAAAGGTCGCGCGCGCGGTCGAATACGCTCACAGCCGCGGAGTGCTCCATCGCGATCTTAAACCCGGAAACATTCTGCTCAACGATCGCGGCGAGCCACTTGTTAGCGATTTCGGTTTGGCGAAGCTGCTGGACGGGCACAACGATCTTACAAGGTCGCTGACAACGTTCGGAACGGCAGGTTTTATTGCCCCCGAACAGGCCAACGGCGCAGCCGCCGATCTTACCCCAGCTGCCGATGTTTACAGTCTTGGCGCAGTTCTGTTCAACTTGTTTGCTGGGCGTCCACCATTCCTGGGTTCCAATCCGGTTTCCGTGATTCGTCAAGCGTCTGAAACGCAGGCGCCCAAACTACGCTCGCTGGTACCATCACTCGATCGGGATTTGGAGACGATTTGTGCACGCTGCCTCGAACGTGATCCAAAAGCGCGCTACCGCTCCGCCGGCGATCTCGCAGCCGATCTGGAACGCTGGCTCGGCGGCCGTCCAATCGTAGCCCGCCCGGTTTCACCTCCAGCGCGGATCTGGCGCTGGTCGCAGCGTAACCCGAAACTTGTTGGAGCAGCGACTGCCGGTCTCCTTTTAGGCGCGGCTGCGGTTTGGTTATTTCGCGGCGATCTCTTCCAAGCGTCGCAGTTTAATCCCCCGGACAGGAGTATTGCCGTTCTGCCATTTACCGATTCTAGCGAGACCAACGATCAGGAGTTTTTGTGTGACGGCATAAGCGAGGAAATTCTTCATACGCTCGGCACGGTCGATGAATTACGCGTGGTTGGCCGAACCTCGTCATTTGCCTTCAAGGGGAAGAACACAGACCTAAGCAAGGTTGGACAAAAGCTTAACGTTGGGAATGTACTCGAAGGAAGTCTGCAGCGTGAAGGTAACCGCGTTCGTGTAACGGCAGAGCTGATCGATGGTTTCCGTGTTTGGACGGAAACCTATGACCGCGAGTTGGACGGCGCATTTGCACTCCAAGACGAAATCGCCCGGTCTATCGTTGACGCGCTCAAGATCAAGTTAGCCGTTCGGCTTCCCGCCCATGAAGAACCCAGGAATGGCGTATACGAGCGTTATCAGGGGCTTTTCACGGATGTAACTCATCCGACAGGGATAAGCAGTATCGGCGTTAGCATGCTAGTACACAATCCATTTAATCCGTCCACACTTCCGGATTATGTATCTCCGGGAGGTTTCGAACCGAGCCGCCCTGACACTCAAGTGACCGCTGCGCCTCCAAGGACGGCATTGACTACCAGCGTGCGTTATCGCGCATCAGACGCCGGCCTGCGAACGAACAAAATTACGGCGGACGTGGCCGCTGCGCTTCCAGAGACGGCAGCCGCGACCAGTGTGCATGATCGCGGATCGGAAGTCGCCGTGCGAACGAACAAGACTACAGCGAACGGGCCAGCGTCCATTCAGGGGTTTGTCAAATATGCGGAAGGCGAACCGATTAAAGGCGCAGACATTCGGATCGAATCGCGAGACACCAAACAGGTGTTCAGCACGGTTAAGACCGGTTCAAATGGCCGCTTTGTTTCACAGGGATTGCAACCGGGCGTTTACCGGGTAACATTGCTTGTGAATGGCGAGGTCAAGGCGTCGAGCATGAACACGCAGACCAAGGCGAATCAATCGACTCAGCTGAATTTCGATCTCAAACAAACGTCTCAAGCAGGTAACGGTGCAAAGGGCGGAAAGCACATTGTGTGGGTGCCAGGTCGTACCGGTAGCCATCTCGGCGGTAACTGGGTCGAAGTCGACGACAGGGGAAAGGCGCATTCCGCTTCCAATATTGATAGAGTTACCGTTCATAATTGGTAATTTTCAAGATAGCTACAACGAAGCGACGACCAACTAGGGTCGCACTTGGGACGTCGCTTTGAGAAAACGCTTGTAATCTATAGCACACGCCCTGCGGGCCGTGTGCGCGCGCTTCACAGAGGCACGGCTACAGCAACAGGCCACTCGCGGAAGCTTCGCTTTTTCCCTCATTCAGCAAAATTCTTGGGAACTTCGTCCGCCATTTCCTGTAGTAACCAATGAATCATTATGTTTTATTCATCTATGTTCATTAAATTACTGCGGATAGTCGGTATTGGGCTGATGCTTTGTGCTGCAACCGCCTGGGCGGGACCGGCAAGCATCCAAGGGATCGTGAAGGACGCAAAAGGACAACCGATTAAAGGCGCGAATGTTCAGGTTGCATCGAAAGATGGCAAACAGCTATACAATACGGTGAAAACGGATGCACAGGGTCGCTATATTTCGCAAGGTCTACAACCGGGCGTTTACCGGGTTTCACTGATAGTCAATGGCGCAACAAAAGCGTCGATCAGTAACACGAAAACCAGGTCCGATCAGTCGACGGTACTCAACTTCGATCTGAAACCGATGCCAACCGGACAAGCAAGCACACAGCAAAAGTCAGGAAAACACATGGTCTGGATCCCGGCGGAAACGGGGAGCCACATGGGTGGTCGTTGGGTGGAAGTTGACGACAACGCCGCTTCAAATGCCGGTGCCTTGAACGTAAAGAGAGCCAATGCTGAGCAATTGCAGCGGCAGATGCAAAGCATGGGCAACCCCAACACTGGAAATTGAGCCTCACGGCCAACGTCTCCGACAGCAGCTGTGCATCGCTAAAGCCCAACGTCCAATTTTAGCTCGGGGCTGCATCGAAGCCGTGGGGAATAATTCCCTCACCGACTCGCGCGAAAGAGCGACAATCGTAAACGCTCCAAGAATAGTTCCAAACGGAACGAAGAGACATTCGATGCAGGCCATCACCAGCGCGAACGAATCGCCTTTGCGACGCGAGAGGCATCGTCCCGCGATCAGAATGCAGATCGCCATGGCTATCCCGACTAAAAACAAGAACGAACCGATACCGACAAAGATCCAGCCAAGGAATTCCGGCGGCAATTCTTAGCCTGGCTTTGGCGTGCCACGGCGCGCAACCAATACGAAAATCGCGCCGATCGTTGTGTAAATCAGCGGAAACAACGAGAAGAGCACGGCCAGACCGGAAACGACGTAATGAAAAATCGCAAGTAACCGCAGGTGTTCCGTGTCCTGGTTCATTTGCTCTTAGACTCATTGCTCCTGCTCGCGTTCGTGATCGAAAACTGGGAACCAAACGGAAACACGAGCAAAGTCATGACGTGATGTACCCCTCTTCACCGTGTTGATTGATGTCCAGCCCCTGGCGCTCGATCTCCGGCGGAATGCGCAGACCGATTGCTCCCCGTACCAACGCGCCGATCACCGCGCTTCCTACGACTGCCACCACGATCGTGACCACGATTGCTTTTAGTTGCTCGATCCACAGCGTGTGACCAACAATTCGCGCGAGGCCGTTTTGCGTGGCGGGATTCAGCGGTGCGCCAGTGCTTAAAGAAAGGTTGGGATTGACACTCGCCGTGGCGAAGATGCCTGTGAGAAAGGCCCCGAGAGTTCCGCCCACTGCGTGGATCCCAAAGGTATCGAGCGCGTCATCGTAGCCAAGCCACGATTTTAGCTTTGTACAGGCGAAGAACGGGAGGATTCCGGCAGCGATCCCGATGATGACTGCGCCGGTAGCAGCAATATATCCGCAAGCCGGCGTGATCACGACCAGCCCGGCTACGGCACCGGAACAAAAGCCGAGCACGCTCGGTTTTCCGCGCAGCATGTATTCCAGCATGGCCCATGTGAACGAAGCGACCGCCGTCGCAAGCGTAGTAGTCATAAAGGCGTTCGCGGCGATTCCATCTGGCGCAAGCGCGCTGCCGGCGTTAAAACCATACCACCCGACCCAGAGCAGACCCGTTCCGACCATACAAAGGACCATGCTGTGGGGAGCCATGATTTCTTTCCTGAATCCGAGCCGGTGCCCAAGGAGAATGCACAACACGAGCGCCGACCATCCCGAGCTCATGTGAACAACGGTTCCTCCGGCAAAATCGATTGCCGTGATTCTTGAGTTCGCATTCCAGACGCCGTTCATCCAACCGTCGATTCCCCACACCATATGTGCGATCGGGAAATAGACGGCAAACATCCATACGCCTACGAAAACGAGCACGGCCGCAAATTTCATTCGCTCGGCGACAGCACCAATGATCAACGCCGGTGTGATGATCGCGAACATCAGTTGATACATCGCGAAGACATCCTGCGAAACCCAATAGAAATAGTCCGAGTTCGGCCTCGCATCGACTCCGTGCAGAAACGCGAACTTTAATCCACCGATAAACGGAGAGCCGCGCGAAAATACGAGCGAATATCCTACCGCCCACCAGACGATCGTGACCAGCCCGGCGATGCCCAGGCATTGCGCTAGTACGGAAAGGACGTTCTTTGCGCGAACCAGGCCGCCATAGAAAAGCGCCAGGCCGGGCAAAGTCATGAAAAGCACGAGCGCCGCGCATGTCATCATCCATGCGTTGTAGCTGGGGCCTGGCCCTGCAATATTCGAAGCCGTCGCCGATTTCGTATCAGCGCCACGCGGCGAATTGTTTATATATGCTTCAAGGTCAGCCACGCGCTGCTCCAGCGCCGGTGAAGCTGAGAGCGGCGGCGTTTGCGCGTGTGCTGAACAAAGCAACGCAATGGTCCCGACCAGCAACAGGAGCCGCATCCTCACGCGCAGTCTCTTATAGGCACGCGACTTTCTTGCAGCAAGAAAAATGGCGACGGCGATTACACTTAAAAGCAGGCGGCTCAGCCGCATTTTTGCAGACGGCCGGCCTACGAGCCGCGGCGCGAGGGCGCTGCGGCTCCAAGTGTAACTCGGAGATCACAGCTCAATCTCCTCACACAGCAATCCGCAGGAAGAACGCGTTCCACCTTGATGGGTTGGCTTTTCCCTGGCTCGCGTAGCTTCAGCAAAGGCAGCTCAAGATGATGCCCAACGACTCGCCGAAGGTGCAAAATGAAACTCCGCCGAGCGGCTGGCTAGACCAGGTTAAGGTGCTCGGCGGAGTTCCTCCTCTGCCCGTCAAAATGAGATTGAATTTGGAACCATCTCGCGGGGAGATGAGTTGAACGACACGTGCTGCGATGATGGTTCAGGGTTTTCTTCATCATCATCGTCATCCGCGTCCTCGGTATCGGCGTCATTTCCGGTATTATTATCGTGTCGCGGAGCAACCGCTCGCAGGTCGCTTTGCTGTAACTTCTCGTATCGCTCACGCACGTCGCCGGGCACTTTAGCTAGGACTTCCTCCGTTTCGACTGGACCACTGAAAAGTAGTTTTCCCTGCCGATCCTTCGCGGTAAGGAGTTTTTTTCCATCCACGTTTTCCAACTTCAGCTCGCCCTTATCGTTGGAGAAAACGATCTGCGCCTTGCCAAGATCGATCCTACTGGCGTTCATCGCGCCGTTGTCTTCGAAAAAGATGCGAAGCTCATCCGCAGCGCGCCGGGCATCGTCCTTCGCGCGCCTTGCCGCTTCGTGAGCTTGCATAACCGCTCCACCGATGATGCCGTGTTGCGCATCGCCAAGCTGCTCTTTCAATTGTTCCTTTAGATCCTGCATTTGGTCGCCGAGATCGCCTGTCTCGTCGAAATCCCAATGCCAGTCATGGTTGCCTCCCGGAAAGAGATGATGCCTCTGTGGCACTTCTTTTTTGGCGAGCTTGGCAGTCAGCTTTTGCTCTTGTCCCTTGCGCAGAACAGTGAGCGTAACTTCCGTGCCGTCAGGGAAAGTCTGAAGCAGCTTTCGCAATTGACTCGGCTCAATGAGAATCTGGTCGTTCAACATTTTCAGGATGTCATTCTGCTGAACCCCACCAGCAGCGGCAGGGCTGTTCGGCTCGACGTAATCAACAACCAATCCCAGGCCTTTTCCCAACCCGAGCTGTTCACTCACGACAGGTGGCACCTGTGATGTCTCCACGCCAAGGTATGTCACTGGAACCTTGGGCCCTTTCTCGTGATGACTCGGCATTCCCGGCGGACCCGGTGGCTGTGGTGGAGCAGGCGGTGTTTGCGCAAATCCTGCCAGCGGCAGCAACGCGATGATTGTAATGGTGAATACGGATTTTATTTTCATGGTTTCGTTTTGTTAAATCATTGACCTGAAACTGGGATGAGGACGATTTCCTCGCTGGGATATGACACCCGAAGCGATGCGCCCGTTTCCGGGTTACGCCACCGCCAGCTTTGTTGCATTTGGTACCGCAGTCGCCGCACGGGCCGCTCCGAACCCTCAGTAAATTGCAGGCCCTCATCGCGCGCGTTGTAAACCATATTGGTCCCACCAGCGGGAACGAATCTGCCGGTCACTCGTGATTGCTCCGTCTCCGATGCCTCCGGCCTCATTTCCGACGCAGGGGAACTTTGCGCGACCCTCGCTGTGTCGAGTTTGTGTTCGCGTTCGAAACTGATTACGGCGAACAAGACTACAATTCCTGCAGCCGCGAGGCCGAAGCCTAACCACCACCAATTGTAGTGCGAGCGAGCCGGCGTCGTGCCCTCCAAAGCGCCTGCTCTACAATCTTCGAGCGCCTGCTCCACTCGCTCAAAAAGAACCGGCGACGGCTGCGCCGGTCGCAGCTTTTTCAATTCGTTCTCAAGCTCGGAAAAATCGTTCATTGCGGTTGCAAACTCTTTTTCAAGTTGCTCAATGCATATCGGTACCGTGACGCGGCCGTGTTCTGAGAAATTCGCAGCGCGCCGGCGATTTCGCTAAAGGTAAGGTCATTCCAAATTTTCAAGACCAGCACCTCCCGCTGATCATGCGGCAATGAATCCACAGCCGCGGCGAGTGCTGATTGGGTATCGTTTTCCAGTTCAAACTGCGGTTCGATGCTCGGCTCGGTTTCGGCAAAAACAGTCGCCTCGCGGCGCGCCCGGCGCTTGTCGCGGCGGATGAAATCAAGCGCGATGGAACGAACGGCGGAGTAGAGCAGCGCACGATTGTGAATGTTGTGATTGCGCCGCCAAAATTTAACGAAAGCTTCCTGAACAATGTCTTCCGCGTCGGCCGCTGAT
>Ga0209161_10000736_pt1 | contig 26717 bp, 16 predicted proteins | sample GraSoiAngelo_155_FD_186169 | JGI IMG/M metagenome (GOLD analysis project Ga0209161, IMG submission 186169) | Grasslands soil microbial communities from the Angelo Coastal Reserve, California, USA - 14_1009_13_30cm (SPAdes) (version 2) | ecosystem: Environmental > Terrestrial > Soil > Grasslands... | reverse complement strand
GTGGTTAGCGTGTCGCCGAGCTATGGCGCGATCGGAGAATCGTGCCCGCCATTACAGAAACACTTGTCGGGTCCACCCCATTTCAGAGCCGTTTGCAGATTGTTGCTCGATGCAGCTCATTTGAGGCTACCGATGACACGGTAGCCGGAGCTCGTAAAGTGCGATTTCATCGCGAAGCGCGTTGATCAAAGCGCGGTTTTCCAGGAGCTCGGCCGCTCGGAACGCCCTCCGGGCAGTTTCTTCCGCTTCGGCGAAACGGCCGCTTTCAGCGCAAGCAGCCGCTAGCGTTCTCAGATAGTTGGGATCTTTGCCATGGGAAAGCCGCACGGCTTCATTGGCGAACTCTACTGCTCGGTTACCATCTCGGATTGAAGCATCAGAGGAAGTCGCGAGGAGCCATGCCAACTTGTTACGGGGCAGCGGATCTAGGGCGGAGATCTGCGCTGCGTATTCGTACTCGGCGATTGCGTCGTTCTGTAATCCGGCTCCTAGAAACGTGTCGGCCAGAGCAGTGTGGAAGCGCGTGTCTTTTGGTAAAGTTGCATGTGCCTTCTGCCATTGAGCTATCGCATCGCGCATCCGGCCCTGCTGAAACAGAACGTTGCCAAGGTTTAAGTAAGGGTCGCCATAACCAGGCCGCAGTCTCATCGCATTCTGATAATGATCGACTGCTTCATTTAACCGACCTTTACGCTGAAGGACACTGGCAAGGCTATTTTCGATGAGTGCGCTGCCAAAGTCATAATGGGCCGCACTGTTGTGAGACCGAATCTTCAACGCGGTCTCGAAATGCGAAATTGCGCTGTCCAAGTCGCCGCGTTGCAGGAAGAGAAAGCCGAGATTCTGATCCGCCACGTCATTGTCACTGGTAACAGCCAGCGAGTGGTTCCATAGCGTCTCACTGTCTTTCCAGTACGAGGTTTGCACAAATGCGCGCCAGCTTAATGCCATAATGATCGCTGCCGCGATGGTTGCACACAACGCCTGGTAGCGTACGCCCAGGTTGCTTCCACCCACGCGTGCGCTGTGTGCCGGGTTTTTGCGCGCTCCACGAGCGGGAGATTGCCGGCGGGTCATGAGCGGCCGCGAGCGGGACCCGCGCGTCATCAGGGATTTGATCACATCGGGGATGCTCCAGGTAATCAGCAGATACAACCCGATCTGTGGCAGGTAAGTGTACCGATCCGCGCGTGCTTGCTCGCCGGCCTCCACCAAGCCGATAACAGGTACGAGCATTCCAACGTACCAGAACCAGCCAGTGAAAATGTAAGGCCGTTCGTTGCGCCAAAGAATTGCCAGCAGACTGACTGCGATAAGGAATGCAATTGCCAAGATAACCTGCCATAGGTGTAGCTGATCGTTAGGATGCGGGTAGAACGCTGCCAGCCGAACGGGCCAGAACATCTGCCAAATGTAAGCAACGTAACTAACAGCGGCGTTGTTCAGTCGCCATGATAATGGCAACTGGGACATGGTACGTGTACTTTGGAATTGTGTCAGCAATGTCATCGCCGATGAAAAGGCGGAGAGCGCAAATAAAGGAACCTTTTCTGCGATTAGAGGACGTATGACCAGCCATTCGCTGCTGCTTGCGGGCAGCCCTGCCATGGGCATTCCGAAGGCGGTGCCTTCAATTCTGCCGAGCGGCCAGTAATCCAAAAGCAGCAGAACGAATGGAACGCTTACCAGCATCGGTTTCGACATCAGACCGAGGGCGAAAAAGAGAAGGAGAAGCAAGTAACTCGTGACAGACGGCGCGCGGACATAGCGTGCGTAGGCAGCAAGGGTCAGCATGAAAAACACCGCACTTAACACGTCCTTTCGCTCAGAGATCCAAGCAACCGATTCCACGTGCAATGGATGAATTGCGAATAGTGCCGCAACGAAAGTGCTTCGCCATAAACTGCCAGTCATTTGCTGCAGGAGGAGGAACAGAAGGACAACAGCGATCGTATGAAAAAGAACGTTGGTGAAATGATGTCCGGCAGGCTTCAGCCCATACAGTTGGCAATCCAACATGTGTGAAATCGTGGTGAGCGGGTGCCAGTTACCCGCTATTGTGTGCGTAAAAGCCCAGGAGATCCGCCCCAGCGAAACGCCTGCGGAGACGTCTGGATTCGCATAAACGTATTGTGGATCGTCGTACGTGACGAACTGGTGGCGAATGGTCTGAGCAAACACAAGCCAGGTAATCCCGACGAGAACAGCACAAATCGCGACGATTACTGCCGTTTGCGGAACCGCTCGCTGCAGAGGTGCGTGTTTTGCCATTGGTCAACAATTGAATCGGGCACGTGTAACGTACGATTTTTCGTGTATCAAACCACCAGCAACCGCAGAATCACGGTCGTTCTGCTGCATTCGTTTTAAATACGATGGACGTCAGGATTGATTTTCGCCGGTTTTTGAGGAAAGCTTGGTTCCGCTAAGACATGCAGCACGTTTCTGCATTCTCACGTCCGCAAACTGTGCCGGCTGCGCCTGCGCTGGCAGCCGGGCGCAAGCCTAGTTTGTGGATTCTTGACGGCTGGCGCGACTTGATTCTCTACGTCTGCACGCCGCTGTTGCTGGTGCCCATTTTTATCGGAGCACAGGGACTTTGGGCTGCAGAAGACATTTATCTTTTCGTCGCCGCGTTCGGCGCGATGGGCCATCACTTGCCGGGCATGATTCGCGCCTACGGCGACCGCGCCTTGTTTCAGCGTTTCCGATGGCGCTTCATTTGTGCACCGATTTTTCTAGTCGTCGTCTGTGCAGCATTTTCCCTTTGGGACCTCAAAGGAATCGTGCTGGCGGCTTTTATGTGGGGCGTGTGGCATGGCATGATGCAAACATACGGGTTCTGCCGCATTTACGATGCGAAAGTCGGATCGTTTGCCGAGACAACGCGTCGGCTCGATTTTGCCCTGTGTGGAATATGGTTCGCAACTGCTGTGCTTCTTTCGCCGCAGCGGATGACAGACACCCTGGAAACATATTATTCCGCGGGCGGCCCATTCATTCCCCCGACACTTCTGCGAGCCGGGCAGCAGGGATTGCTTGCGCTGGCGCTTCTGGTTTCAGCAGTATTTTTGGCGAATTTTATTTGGATGTGGAGCAGCGGGAAACGGCCGAGCCCGGTGAAACTCGTGCTTCTCGTCACGAGCATTTCGTTTTGGTGGTATTGCAATAACATCGTGGCCAGCGTGCTCGTGGGCGTCGCGTTGTTTGAAGTGTTTCACGACGTGCAATACCTGTCGCTGGTCTGGATTTACAATCGCAAGCGAGTCGAGAGCGACAGATCCATCGGCGGTTTCATGGGATTCGTGTTCCGCCGCAGCGGCGCCTTGGTGGGTCTTTATATCGGGCTGATCTTCGCCTATGGCGCGCTCGGTTATTACAAGTCGAGTATCGGCATCGATGTGGTGAAACGGATTCTCACTGGAGTGGTCACTGCGTCAGCGCTGCTCCACTTTTACTATGATGGATTCATTTGGAAGGTGCGCGAGAAATCGACGAGGCAATCCCTCGGCATCGCCGGGGGAACCGCCGATGTTTCACTGGGCAGTTTCCTGCCCGGCTGGGCATTGCATGGCGCAAAATGGCTCGCTGTTTTCGTGATTCCTCTGGGGATGCTTTGGTTTGCCGAGGTGCACAGTGCCCGGGGTAAGCTCGATCGTTTTGCGTCGATCGTTGCCGATCTTCCAACCAGCGCGCGCGCCCATGTTAACTACGCCACCGAGCTGCAAGACGCCGGCCGAACCGATGAAGCATCGAAGGAATTCTCCGAGGCGATACGTTTGAGTCCCGCTTCGGCAAAGGCTCATGTCAACCTCGGCTCTCTATTGACGGCGAACGGGCAACTCGATGAGGCACAGAAGCATTTTGAACAAGCATTGCGGATCGAACCGAACAACGCTGAATATCATTCCGGCTACGCATATCTCCTGGACCAACTCGGCCGCAAGGACGAAGCGGCTGTTGAATGCGAGACGGCCATCCGCCTGGCGCCGAACTCACCGCAAGCGCACTATAGCTATGGTGCTTTCCTAGAAAAGCACGGCAAACCGGACGAGGCGGTTGCACAATATCGGCAGACGTTGCAGTTCGATCCAAATCACCTCGATGGCCATATCGATCTGGGCAATTTGCTTTTTGAAAGTGGCGAGATCGCGGAAGCAAGAGAGCATTTTCAGAAAGCATCGGTTCTGAATCCGAAACTTGCGCAGCCGCACAATTATCTGGGCAAGGTTTTCATGCGTCAGGGCAATGTTTCACAGGCGATTGCACAATTCGAAGAAGCCTTGCGTCTTCATCCGGATTTTCCCGAGGCCGAGGAAAATCTGCGCGTTGCCAGGGAAACGGGCGCTCAGCCTCCTTGAGGCGATTAGACCAATTCCGACCTCGTTGACGCTAACTGTTGGATCAACTCGTGGCAGTTCGGGAAATTAGTGTCTCACTCTGGCGGCGAAACTGGTTTTGGGCACTGGTTCTCATTGCGTCTGTTTTCATCGCCTATTCCCAAGTATTTCAAGCCGGATTTATTTGGGATGATGAATCGCATCTGACGCGGAATCCGTGCGTGGTCGGTCCGCTGGGCCTTAAGGAAATCTGGACCAGCACGCAAGCAGTCTATTACCCGCTCGTGCTGACCACGTTTTGGGTTCTGCACAACGTCGCCGGGCTGAATCCGCTGCCATATCATCTTCTGAATGTTTTGTTACATGCTGCCTCGGCAATTCTGCTTTGGCGCCTTCTGCGACTACTCCAAGTTCGCGGAGCATGGCTGGGCGCTGCCCTGTGGGCTTTGCATCCCGTGATGGTGCAATCGGTCGCATGGGTTACCGAACTAAAGAACACGCAGTCGTGCTTGTTTTATCTGTTATCGATCTTTTTCTTTTTGAAGTGGGAAGGCCGAGGAAGCTCGGTTTCGAGATTGCCGTCGCGGCGTGCTGGAAAGCGCCGCTCCTCGGTAGCGTTCGCGTTATCTCTCGTTTTGTTTCTTTTGGCGACGCTAAGCAAACCTTCGGTGGTGATGCTGCCATTTGTATTAGCGCTTTGCATCTGGTGGATGCGAGGAAGAATCCGCTGGCGCGATGTGCTGCCGCTCGCCCCGTTTGCGCTAATATCGGCGCTCGTCAGCGCGTGGACGATTTGGGAACAGAAATTTCACGCGCGTGCAGTGGGTCCCGATTGGGCGCAGACCTTCCCGGAACGTCTTATCATCGCGGGTCGGGCAATTTGGTTTTACCTTGGTAAGCTGCTCTGGCCGCATCCGCTGATCTTCATTTATCCCCGGTGGGAGGTTGATCCATCGAAGCTCATTGCGTATCTCCCTTTGCTGTTGGCGATAGCCGGGCTGGTTGCCTTGTGGTCCATCCGCGCGGCCTGGGGCCGTGCTCTGTTTTTTGCCGGTGCTTACTATGTGATTTCGCTATTTCCTGTGCTCGGCATCTTCACTGTCTATTTCTTCCGTTACTCGTTTGTCAGCGATCATTTCCAGTATCTGGCGAGCATGGGACCGCTGGCTTTGGCTGGCGCTGCAGTCGCCGCTGTTGCAGGGCGTTTATGTCAAATGCCGCTCGCGTTGGCGACTGAAACAGGCGCCGCACAGTTAGCCAAGAACAGGCTCGCTGTTGCTTCACGAAGATTTGTTCCGAGCGCCTGCCTCGGCGGCGCGCTTCTGATTTTGCTGGCGTTCCTCACGTGGCAGCACACTACCGAATACCGGGATCTGATCGCTTTGTACACAGCAACGCTAAGGAAAAATCCGGCTTGCTGGATGGCCCATTACAATCTCGGCATCGTTCTCACGGACCAGGGCGATATTGATCAAGCGATCGATCATTATCAACATGCCGTTGCCTTGCGGCCGGCTTATGCGGAAGCGCATTACAACTTGGGGCGGCTTCTGGTTGAGCAAGGCCGGGTTGATGACGCAGTCGTTCATTATGAAGAAGCCGTGGAAATCAATCCTGGTGACCCGGAAGCGCAGAATAATCTTGGAGTTGCGCTTTTTACCATCGGGCGGGTTGATGATGCGATCGCGCATTATCAAAAGGCGCTCGAAATTCAGCCCGAGTACGGCGAGGCTTCTTGCAATCTGGCAAATGCGTTTATCTCCAAGGGCGACTTCGACGGTGCAATCGCTCAGTATGAAGTCTGCGTGGCAGCTATACCGGACCAAGCGGAAGCGCAGTACAATCTCGCCAGCGCTCTTCTGCGCAAGGGGCGCACAGATGAAGCAATCATCCATTACCAGAAAGTCCTCCAGCTGTATCCTGAGAACGCAGATGCTCACGCGAACCTTGGGAGCGCTTTCGCCGCAAAAGGAGACGTTCGCGATGCAGTGGCGGAATTCAGGAGGGCGATCGAAATTGCGCCAGAAAATGTGGCTGCGCTTAGCAATCTGGCATGGTTGCTGGCTACATCTGCCGATCGTTCTTTGCGAAACGGAAGTGAGGCTGTTCGATTGGCTGAACGCGCGGAGTCGGCGAGTTCCAGGAGCGACAATCACGCAACTGTTCTGCGGATTTTGGCTGCTGCATACGCCGAGGCTGGTCGATTTGCTGATGCTAAAGAGACGGCTCAGCAGGCGTTGCAAGCGGCTATGGTGGAGGGCAACGCCTCTTTGGCCGACGCGCTCCAAGGGGAGCTTGCTCTTTACGATCTTGGTTTGCCGTACCACAAATAATCTGCGTTGCTGTGGAGCTATAGCAAGGCACTTAGTTTAGACCGTCGATAAAGCGGCCGCTTATTAGGCAACCAGAGAGCAACTCTAATCGCCCAAAGAACCTGCGCGAAGCGGTAGGTTTGCACGGTAAAGCACGAGATCTTTTTCCAGACTGGTCGCCAGCCCGCGTTTACCCTGCATATTGGCTATCGCCGCGGCTTGTCGGGCCGCGGCAATGGCCTCGGTGAACCGGCCACTTTCCGCATAAGCAGCGCCGAGCGTCCGGAGAAACTGAGGTTCTCTACCACCTGAAAGCATCACCGCTTGCTCGGCAAAGCCGACCGCCTTGGCACCATCGCGAATTGAGTCATCGGAAGATGTCGCGAGTGTCCATGCGAGGTTGTTGCGCGAATGTGTATCTTCGGGAGCTAATGCCACTGCCATCTCGTACTGCGCGATCGCATCCTTGAATGATCCCTGCCGCAAAAAAGCATTGCCAAGGGACGTGTGGGCGTCTGCGTCATTGGGTTGTAGCTGAAGGGTCCATTCCCAGTCTGCGATCGCTTCATCAATCCGTCCCTTCGCAAAGAGCACATTGCCACGGTTGTAATAGGCATCTGCATAATATGGTTGCAATCTGATTGCCTCCTCGTAATGAGCCATCGCTTCGTCCGAGCGGTCTTTCCTGGCGAGAGAATCAGCCAGGTTCATTTGCACAAAAGCTGAACCGGCGTCGTAATGTGGGTTCGTCTTGCCAGATCTAATCTTTGCGGCACTTTCGAAGTGCGAGATAGCTTCATCTAGCTCGCCGCGGTCGGCACACAGGTAGCCCAGATTATTGTGGGCAACATCGTTGTCAGACGTTACCGCAAGAGCATGGTTCCAAAGAGTACGGCTGTTGCGCCAGTAGGAAGTCTGAACGAATGCTGTCCAGGCAAGGACCGGGAGGACCATCGTGACCGCGGTGGCAACAACAAGCCGTGATCGGGACCCGCGGACTTTTGCTATGTCGGCAGTAAACCATACGGCAGCCAGAAACAACCCGATGCTGGGAAGATAGGTATAACGGTCCGCATGACCTTGCTCGCCAACCTGAATCACACCAATCACCGGAAAGAGCATTACCACATACCAGAACCAGCCCGTTAACAAATAAGGCCGTTGGCTTCGGAAAATGATCACGGCGGCGGTGACGGCCACTAGCAACGCCACAGCGAAAATGACTTGCCCAATTGGCAGAGTATTATTTGGATGAGGGTAGAAAACGGCGAGGCCTGTCGGCCATAGTGTTTTCCAGATGTAAATCACGTAACTGGCTAATGCGTTCTCCAAGCGCCAGAGCAACGGCAATGGCGGGATTGCGCCGGTGGCACGTTTTTGCAGGACAAATGTGATGACGCAAGCGCCTGCGGAAAGAACGAATAACGGAATCTTTTCTATAACCAGCCCTAATAGGGGACGCCCGACACCTGCTTGCTGACCTCTAATTTTATTCAGCGGCCAGTAATCAAGAAAGATCAAAACGACTGGCGCAGTTACCAACATTGACTTGGCCATGAGTCCAGCCGCGAAAAGGACAGTGACTAGCAAATAACGCCTGATGGATGTTGATCGCGCATAACGCACGTACGCGCCGAGCATGAGAAAAAAGAAGACCGCGCTTAGAACGTCTTTTCGCTCGCTCACCCATGCCACTGATTCGACATGCAGTGGGTGAACCGCGAATAGAGCTGCCACAACGGCGCTTTTCCACGGGGCGTCCGTCATCTGCCGGAGGACTTGGAACAGCAAAAGCACTGCTATGATGTGCAAAACAACGTTCGTGGCGTGATGCCAGCCAGCATTCAAGCCATATAGCTGGCAGTCCACCATGTGCGAAATCGTTGTTAGCGGATGCCAGTTACCTGCATGTTGGCTGATAACGGCAAAAGTTATTCCTTTTAGCGTTAATCCAGCTTTAATCGCAGGAGAATTATAGACATATAAGTCGTCGTCGAAATTGACAAAGTCGTAGCGGATTGTTTGACCGAAAACGGCCAGGGTAATGGCAGTCAGAAAAAGATATACACCGACAATTATTCGCCAGTCCGGACTGCGCCGTGATGCGTCTGGCCGGCTGCCAGAGCGTCTCTTGTTATTCACTTCTGTGGAAGCGAGCTCTTGCTTGTGAGACTTGGATCCCGGAGTGGACGGTTTTCCTGGTACAGGGCGATGCTGCCCTGGAGCTCAGCAGCAAGGGCGAAGTTGCCCTGTTTGTTAGCCAGTTCAAGTCCCTGCTGCGCCGTTTCAATCGCCTGAGGAAATTGCTGATTTTCTGCATACGCAGCGGCTAATGTGCGGAAGACGATTGGGATTCTGCCTCCTGAAATCCGTACCGCCTGCTGCGCCAACTGGACTGCTCTCGATCCGTCTCGCAGTGAATCCTCCGGTGCAGTCGCGAGCACCCACCCGAGGTTATTCAAGGCATTCCCGTTGTCTGGTTGAATTTCCAAAACCTTTTGCCATTCCTCAACGCCCTCCCTGATTTGGCCTTGTTGAACCAGGACCGTGCCCACAATGTTGTGTACTTCCATGTTGTCAGGCTGTAGCTCGAGTAATTTGCGATAGTGAACCAGGGCGTCGGCGACTTGCCCTTTTTGAAGAAGAGCCTTCGCGAGGTTCTCGTGGGCGGGGCTATTGTCGGGTCGCAGATCCACCGCTGATTTGAGAAGTGAGATAGCTTCGTCCAACTGCCCTTTTTGCAGGAAAACTATGCCGAGGTTGTTCTCGGCAACATCGTTGTTTGTGGTTACCGCAAGGGCGTGCTTGAACAACGTTTCGCTATCGCGCCAATAAGAGGTTTGGACCCAGGCGCCCCAGCTCAGGAGTCCGATAGTAAGTAATGCAGCGGCGCTCAAAATTGTACGCCGATGTCGCCACGAGGTTGTCAGATCGGTTAGGGCCCATGTGACAGCTATGTATAGGCCGATCTGGGGCAAATAGGTGTATCGATCAGCGCGCCCCTGCCAGCCGACTTGAACCAGTCCGATAACGGGTACAAGCGTTCCCAGATACCACAACCAGCCTGTGATTAAGTAGGGTCGCTTTTTCCGAAGGGCGATAGCCACCGCCGTAACGCAAATAAGCAGGAGGAATGAGGAGCTGATTTGCCAGAGCGGCAGCCGGTTCTCCGGATGCGGGTAGAACACCGCGAGGTTTACCGGCGAGAGCATCTGCCAGATATAAAGGACATAGCTGAGCACCGCGTTATTGAATCGTTCCAATACCGGTAACTCCTCGGTGTAGCCAACCGCGCCTTTCTGCGCAACAAGCGTGGCGATACTCGAAACAGCCGAAAGCGCGATCAACGGAATTTTTTCCAACACACGCTTTGACACCTGCCCTCTGATTCTATCAAGAGGCCAGTAGTCGAGAAGCAAGAGCACGAATGGCAACGTTACCAGCATCGGTTTAGACATGAGGCCACATGCAAAGACGAACACCACCATGAGATAGCGCCCAGTCCGTGGCAAGCGCACGTAATACAGATAAGCAAGCAGTGTGAGCATGAAGAAAACGCCGCTAAGCACGTCCTTTCGCTCTGCTATCCATGCGACCGATTCCACCCGTAACGGATGGATTGCGAACACCGCCGCAACAAAGGCGCTGCGCCAAAATGCGCCGGTCATTTGTAGCAGACCGACGAAAAGAAGCATCACCGCAATACTGTGTAAGAGGACGTTAGTGCAATGGTGCCATCCTGCTTTCAATCCATATAACTGGCAGTCGAGCATGTGCGAGATGGTCGTCAGCGGATGCCAGTTCATGGAATGAATATGGGTAAATGCCCAGACAATGCCGCTGATGCTCAGTCCCTCAGTTATGTTCGTGTTTTCGTAGACGTAACGCGGGTCATCATAGTTAACGAAGTCGTGCCAGAGCGTTTGGCCAAAAACAAGCCAGCTTAGTGCCGCCAGAGCGATACAGATGCCCATCGTCTGCCCGGAACGGTTGGTTCGCGGCGAAGTTAATTGAGCGCTGATCCGATGCATGTCTCGATTTTGCGTAAATGACGGCAGCCGATTGACGAACGACCAATTAAATCCGAATGACGAAAGCCGAAACGGCGTGAACATCGCAGCCCGGTCATTGGGCATTCGGTCTTGGTCATAGCTAGGATTTCCTCTCGTAAATCAAAACATATTTTCCCAACTGCGGCACTGATTGTGGTACGCTGCCAAAATAATAATCTGTTTTGTCCGGCGCCACCATGTTCACGAAACCGGCAACAGTATAGTTTTGCGTCGTGTATTCGGTCGCCCAGTTAAAGATCAACTTTTCAGATTCAGACCTTTGCAGCCAAGAATCTGGCATTACCACAGAGATGAGAAACTTGGGACGAGCTTGTTCTATCTCCCGAATCATTTCTTCTTGCATTTGAGTGGCGTACCTATGGGCTTCCATAAGGCCGTAAGTATAAATGTAGCCGGTTGCAGAATGCCGGTTTGAATAAAAATAAATCTGCGGCTCAGAACCTAGCACGGCTATCGTGTCGCTTGGGGTTGTATGTCCTCGCAGATATTCTGCGATTCTAACGGATTCCACAAAAGGACTCTCTGGATAAATCATTCGGGAAGCATCGGCCGGCGAGGCCTCGAAAAAGAACTTCCTTTCTCCGAGGATCGGCCAGGCAAGAGCAGCTCCGAGAATTAGGATCGGGATAAATCGCAGTAGGATAAACTGATCTGAGATCAGACCAGACAATCTGCTAATGGCGAGACCAGCAAGCAGCGAGACAGCGGGGAGCACCAAGACAAAATAGTGCAATCGAAAATAGAATCCCGGGCATATCGCCAATGCAGAGAGGAAAAAGAACCCTAGCAGAAAAACTGCGGTCCTACGCGTTCTTGGCTCCCACAAACCCGAACCGAGTCCAATTCCAGCTAGTATCCAGATCGGCCAGCTACCTAGCACTACTTCCTCAGCGCTGTACGCGAAGATTTGCCGCGCTACACTGAAAGGAACCAGGCTGCCATATTGGCGCGCGTAATCGATTGTCCAAAACCAGAACCTCTCGAAAACGCCGATTCGCCAGAGAACCAGACAAGTAACTCCTAATGGAAGAATTACGCCGGCACTGAAAGTCAGGCCTTGCACAAGAATTTTTTTAGCTTGGGTTCCGCGATGGAGATTGCCAGAGACAAGATAAATCGCCCCAAACGAGGCGAAAAAAACTGCCGGCTGCTTCATTAACAATCCCATGCCGAAGAGCAACCCGCTCGCGAATAGCCGTCCCAACGCTTGGCGATCTGTTGAGCTGCAGAGGAGCAGGGTCCCACCGAGCACGGGGAGCAGCACAAAGTGGGTTGCGTGGCCCGCAAAGCCTAGCACCGACGCACTCACTGAGAGCACCGCATAGCTCATTGCCGCTGCAAGTCCCACTGTTGAACTTATCAATTGCCGCCCAAGGAAAAAGATAAGGATGACCGTAGCTGCATTTACCAAAAGCAACCCCAGATGAATTCCGGTGACTGTTTGTCCAAAGATCGACATGATCACCGCGTAGGCCGCATAAGTGCCCGGGAACTTCATGTTATAAGCGAGCTTGTATGGCGGGATGCCTTGCAATATCAGTTGCCCGGCATAAGCGTACTCGCCTTCGTCGCGCTCGAGTGGAATTCCAAGTAGTCGAATTCGAATTGCGATGACGACGCCGAAAACGATTGCGGCAAGGATCCACCAGCCGAAACGCAGTGCTTTGCCGTTGATCTCGATCTTATCGGTCACGGAAGCTCCTCTTTCGAACGAAAAGCTGCGAGTTGCAACTGAGCGATTTCCGTTGCACTGCGTCTTCTCAAATGGCTCTTAGCACGCCAATCCCGGGCAAGATTTCTGGACTTGTCTTTTCTCGGCGCAGTCGCGCCTGCATTTTTGCTCTGGTCTTGGCTGCTGTAACGATTCTCGTGTATCGCCCTGCCTGGAATGGCGGATTCCTCTGGGACGACGACGCCTACGTCACAAATAATGAGCTATTGACTGCGCCGGATGGTTTACGCCGCATCTGGTTCTCGCTTGATTCGCCTTCGCAGTATTTCCCTTTGGTTTATACCACGTTTCGCGTCGAACACGCACTTTGGGGACTGAACCCAACCGGTTATCACTGGATCAATCTGATACTGCATGTTGCCAACGCCCTGCTGGTTTGGGCGGTGCTAGCTCAGTTAAAGATACCGGGAGCATGGCTGGCGGGAGCAATTTTTGCCTTACATCCGGTGCAAGTGGAATCGGTCGCCTGGATCACGGAACGCAAAAACGTGCTCATGGGCTTCTTCTTTTTGCTCACGCTCCTTGCCTGGATTGCCTTTGTTGACGAAAGGACCAAGCGGCCGTGGCTGTTTTATGGGCTGGCCCTGATCCTTTATCTACTGGCGCTTTCGGCCAAGACAACCGCTTGCACGCTCCCGGCAGCGTTGTTTTTGATTTTGTGGTTGGAAAATCAACGCATCAGTTGGAAGCGAATTTTCCAGGTCGTCCCTTTCGTCGTTCTCGGCTTGGCCATGGGCTCATTGGCAATCTGGTGGGAGCGTTACCACCAGGGAACCAGCCGAGCGATTTTTACGTTCCTGAGCCCAATCGAGCGGATCCTCGTCGCAAGCCGGGCTGTTTGGTTTTACCTGAGCAAACTCGTCTGGCCATCTAAACTGACATTTATTTACCCACGATGGGATATCGCGTCGACTCACCTTCTCGGCTACGTCTGGCTGTTAGCAGGGTTGATCGGATGCGTGGTAATCTATTTTCTGCGCCGGTATTTGGGACGCAGTATTGAGGTCGCAGCCGCATTTTTCGTCGCGACGCTAAGCCCGGTGTTGGGGTTCATCATGCTTTACACATTCCGCTACACGTTTGTGGCCGATCATTATCAGTATCTGGCCTGTATCGGCCCCATCGCCTTGGTCTCTGCCGGTCTGGTTAATCTGGCCGATACCTTCAAGAAGAGCCGCGTCGTAATTTTGACCGCGGCGCTCTGTATAGTGACAGTCCTGGCGACACTGGCGTGGCGACAAGCGGCAATGTATGGCAATATCGAAACGCTCTGGCGCACAACTCTCGCGAGAAATCCTGGCTGCTGGATGGCTCACAACAATCTCGGGATCGTGTTGTTTGAAAAAGGTCAGCTCGACGAGGCGATTGCGCATTACCGGAGGACGTTGCAAATGCAGCCTAATTTTTGGGATGCTGATTACAATCTTGGCAGCGCTCTCTTAGGGAAAGGCGAAGTAGATGAGGCCATCCTCTATTGCGAGGAGGCAGTGGCGAAGGAACCGAATGATGCGGACGCGCAGGTGGCTTTGGCTAATGCTCTCCTTCAAAAGAAACGAATCGACGATGCGATCGTTCATTATCAAAAAGCAGCGGCAATGCGTCCCGACTATTTTCTTGCTCGTTATGGTCTCGGCCATGCTCTGCTTGAGAAGGGACAACTCAGCGCCGCGATTGAGCATTGTCGGGCGGCCTTATTGATTCGGCCAGGCAACCCGGATTGTCACACCATCCTGGCCATTGCTCTTGATGAAAGCGGCCATTCTGTCGAGGCTATCCAGCATTACGAAAGAGCCCTGGAGATTTCTCCACAATCCGTTTCGGCCCTGAATAATCTGGCGTGGTTGCTGGCGACGTGCCCGGATGTGTCGCTCCGCAACGGGGCCAGGGCAATTCAACTTGCGCAGCAAGCTGATCAATTTTCGGGAGGCACCAACGCAGTCGTCCTGCGCACATTGGCTGCCGGATATGCGGAAGCCGGGCAATTTGGAAAAGCGATTGAAAGTGGCCGGGCTGCGACGCGGGTAGCACAGATGCAGGGCGATAACTCGCTGGCCGGGGAGTTAGAGCAACAGATCGCACTTTATGAGCTTGGTTTACCTTTTCACGAAGCGCCAAAATAACGATAGCGGGCAATTGACTTCCACTCTGCCAGGCTTTCGATTCTCCTTCAGTTGCGGCCAGCGCCCGCGGCTACCAACTATATCAGAGCTCGCCGCGCAGTATGTTGAAAACAGCCGTACTATGCAGCACGCCTTGCAGGGTGTCTGTTCCCGGACCGTTGCCAAACGCCACAACATCTTCAACGGTTACCAACGCGGATTTCGAGTAAAAAGCTGCCGGTTCCGGCTGCTCCGTTTGCGGTTGTTTGCTCGGATTTTCGTATTCTTTGCCTGGTATTTTCGCAGCTCCGTACGATTTATCGCCATTCGGGCCGGTTGCCCAGGTAATCCAAGGTTGTCCGGCAGAATTAAAGCCTAACAGGGCAATCCCGCTATCCTTGCGAAAAGGAAATCCGTTCAGGTTTAATCCGCCGATCGCCACATCGCCGCAGACCATAATCGTCGCCTTTTCTCCGCCATAACTTCGGGCGATACCAACTGCCCGGTCGAGTTCGAGTGTTTGACTGAGTGTTCGTTCCCCGTTGTTTTCCTCTGCTGCTTTCCCCATCAATCCTGCATCTACGACAAGCAAATAACCGCCGGAATTGTACTGCAGTAGTTGAATCGCTCGCCTGACCATGTCGGAAAGACTGGGCTGCTGCCCTCTTTGCCCAACCTGATTGGCGAAAGCGAGATCATCATTATTGAAAATGCCGAACAGCTTTGGTCGTCGCCAGGCGGGAACTGCTTCCAAGTCTGTGCGGGTTCGGACGATATCGAATCCATTGCCACGAAGCTCAAGCAACAGATCGCGGGTGTCTTGTCTCTCGCCGCCTTTTGTGGCGGGAATGAATTGCGCCGCACCGCCTCCCATGGCGATATCAATGTTTCCTCGATCGACAAAATCGGCTGCGATTTTCTCCGTATCGTTCGGCTCGGGTGTGTGCGCGTAGAAAGCTGCGCTGGTCAAGTCCGTGAGCTTGGTGTCCGTCACCAAGCCTGTGGCTCGTCCGTGCTCGCGTGCCAGTTCAACGATGCTCTTGAGCGGTTTGCCGTCGCTGTTTACAGCGAGAGCGCGATTCGTCACCCGTTCGCCGGTGGCGATTGCGGTGGCTGCAGCCGCCTGATCGGGGGCCGCGAAATCCTTCGAGTAATTCATCACCAGCGCCGCATACGGCATCAAATCCATGTTCAGCCGTGTGCCGGCTCCGGCGGCATACGCGCGAGTAGGCGCGAGCCTGCCAGGTGAAAGCCCTTCGCCCACAAATAGGATGATGCCGAACGGTTTCCGGATGACCCAATGCTGGAAATAAACCACGCCCAATGCGCCAAAGGCGACAAGACATACGAGCGCCAGCAACTGGTTGCGCCACTTCATTTTCCCTTCTGTAGCGGCGGTCTTTGACGGCTGCAAATGTTCTAAAATTCAATAGTAACAAAGAACTGCTTGTCCGTTCGCGCGTTCATCGGCAAAGTGCGCGAGGTATGGCCGCTCCTGTGATGCTTATTATTCGCGACGGCTGGGGCATTAATCCCGGCGGGCCCGAGAAGCGCGAGAGTAACGGCGACACGACATTGCTCGCGTCCACGCCGTTTCACGATCAGCTCTATGGCGACTATCCATGGTCGCAATTGAGCGCCAGCGGCATGGATGTTGGCCTGCCGGAAGGACAAATGGGCAACTCGGAGGTTGGTCACCTTAACCTTGGAGCAGGCCGGATCGTTTATCAGGAGCTGACGCGCATCAATAAGGCGATCGCCGACGGCGAACTGCAACATAACCGCGTCTTACAGGACACGTTCGCTGCGGCTCGGGGAAATCGCCTGCATCTTATGGGATTGCTGTCCGATGGCGGCGTGCACAGCCATTACTCGCACATGGTCGCGCTTGCGAACGCCGCGCGTGCGGCAGGAGTGGCAGAGATTTTCGTTCACGCTTTCACCGATGGACGGGACACGTCGCCTACGGGCGGCGCGGGCTTTTTAAGAACGTGTGAAAAGGAACTTCAGAAGAGCAGTGCGAAAATCATCACTGTTGTCGGGCGCTATTTCGCAATGGATCGCGACCGGCGCTGGGACCGCACAAAAAAAGCGTGGGACGCAATCGTTCTCGGTCGCGGTGAATTCTGCAACTCATCACCCGCGGCGGCTGTAGAGCGACAATATGCACTCCGGAAGACAGACGAATTCATGCCGCCGCTGATTTTCGCCTTGCCTAACGAGCAGCGTGTCCGCGACGGGGATACGGTTTTATTTTTCAATTTTCGCGCCGACCGGGCGCGCCAGCTTTCGCAAGCGTTTTTGATAAAGGACTTCGACGGATTCGATCGGGACGTGTGGCCGCAAGTTCATTTCGTGTCGCTCACGCGGTATGACGTCCGGTATTCTTCCCCGTTCATCTTCCCGCCGGAGGAGCTCAAACACATCCTGGGCGAGATTGTCAGCGCCGCCGGTAAACGGCAATTGCGGATCGCCGAGACCGAGAAATACGCGCATGTGACTTACTTTTTTAACGGCGGAGTCGAAAAGCCCTTCCCGGGCGAAGACCGTAAACTTATTCCTTCACCAAAAGTTGCGACGTACGATTTGAAACCCGAGATGAGCGCGTTTGAAGTCAGCGATGAAGTGCTCTCCAGCATGGCTGACTACGACTTGATCATTTTGAATTTGGCAAATCCCGACATGGTGGGTCACACCGGTGTGGTCGAGGCCGGCATCAAAGCGGTGGAGGCAGTGGATAGATGTTGTTCCCGAATTGTCACAAAACTTCTCGAGCTTGACGGCAAAGCGCTGATCACCGCGGACCACGGCAACTGCGAACAAATGCGCAACCCTGACGGATCGCCGAACACAGCGCACACCAGCTACCGTGTGCACTTCATTTATGTCGCCAGAGACGCGGTAAAATTCCGCTGCGAGGACGGCATCCTGGCCGACGTCGCGCCGACTCTTTTATTTCTGCTCGGATTACCGCAGCCAAAAGAGATGACCGGGCATAACTTGGTCGTACCTGTCGATTGACCCGCGATAGCCCGCGGCGGTGCACGCCGTCATTGTCGAGCAAAAAGAGTTTAATCTAATCAACGCTCACAGGCGGGCAGCGCTGGTGGAATTGCTCGACTTGGGGCGATAATGCTCCTGCGCGATTCGGAGCAAATCAGATCGGCCCGATTTCTTGCCGGGTGATTTCCAGTTGTCGATTGAGCCCGCGTGTTCCAGCAATGGCAATTCTCTGCAAAAGGCGAATGCAATTGTCTGCTGTGGCTTCCTGCCAGATCGGTCTGCCCACGAGTGTGAGTGTGTCGTTTGATTCGATCAGAGTGCCCCAACCGACCGGCACTTCGGATTCGCGGAATAACTGCTCGGGCACAACGATGAAAAACAAATTTGCGCAGCGGTAGCGAATTAGTTTTTCGAACTTGGTACAGTCGTACAAGCGATTTTGCAGCGCGCGCAATTCACGGACAAGGCGCGCGTAACCACGATGACCGATCGCTCTAAAGTTCTCGCAATCGAACTCAGGGAAAAGCGAATCGCCGTTGTGTAGGCTGGGGTAGTGCGTGCGCAGGCGCGCTTCGAGAAACTGGCGACGTTCGCATATTGCCTCGATCCGTCGCCGTGCAGATCCGGTGTGGCAATTGTCTCGTCGCAAATCACAGAGTGCTTGCTTGCATTCGAATATGGCCGTCGATCCAATTTGCTTCGGGTGTGGCCGATAGCCGGCGACGTCGGCGCGGTATCGGCACTTTGGCAAACTCACTTCCATCGCGCATGCCGAAAACCCATGTGCCTGCGCCCAAACAAATGCCAACTGTTTAAGCTGTGCATGTTGTGCCGTTTCGCCACGCCGGCTTGTTACTCCCGCAACCATTTGGCGAGTTCGCGTGCCCAATATGTGACGATGATGTCGGCCCCTGCGCGCTTGAGCGCCGTCATGATCTCAATAACGGCAGTGTGTTCATCCAATAGACTCTTGTCGGCAGCGGCTTTGACCATGGCGTACTCGCCGCTGACATGATAGACAGCGATTGGTTTTCCAAAGCGTTCGCGAACGCGCCACACGATGTCGAGATACGGCAAAGCAGGCTTGATCATCACGATGTCCGCGCCTTCCTCAATATCCAGCGCCACTTCACGCAGCGCTTCATTCGCGTTCGCGAAATCCATTTGATAGGATCGGCGATCGCCAAACTGCGGCGGGCTTTCGGCTGCCTCGCGAAATGGGCCGTAAAATACCGACGCGAATTTCGCGGCATAACTCATGATGCCAGTTTGATCGAATCCGCTCGCATCAAGCGCTTCGCGAATCGCGCCGATGCGGCCATCCATCATGTCGCTGGGCGCGACGATATCTGCGCCGGCGGCTGCATGAGAGAGCGCCGTCTTTACCAAAAGTTCCACGCTTTCATCGTTCAGAACATGAAAATGCTCGCCGTCGATGCGGGTCACACCACAATGACCGTGGCTCATGTACTCGCAGAGACAGACGTCAGTGATCGCGACTAACTCGGGACATTTTGATTTGATCGCTCGCAACCCCTCTTGAATGACTCCGTTTTCTGCGTAGGCGCCGCTGGCTTCCTCGTCTTTGTGCTCCGGAATTCCGAAGAGCAGGACCGCTTCAAGCCCGACATCTTGAGCGCGTCGCGCTTCATCCGCAACCCCTTTCACCGGCACCTGGAAGACTCCAGGCATGCTGGCGACGGGCCGTCGCTCATCTAATTTTCCGCTAACGAACAGCGGCAAGACAAAGTCGTGAATGTTCAAATGCGTTTCACGAACGAGATTTCGCAGTGCAGCGGAGCGCCGAAGGCGACGCGGGCGATGCACCAATCTTCGCATGTCGTGGAGGGTACGCGTTGCACTGTTACTAGCAAGCGAGCAGCTATGCTCACCATTGTCGGGCAAGGTCTCCGACTGCCGGACTTGACGGAGCACAGGCTTCAGTGTCTGCATCTTACCCGTGGCGCGTGCGTCAGATTATTTGTTGATCGATATCAGTAATTCGTACGCAAAATTTGCGTTCGCATCGAAAGGCGAATTGGCTTCGCCTAACCGTATCGCAACGCGCGCCCTTTCAAGTAGTGTGGTCGCCGGATTTCTTCGCAAAAGAAATGTGGCAAAGGTGATCGTGTCGTCTGTTGTGCCGGCAAAAAACTCTGTAATCTCGAAGGCCGCGTACAACAAAGCGCAGGTGGTATGGCTAAATTGGAAACTGAATTTGGGCTTGGCGATTGATTATCCCAAACCGCAATCGATAGGTGCGGATCGCCTGGCGAACGTGGTGGCTGTTGCGGGACTTTACGGGTGTCCGGCCGTCGTTGTGGATTTCGGTACCGCAGCGACTTTCGATGTGGTTTCCGAAGGACGGAGCTACATTGGCGGCGTGATCGCGCCGGGACTTGAAGCGATGACCAATTTTCTTTACGAACGGACCGCACTGCTGCCCAAGCTCTCAATGAAGGAGCCGCAGCACACGGTTGGAAAGTCGACGATTGAGGCGATGCGAGCCGGGGCCGTGCTCGGGTATCGTGGATTGGTTCGCGAGATTCTCGCGCGAATAGGGTCGGAGCAGTTTCCGGGCAAAAGCGCTATAGTCGTCGCGACGGGTGGCTATGCGCGGCTCATCGCCGGGAAATTGCCAGAAATCGGCGTGATCGTTCCGCACCTGACTCTCGAAGGATTACGGATCGTCGGGAACTTGAATTGATCGACGAGGTGCGGGTCGCCAATGTATGCGCGAGTGGACGTTCTGCGCCTTTACCCAAACAAAACTTTTTTCCGAACCAGACTGAAAATCTTCGCGCTGAGCGCAATTTCGACTTGTCAGGGATGCTAATCGAGGCTTGAATCGGGGGTTCATGAGAATCTGGAAGATCGCTGCGATCGCAGCGCTGGGACTTACCTCGTTGGCCGCGGATAATGTTGCCCCGACTAAAGGGGAATTGGAGGAGATGTACAACACCGCCTATCGGGCGTTCGACGCAGGCAAATTTCAGGAGGCGCTAAAGCAGCTCGACGCGATTGATGCGCGCCAGCCCGATCTCGCGGCGTCGAAGAACCTTCGGGGCGTAATCCTCATGCGGCAAGGTAACTACGATGAGGCCGACGCTGCCCTCACTCAAGCGGCACGGATCGATCCGAAGTTTTGGAATGCCCGCTTCAATCTGGCGGAGATCCCGTTTCTGAAAAAAGATTGGGCCGAGGCGAGGAAGCGCTTTGAGCAATTGCTTTCTACCGGTCAATCCGATCTCGCAAAGGAAGCTTCGCAGCTGATCCAATACAAAATTCTTCTCACTTACCTGATGGAGGGCAAAAGCAACATGGTCGATTCCATTCTCGCCAAGCTCGAGCTTTCGCCCGACACGCCGGCTGTGGATTATGTGAAGGCAGCGGTCGCGCTCCAACAGAAGAACGAGGCGGAAGCGAAGGATTGGATCAGCGCAGCGGAAAAGAATTATCCACCACAGCTCAACAAGCTTTTCGCCGAGTCGCTTTACGAAATTGGCTGGATGGAAAAGCCGGCAGGCGAACGGCGAGCCTCGTTACCACTCATGACAGCCGCCGAACGCACGGAAAAGACGAAGGCGTTTGCCCGCTCGAAATTCGAGCAATCGCAGCAGGCGTTTCGTCAGCGTGATTTTGCTACGGCGCTGAAACTCGCCGACGAAGCGGACAAGGCCGATCCGAATCAGCCTGCGACACTAAACTTGCGAGGCGAGATTCTGATGCAACAAGGGCAATTCGATGATGCTGAGGCCGCATTCAAAAAGGCAGCCAGGCTGGATCCGAAGCTTCGCGATGCGCAATACAATCTCGCGCAAATTCCGTTCAAGAAAAAGGAGTACGCAAAAGCCCGGGACCGTTTCGAGACGCTGTATAAACGCATCCCCGGCGGCGACAAGAATCAGGCTGCCGAGCTGATTAAATTCAAAATTTACATGACGCTTTTGATGGAAGGCAAAGAGAGTCGGGCGCACTCGATGATGGAGGAATTTCAATTCACAGGCGACACGCCGGCGCTCTATTACGCTCAGGCTGCATGGGAGTACAAGCACAACAATGCGCAGAAAGCGGAGGATTGGACCAATTCTGCAAACAAGATTTATTCGCCCGCGCTCAACGGCGTCTTTGCTGATGCATTTTACGACGTTGGTTGGTTGCAAAGACCGGAGGGTACAACCGCGCCTGCGGTCGCGTTTGATACAAACAATGCCGGCGCGTCGCAGGCTGAGGATGGTCCTGCGGTTGAGCCCAGTCCGATTCCCGACAAAGGGGTTGCTGCAAACAAACAGGCCGGAATGCTCACCTTAGCCGCCGCTCCAAGTGCGTCAGACAATGCGATGGACCTTGGCACTGCCGACGCGACCGGTAGCCAGACGCGTTTGACCAGCCCGGCTGCCGAGACGAGTTCGCCCCCGCAGCAGTCAGCCTCGCAATCCGTTCCGACAACCGGCGAATCGACGACTGCATCACAACCTGTCACCGTTGACGCGGCGGCCAGTTCGACCGCATCCAGCAACCAAAATCAAGCTGAGCCACAGCCTGTGGCCCAAACAAGTCCTCCCGCACAAGTGACCATGGCTGCTGTGCCGGCCAAAGTCTCCTCCTCAATCGTTGCCCGTCTATCGAGTCGTAGACTATGGATTGTTAGCGGACTACTCTTGGCGGCCGTGGTGCTAATAGCCTTGGCCATTCTGCCTACTCTTCGCCGTTATAAATTCACGGTTCCCAGTGCGACCCGGCCGCAGGCCGAGGTAGGCGCGGCGATATTTAAGCCGAGAACAGCCGCGGTGAAAATGAGCGGTTTTCAGGGTAACGGCTTGGCTGGAGGTCCGCGTCAGGTTTCGCTCCAGCTCAAACCATGGGAGGCGGCGGTCCGGCAGAGCATGTCGTCATCGCCGAAAGCTGGCGGTGCTTTCGATCGCTTGACAGGCTCGAACCCGAAGCCTTTACGAGCTCCTGCTCACGTCAAGTCACAACGCGATCAATCAGCGCCGGTCGCCGATCCTTTCTTTGAGTCGGTTGGCCCGGTGCTAGAACAACCACCGGAGACTGTCCCGGTGGCCGTATCGGAACAAACTGAACAGGATGGGGCCTACTCAGTCAGCGGTGAGTTTGCCGAACCTTTTACAAATACTCCGCAGCCGCTTGAAGAGGACATTGGGCAGGGTCAAGAGGAGGCCGCCCTCGCCGTGCAAGAAACGAGCGAATTTTCGCAGCATGGGATGGAGGAAGCTCCGGTAGTTGTTGAGCAGCCAAACGAACTCTATCCAAGTGAGGCAGAGTATGCGTGGCCCGCTGCGGAAGCCTCCTCGGACTTTACACCCGAGCCGCTCGAAAACGACCAAGCATACGAGGTGACTTTTGCTGACCGTGAAGCTTTTGCTCAGCCCGAGGTTTTTGTTGAAGGCGAAGCTCCAGTTGTCGAAGCGACTACCGACTCGATCTCGGATTTCCAACCTGCGATTCCCGCCCAGCCTGTCTTTCCGCAAACAACCACACCTGCAACCATGCCAGAAACTACCCAAACTCCACCCGCTCCAATAGCCAAAGCCCCTGCGCCGCCGGCGCCCAAACCACAACCGCAAGCGCCAGTGCCCGCTGGTGGGATGCAAACCTCTGTGCAGCTTACTTTCTCGTTCGAGATCGCAGCGATGCAGCTAACGCCGAGCTTTAAGATGGGAGTCCTGAAGGTGCGTCCGGTATCGAGGCTCGTCACAATGCGTTTGCCTTCACCGCAGCGTGCACAGTCTGCATTGAATTTGCAGGTCGGATTCGAAGTTGTGAAGATTCAGCCGGTCGCAGGCGCCTTGGGTACCATTCGGGTGGTTCCGTCACAGCAACAGCGCCCGGCCATGGGCGGCATGCCATCGTTTGCCGTCGCTGGATTACAGATCGTACCGAATTCTGAAACTGCTCCTGTTCAACTGACGCCATCGCCTCAGGGACGCGCATCTGTCTTTATCACGGTGCCCTTCCAGATCAGCACACTCGAGTTTTCGCCGACGCTTGAGATTGGATCGGTCACCTTGAGTTCGAATTCCAAGCAGGTGGTTGTTCAGTTGCCAGGTGTCGCTCCGGGCCCGACCGAAGGCGCGCCAATGTTTGAAATCGCTAACCTCGAGCTGAACGAGGCGGGCGAGATCGTGATGATGCAACTGAACCTGCTAGGCGGACCGAAGCGGGCCTAGCCTGACCGATCTGACTGGTCAGGCTATCAGCGCCAGTTTAACGAACGTAGTTGTTTCGGCAGAAATTCGCCGTTCTTTCGGATCAATTTGTCGTCGAAATGAATTTCGCCGCCGCCGTAATCGGGACGTTGAATGCTGACCAGATCCCAGTGAACCTGGCTGCGGTTTCCGTTGTCGGCTTCTTCATATGCCTGACCTGGGGTGAAATGGAACGAGCCGGCGATTTTCTCGTCGAACAGGATGTCGCGCATTGGCTGGAACACGCGCGGGTTAAAGCCGAGCGAAAATTCGCCGACATAGCGCGCTCCTTCATCTGAATCGAGAATCTTGTTCAGTTTTTTTGTCTCATTACTGCTGGCATCGATGATCTTCCCTCCCTTGAACTTGAGTCGGACGCCGTCGAAAGCCGTGCCCTGATAAATGCTCGGCGCGTTGAAGGTAACCTGACCTTCTACTGAATCCTTGACTGGGGCGGTGAAAACTTCGCCATCGGGAATATTGCGGTCGCCCCCGCAGATGACGGCAGGTATTCCCTCGATACTGAATGTTAGATCCGTGCCAGGAGCCTTGATTTCGACGCGGTTTGTTTTCTCCATCAACCGTTTAAGAGCTTTCATTCCGGGCTGAAGTTTGCGGTAGTTCAGTGTGCAGACATCGAAATAGAAATCTTCAAACGCTTCCGTGCTCATACCTGCGAGCTGCGCCATTGATGCAGTGGGCCAGCGCAAGACGACCCACTTGGTCCGTTTGACGCGTTGATCCTGCACCGGTCGCATTTTCTTGCCGATCAATTTCATTTTATTCGGCGGCACGTCCGCTAACTCAGTGATATTGTGGCTGCCGCGCACTGCGATGTAAGCATCCATCTTTTTCATGCGGGTCAGCTCATGGCTCGCCATGACATTCAGCTGTCGATCCGAAGCCTCTAGCGCGAGCGCGCGGTTCACTCGCGCGTGATAGACTTGCGCAAACGGGATGCCTCCCGCGTTCCGCGCCGCGCGTACCAATGCGACGGTCATTTCATCGGGAATATCAAACGCCTCGATTAGCACCGTTTCGTTCCGTTTGAGGCGAATAGAATATTCCACCAAAAGTTTTGCGAGTTTGTCGAATCGCTCGTCGTGCATAGCCGTTTATCATTCCATCAGCCAGACGTGATGCAACTCGATCACCCTGAGTTAGGTGCTTTGAACAATTTCGCGGCGAATGCGCCATCAAAACCGTCGCGGAACGGCAGCGAAGCTTTTTCCGCTCCCAGCCGCAGGCCCCGCGACTCCGAAAGCAGACGTCCAACGACCTGTTCATTTTCTTCCGGCTCAAGGCTGCATGTGCTGTAAACCAGTACGCCACCGGGCTTAAGGAGCTGGAGCGCAGCGCGGGTGATGATAAGCTGCTCGTTGATCATCCGGCTGAAATCAGCCGGTCGCAGACGCCATCTCACGTCAATGCGGCGTCGTATGACTCCAGTGTTCGTGCAAGGTGCATCCACGAGCACACGATCGAATGGCGCGATTACGGCAATTTCTTTCGGAACATCGTCGCGTGTCCAATCGTGGCGAATGGCGCGAACAATAGTTGTCCCGAGCCGCAAGGTATTGTCTTTCAGAATTTGAAGTCGTTGAGCGTCGCGATCACACGCGATGATCGTTCCCCGGTCTTGCATGAGTTGAGCCAGGTAGGTCGTTTTCCCGCCTGGCGCCGCGCAGGCGTCCAGAATTTTCTCTCCTGATTGCGGCTCCAAAAGCTCACAAGCCCGCACCGTGCTGGGGTCTTGAATGTAGCAATGGCCCGACTCGAGAGCAGCCGCTGGCAAAGTGTTCAACTCTACAAAATCCGAATTGCCCGGCAGCGGTCGCGAGTGTGGATATAGCTGCAGAAAAATTCCGGGATCGATTTTTAGCAGGTTAATCCGGCCATAGATCCGTGCAGGCTGATTGTTCCAGTTACAAAGTTCTTCGGCTTGGTCGGCGCCAAAGTGCTGTCGCCATCGTTCGACCAGAAATTGGGGATGAGATGTGCGAACAGACAAGGGTTGGGCATCGGCGTTTGAAAGCAGCTCGGGTCGCTGCCTTGTTGCGGCTCGGAGGATCGCATTGACAATTGGTCGCTGCTTCTGTGGAGCTATGGCGACGGTCTCGTGTACGGCTGCGTGCTCAGCCGTTTTGAGTATGAAGACTTGGTACAACCCCAGTCGCAGAATGTCCCGGAGGTTGGTCTCGATGCGAGAAGCGCGAAGGCCACTGATCCAAAAATCGAGCAGGGTTAAATTGCGCAGACTCCCGTAAAACAGTTCCAAGGCAAACGCGCGATCGGAAGCTGTGAGGTCTGCGTTTGCAAGGAGTCCTGAGATAATGGAATCGGCGAAACATCTTTTTTCCCGCCAAAGCCGTAAGGCGGCCAGCGCAGTTTCGCGAGCAGAGCGCTGCGCCATGCTATTGTTACTGCGGTCGCACGCTCGCGCGTCCAATAGAGTAATAATGGAATCCGAATTGCCGCATCGTTTCAGGATCCAGCAGGTTTCGCCCGTCGAAGACGATCGGTGTACGCATCTTTTCCCGTAACACCGCAAGGTCCACGTTGGCAAATTCATTCCAATCGGTGGCGATGACCAATGCTTCAGCATCGCTGATTGCCTCGATAGCGGATGAAGCAAATTCCGCGTCGGCGATTGCTTTGATGGCGCGCGCTTTGTGCATTCCTTTCGGATCGTAGGCGATCACGTACGCGCCTTCCCGCAGTAGCTGCTCCACTAGCTCAATTGCTACAGATGAACGCACATCGTCCGTGTCGGGTTTGAACGTCAAACCCCACACAGCGATTCGCTTTTCTCGCAACACCCATAGCGTCTCGCGGATAGTCTTCAGAAAACGCGTTTTTTGCTCCTCGTTTATCCGTTGCACTTCCCGGAGCAAATTGAATGGAGTTCCAACCTGGTCACTAATGGCGATGAATGCGGCAATATCCTTT
>Ga0209161_10000730_pt1 | contig 26853 bp, 27 predicted proteins | sample GraSoiAngelo_155_FD_186169 | JGI IMG/M metagenome (GOLD analysis project Ga0209161, IMG submission 186169) | Grasslands soil microbial communities from the Angelo Coastal Reserve, California, USA - 14_1009_13_30cm (SPAdes) (version 2) | ecosystem: Environmental > Terrestrial > Soil > Grasslands... | reverse complement strand
CGGGCCGGCGGGCAGCGTCATGGTCGTTCGGTTCCAGCTTGAAGGTGAGGAGTTCACGGCGCTGAACGGCGGGCCCCAGCAGTTCGCCTTCTCGGAGGCCATCTCGTTCGTCATCAACTGTGAAACCCAGGAGGAAGTGGATTACTTCTGGAGCGCGCTCACGCAGGGTGGCGAGGAAGGGCCGTGCGGCTGGCTCAAGGACCGGTTCGGTCTGTCATGGCAGGTCGTTCCGACCGAGATGGAGAAAATGCTGAATGACCCCGATCAGCACAAGGCGCAACGGGCCATGAAGGCGATGCTCGGGATGAAGAAGCTCGACCTCGCCGAGTTGCGGCGGGCCTTCGAGGGCGAGCCCGCGGAATCGAAGAAGGTGCCCGCCCGTCCACGGTAACTTAGACGCCGCCCTTCGTAAACGCGATTATGCATCGGCGCTCAAGGGCACCGAGGCTAGGGCGTTTGTCGAAGGTTCGGCGGCTTGATGGTGACCAGGCTGTTGAAGTCGTGGAAGTTGAGAACGATCCGGTCGCTGATTGCGACGATGCCCTGATCGGAGGCTCCCGGCGGCGCGGCGCTGTTGGTCTCCGCGTTATGCAGTGCAATCGTGTCCCTTCGCGCCTCAACGGTGCTGATCCGGCGTATGAGATGGTCATCGACACCGATCCACACCTCGACGTTGAAGGTTCCCTTCAGAATGGCGTCCTGAAGCGCCGGTCGCAGGCTTGGATCCGCCAGAGCCATGGCCTCCTCGGCAATCAGTTTGACCGGATCCATTTCCATTGCGTAATGGTGCACTCGGACGCCGGCGATGGTGGTGTCTCCAAGGTCCCGGGGCGCAAGCGTGCCCCTCAGGCGCTGCAGGGTCTTGAACGGGTCGACGGGAAGAAGGTTTTGCGTATTTTTCGGTTTGCTCCAGGTCGGCGTCACGCTTCCGCCAAAATCGAGGTGAGCGCCATCTTGTTCGTAGATGATTCCTTGTATGGACATGAGCTCCACCTCGCTCTGGAAGTTCGGACCCAGGCGGACTGTGATCATGTACTGAAAGCGGTCCGGAAACGCCACCTCACCGGTCCCTGAGAGGTCCAGACTGTAGGTGTGCGGCGGCATTCCTAAGGTTGCCGGCGGCCATGGATAATCGACCGGAAAGTGATAGACCTGAGCCCGCGTATAGTCGGCGTAGGCAGTCTTGAGGGCCGACATCGTCTGGAGCGCCACCGACAGCACCTGGCTTGGGGAGTCCGCCGCACGGGCTGGGGAGGCGCAACCGCCCAGGCATAGAGCTGCGAGCAGCCACACTGTGGCTCGTTTCATTCCGGCTAATAGTGAACGCGCCGAGGTCTGATCTGTTTCACGAAATCGCGCCTACGCGCATGGTTCTGTGGTCGAGTCCTCGCGAATCATCTAGATCCGTGCTGCACGACTCTCCGAAAGCCCGTTGTCCGGATTGAACAGAGGGCCCATGTCTTCAGGCTGGCCGCCGCCCTCTGACCCATACACTGAGCAGGTGAAGCTCTTCGGCTGCAAGCCGAGTGCCCCGGCGGCAAGCGAGATCGACCCGAGCTGGGGAGACGATCAGGCCCCCAAGCTCCGCCAGCAGTTGGCACTGCTGTTGCGCCTTGGCCGGCAGCGCGGAGAACTGCGGCAACTGACCGGGACCCGGCGTGCGGCCAACCCGATGGCCTTTCGGGTCGAGCACCGGCTCGTGCGCCGTCACCACGAGCACGCCAGCGTCACCTTGCGCCGCAGCTACGGCGTCAGCCGCTTGCTGGGCCGCGGTCGCGATCGCCACGTCGAACGAGTACCCCTGCATCACCATCGCTTGCGCCGCTGGCGTGAGCGCGTTGAACTCCGGCAGCTGGGCCATCTATTCGGGCACCGGCAAGCCGCCGCCAACCGTTTCGCCGCCGTAGCGGCCAACGGGGCGAATGCCGATGCGGGCCAGCGTCGCCTCGTCTTCCTGCCGGATCGTCTCATGCTTCATGCCCATTGCCACGAGGGCCGCGCGTGGCGTGCTCACCATGTGGTCGCCAGCGCCGAGCGCAAGAAGACTGCACGCCGCGTCAAGGACAACCTCGCTCTGCTGAAGCGTCAGGGCAACCTGGCTGTCCCACGCGCCGGGGCCGAAGATCCCGGAAGGTCGCCCGCGCTCGAGCGCTTCCTTCGGGTTGCCCACGAAGGTGTAGACGCTCCGCGCGTTCTGCGTCGGCTTCCTCCGCGAATTAGCGCTGATGCTGTGGCTGCTGGTCATGGGGGTGAATTAGCAGCGTTGCAACGACGGTCGGTCGCACAGCCTCTTGACAGCGGCCGCAGAGCCAGCTCCTCAACATCAGGCTAGCGCCGCATCCAGGCTCTATAAAATTGGACCCGTTATGAAAAAGGGGACCTCCGAAGCTGTAACAAAGACGACGCACACGCTCCAAACTCCCGAGACCGACATCGTCTACGACGTCCACGGGCCGCTGCCAACCGCCGACGGCCGCCCAATGCTTCTCATGATCGGCCAGCCCATGGACGCCAGCGGGTTCCAGACGTTGGCCTCACACTTCCCCGACCGCACAGTTGTCACCTATGATCCGCGTGGCCTCGGCCGCAGCAACCGCAAAGACGGTCGGGTCGAAAACGCACCGAACCTCCAGGCGCGCGACCTTCACGCGCTGATCGAAGCGCTAGGGGCCGGCCCGGTCGAGATGTTCGCGAGCAGTGGTGGCGCCGTGACGGCGCTCGCACTCGTAGCGGCCTATCCCCGGGACGTGACCACCTTGGTGGCACATGAGCCGCCGCTCCTCGCACTTCTTCCGGACGCCAAGGAGGCCGACCGGGCTGAGGACGGCGTTCGCAACGCCTACGAGGCCAACGGGCGATGGGCCGGCATGGCGACTTTCATCAGGATGACGTCGTGGCAAGGCGAGTTCAACGACAAATACTTCGCGCAGCCGCCGGCGGATCCAACCCAGTTCGGGATGCCGGCAGACGATGACGGCTCGCGGGACGACCCGCTGCTATCAGGCAGATCCCGGCCGATCACGGCCTACCGTCCAGACTTTAAAGCACTGTCCGGGGCAGCGACGGGGATCGTGATTGCCGTTGGCGAGGAGTCGCAGGGCACGGTGACCTGGCGCACGTCGTTGGCTGCCGCTGAGCTGCTCGGTCAGCAGGCGACAGTCTTCCCGAGCCACCATGGCGGATTCGTGGGCCCCGAAATGGGGGGATATGCGGGTAAGCCTGAAGAGTTCGCGCGCAAACTTCGCGAAGTCCTCGACAGCAACAAAGCGCGCTAGGGCCGGTACTCGACCGCAGTTGGCCATCCGGGACGGACCAGGGGCGGAAAATACCATCGGTCCTCGGTGCCGTCACCACGGCCGTCAAAGCGGCTAGGCGAAGCCACCAAGCTCAAGCTCAGCATTAGCGGGAGACGGGACTCGAACCCGCGACCACCTACTTGGAAGGCAGGCGCTCTACCAGCTGAGCTACTCCCGCGTCGAGCGCAATTCTAGCCCGCCATCGGCAAGTCGGCCTGTCGATCGGCTAAGGAGCTTTGGACTGTGATGTGGAAGGCATTGCTCAGGTAAGTCGATCCAAACTCGGCGCTCGCGATCCGATACTTGCGGAACCGCCTGGTTAATGGATCCAGCGTCAGAGTTTCGGAATAGCCGAGCTCCGGAATATCTCCCGACGGCATGAGGAGGCCGAAATCGTGCACCCGAAGGTCCGGCCGCAACAACACGAGCGATACCCATAGATTCGGATCAACGAAGAAGTGCGGACGCTTAACCTCAAAATGCGTGCGACGCGTGTCGTTGAAGATAGCCGTTCTCAGATGCAGTCCGGCGAACCGCCCGGTGCCCAGGTGATGAGTCAAGAGCGTAACGGTATCGAGGCGAATTCGATCCTCGGCGACCATGATTCCGCCGTTCGCCGCACGCTCTAGCTCCGCCGTCGCCCAGAGCGTCGTGAGGCTGGCCATGCCCACAGTGCCCAGGTCGTCGGATGTGCTGACGGCATCGAGTTTCCCGGCCGCAGGAATCGAGCGAACTGGCCCAGCCCAGCCCGGTATCGCCGCAAGCCAATCAGATACATGCTCGATGTCGACGGCAAACGGAGACCAGATGTCTTCAACAGTGCCGGCGAAGTCAGCGATAAACCGTAGCGACTGAACCCCGTGCGAGTTGAGCCGCAGACAGCGTCGACGCAGTTCATCAATGGGAATGAGATACAGCCGGCGATACAGCTGGTCATATGGAGGCGGGACGTGGACCATAGCCCAGTAGCCCCTGGCGGCGTCGGGAATATCGCTAATGGCAAAGTCCTCGCTGACCGTGCCGTCCGGGCTTACATGCCGGCAGGCTTTCACCTGGATCGGGATGGTCAGAAGCGTTCGCAAGCGTCGCAGGTAGAGGTCGACGCCCCGATCGACCAACGGCCTGGCCACTGTGCCAGAGCCACTGGCCGCGGCGGCTAGCGCCACGGCCACGAGATCCTCGGCGATTGTCCCGAACTGTGCTGAGCTAAGGTCTGTCTTCCACGACGGGCGCGGGCGGGGGTTTAGCGGCTGTTGCAATCGCACACGCTCCTGACCTTGGAAACGGCTCAGCGTCCGGCGAACCTGCGATTACGGGCGGTCGTCGATCCAAGCTTCGCCTTCGGTGTAGACCTCTTTCTTCCAGATCGGCACGGTGTGCTTGAGCTCGTCGATCAGCCATTCACAGGCGTCGAACGCCTCACCGCGATGCGACGCAGTCACGGCGATCACCACGCTGATCTCACCCACCTGCAGCGTGCCGGTTCGGTGCACGACCGTGAGGTCCAGGATCGACCAGCGACGCCGAGCCTCATCGGCCAGCTGCTCCATTTGTTTCTGCGCCATCGAGCCATAGGCTTCGTACACCAGGGCACGCACCTGCTTGCCGCGCGAGTGGGCGCGGACGATCCCCTCGAATACCACCAGCGCGCCTTCGTCTATGCTGCGGATCCGGTCGGCGATCGCGGCCGGGTCGAGCGGCTCCTCACGCAAGGCCACCAGCCCATGGCGCTCACCGATGGCCCCGCCGCTCACCGGCGGGATGACCGCGAGCTCGTCGCCTTCCTTCAGCGGATCGTTCCAGCCGGCGTATTCCGAATTCACCGCGCAGCGGAACGATCGTGGGAGGGGACCCAGATCGTAGCGGCTACTGAGCTGGCTCCAGGCGTCGGCCGCTGTCGCTCCGGCCGGTAGCGCTAACTCTAAGTTCGGCTGGCCAACCAGTTCACGGGGCTTGGCGAACAAGACCACCCTGACGTTCATGGATCGATCATATCGCTGGCGTTCGCGCGAACTTCGGCAGCATCAGCTTTTCGACAACCAACTCGTTACCGAACGTAAGCCGGGCCATCGTCCGCTCGGTACCGCCGAACTGCGGTCGGGTCGCCGTTCCCGGGTTAATGAAACGGGTGCGACCGACCACCTCATCCCGCCAGCGGTGGGTGTGGCCGTGGATCACGACGTCGTAGCCCGCCGCCCAGCGCGCTCGCCGTTTGTCCAGGTCGTGGACCATCCCGACCCGCCAGCGCCCGATCGTGCCCTCGATCGTCGTCGGGTATCGTGGATCGTTTGGCGCATTTCCATTCACGACCACAAGCCGCCCCAACCGGCCAAGCCCGGTCAGAACCTCCTCGCTGCCCCAGTCACCCGCATGCCAGATCTCATCGACGCTGGCGAATTCCCGGGCGACGTAGGTCAGCAGCGCCTCCAGGTCGAAACCTCCCTGCGTATCCGCGATCAGACCGATCTTCATCGAAACAGGTCGGTCGCTGGATCGCGCAACAGGTCGCGGACGCGACCATCTCCCGAGACGGCGGCCCCACGGATCAGGGCGACCGGCACCCGGTCCAGCTTCCCCATAACCAGCTCGCCGGCGGAGGCGATCTCATCGACCACGCCGAGCTCGGTTCCCTGCAGCTGATAGCCATCGGGATCGCGATCGCCGCGATAGTCGCGCAGAGCCACCACCCCGGCGGCGCCAATCGCGACGTTGACCTGCCCCTCACGCCAGGGCCGGCCGAAGCTGTCCGAAATCACCACCCCGATCTCCACCCCTGACGCCGTCACGAGTGCCTCTCGAAGCCGCTGCGCCGATTCATCCGGCCGCTCGGGCAGCAGCACGACCAGCTCCACCCCGCCGGTATTCGACCGATCCACCCCGGCATTCGCGCACACGAATCCGTGGCGGGTCTCGGTAATCAAGACCCTTGGCGCCTCGCGAACCACCCGAACCGACTCGGAAAGGATCACCTCGACGTGGCGAGGGTCATACGCAATCCGGCTCGCGATTTCCTTCGCGCGGGCTGACGGGCGTACCGCGTCGAGGCGCCGGACCTGTCCCTCGGCTTTTGAGATTACCTTCTGCGTGATCACCACCACATCGCCGGCTTCGAGGGACATGCCGAGCGCATTGATGCCCTCGAGGATCAGATTGGCCAGCGGCGCATCGCGTCCGATCTCGGGCAGGCCGGGGACGGGATAGATCGAGACCGGCGTCAAGCGTGCGGCGGCGTGGCGGCCAAAACGCGGTCGAGCACGTTCAGCTCGCGCAGCAATTCCAGGGTCGCGGTCTCCCGGCCAAGACGAATGAACGCGACGACGTCGTCGGGGGTATCGAGGTCATAGCGAAGGCCCTCGACCTCGAGCACCGCAAAGCTGCGATTCGCGCGTGCGGCGGCGGCCCGGTGAAGATTGAAGCTGTCCTCGCCGAAGGCCAGGCTGATGGCGTGGGGCGGTGCCAGCCGCAGCCCGTTGGTGCCGATCCGACCGCGGTCCGGCGCCAGGAGAACCTCGATCTCCCGCCGGTAATCGCTGAACCGCCGCAGCTCGCTAATGGTGATCCCCGGCACATCGCCCGGAATCGTCAGCGCCACCGGGAAGCCGCGCTCCCAGGCGAGGGTGAAGCCCTGCCCCACCGCCGCGCTCTGCCCTTGCCCGGCCCGATCCTCAACCGGTTCGAGCCCAAACTGCCGGCCCTCCGCCAGGACATCCGAGTCATCGGAGACGACGAAGCGCGCCGCCTCATCGAACTTGGCGACGACGGCGAAGACGTCACGCGCCATGGCTGTTGCCAGACGGCTGCGTTCGGGTTCCGACATCACGGAATCGAGCCGTTGCTTCGCCCGCTTGGGCGACTTGACCGGAACGACGATGGCGAGCGTCACGCGGCCGCCGGCTGGCGCAAGAGGTCCAACGCGGCGACCGCCACCTCGCGGGCTGCCGCGATGTCGTCGAGCAGCGTGGGACGCACGGCGACGCGGTAGCCCATGGCCGCGATTGCCGGAGCCAGCGCCGCATCGGCCGCGTCGAGCACGAAGCCGGCCGCGAGGTCGCGGTAGAGCTGCGCCACCCCCAGGGCATCCGGCCGGATTCCCTCGGCCCGCATCAGCTCGACCGTCGGCCCTTTTACCGCGCGGGCACCCGAAGAATGGGTCCGATACTGATGGCCGGGTTGCTGGGGGCGATCAGGACCGCCCGCGCCGCCGCCACCGCCTCCGCGATGCCCGGGGCCGGCCGGGCCGCCTCGATGCCGGTCCAGTAGATCTCGCGCACCAGCGGGCGCCAGTGCTCGCGGACGAAGTATTCCTGGAAATGCAGGTCGCCGGCCGCGGTCTTGAGCCGGGTCTCCACTGGGTCGTCGCTCATCGGCAGGATCCGGCTGCGGACCCCGAACCGCTCAGCAAGCTCAGCCGTGACCTGATGCAGCGGCACCCCGCGACTCAACCGACCGGTTCGATACAGGTGCGTGGCCAGGTCGCGGTCGCCCAGCTGGAACCAGGCCTCGGATGTCAGGTCGGCCAGGGCCGCCTGCGCCGTGAAGGTATCTCCCCGGAGACCCCAGCCCCTCGATTCATCCGCCACCCCGGCCAGCCAGTAGGTCACGGTATCCAGGTCGGGCGCGATGTACAGCCCCTGCCACCACATGTCGTCACCGGTGTTGCCGATGACGACCAGGTCGTCCGCTGGGACCACCCGCACCAAGCCTCGCAGGAAGCGGGCCGCGCCGACGCCGCCGGCCAGGACGACGACGGGCCCCGCGCTCATTACAGCATCATAGGAAACGATGTCGCTGTTCCAGGCGCTCGTATTGGCATTGCTGCAGGGCGTCACGGAACTCTTCCCGGTCAGCAGCCTGGGACACACCGTGATCCTTCCCTCCCTGCTTCACTGGAACGTCAATCAGGCCGACCCCACCTTCCTCGCCTTCGTGGTCTTGCTCCACGTCGGCACCGCCATCGCACTGGTGATCTATTTCTGGCGCGACTGGCTGGCCATCGTTCGGGCGGTGCTGCGCAGCGTGATCGCCGGCCAGTTGCAGGGCACCCCCGACGAGCGCCTCGGCTGGCGCTTGATTCTGGGCACCATCCCGGTGGGGCTGGTCGGCGCCCTGTTCCAGAAGCAGGTGCAAGCCCTCTTCGCCAGTCCACGGGCGGCAGCCGCATTCCTGATCATCAACGGCGCGATCATGTTCGGGGGCGAACGCCTGCGGCGTCACGCCATCGCGGCCGAGGAGGGGCGCACGCCGCTCGACCGGCTCCGCGTGCGGTCCGCGGTCGGCATCGGCTCGGCGCAGATCCTGGCGCTGTTGCCCGGGATCTCCCGGTCCGGCAGCAGCATGGTCGCGGGCCTGCTCGCCAATCTGACCCACGAGGCCGCGGCCCGATTCGCCTTCCTGCTCGCCACCCCGGTCATCCTGGGGGCGGGCGTCCTCAAGATTCCCGATTTGTTCACGTCCACCGCGCTGCCGCATCTGCCCGTCTACTTGCTCGCGGGTGTCGTGTCCGGCGCCGCCGCCTTCGTGAGCGTGGCATACCTCATGCGATACTTTCGAGTGGGACGGCTTGATCCGTTTGCGATTTACTGCGCGGCGTTCGGGATCCTCTCCCTGATCCTGCTCAGCCGTTAGCGCCTCAAGGAGGACGAATGCAAGACAACCCGCTTCAAAACAACCCGATGGCCTTCTGGGTCGGGCTGGTGCTGTTCTTCGTTGGACTCGTGGCGGCGGTCTTCTACCTCGTCGTCCGCACCTCGAGCGAGAGCTTGATCCTGCCCGGGCCGCATTTCCGGTTGAAGCATTTCGTGCTGGCGCTGGTCATCCTGGCCGCCGGGGCCGTGGTCGCGTCGTTCGCCCGGCCGCGCCCCGACACGATGTCGACCACCAGCCGCTTCAACCGCTAGCCCGAGACGGCCGCGATGTCGCACATCGGCTATGCGGCGATGTTGGAGCAATTCCCTCCGCGTGAGCTGGTTGGTTTCTGCGAGCAGGCCGAGGCCGCCGGATTCTCCGGAGTAATGGCTGCCGACCATGTCCAGCCGTGGACCCCGCAGCAGGGCAACGCGTCCTTCGTTTGGTCGTTCATGACGGCCGCGGCCGAGCACACCCGGGGTGATATCGGGCCGGGGGTGACCTGCCCATCGTTCCGCTCACACCCGGCGATCATCGCCCAGGCCGCGGCCACCATGGCGGCGATGTACCCGGGCCGGTTCTGGCTGGGCCTGGGATCCGGCGAAGCGCTCAACGAGCACATCGTCGGCGGCTACTGGCCCGAGGTGGCGGAGCGCATCAACCGCATGTTCGAGTCGATCGACATCATTCGCAAGCTGTTCACGGGCAAAGACGTCAAGCACGCGGGCGCCTACTACAAGATGGAGACGATGCGGCTGTGGACCATGCCGGAGCAGCCCCCACCGATCTATGTGGCCACCGCCGGGCCGGTTACCGCGGAGAAGACGGGGCGACTGTGCGATGGCATCATCACGGTCGGCGCTCCGGAAGAGAAGATCGGCACGGTCTTCGAGCGATTCGAGAAAGGCGCACGCGAGGCCGGCCGGGATCCAGCGACGCTGCACAAGATCCTCCAACTCCATCTCTCGTGGGCGCCGACCGATGAGGAAGCCATGCGCAATGCCCTGCAGCAGTGGCCCAATGGTGGGATGAAATTCCCCAAGGCGGACATCCGCTCACCCTATGACTTCGAGCAGATGGCGAAGATCGTTCGACCCGACGATTTCAAGGGCCGGATGCTGATTTCGTCAGATGTCGACGCGCATCGTCGCGAGATTCAGAAGTTCATCGATCTCGGTTTCGACCGCGTTTACCTCCACAACGTCGGGCGGAACCAGCGTGAGTGGATCGACGTCTTCGGCAAGCAGGTCCTCCCCAAGCTCCACTAAGGCGTCCGCCTCGATCCTGGCGTCACAGATCGAGGCGAACCTGCGGCGTCAGCGGGATCCGCGGCGCGCGGTCGCCGAGAAGGCCTATTTGAAGAGCGACCTCGAGTTTATCGGCGCGACGCTGCCGGCCATGCGCCAGATGGTTCGCGCCATCACGCGCGAGCATCCATCGCTCGGCCGAGGCCAGTTGCTGAAAGTGGTTTCGGCCCTCTGGCGCCGCCAGGTCTTCGAAACCCGGATGACCGCCGTCCTCTTGTTGGAGGAGTTCCAGGCTCTGCTGCGGCCGGCCGACATTGGCGTTTTGGAGCGCTTGCTCCGCGAGTCGAAGACGTGGGCCTTCGTCGACGAGCTGGCCATCGTAATCGTCGGGCCCTTGCTGCAACGCTCCTCACAGCTCGCGCAGAGGCTGGACCGCTGGGCGCGGGACGACGACTTCTGGATCCGACGCGCCGCGATACTGGCGCTGCTCCGGCCACTGCGGCGCGGCCAGGGCGACTTTCCGCGATTCGCGCGCTACGCCGACGCCATGCTGGCGGAACGCGAGTTCTTCATTCGTAAGGCGATCGGCTGGGTGCTGCGGGAGACCGGGAAGCGACAACCCGACGTCGTCTACCGCTGGCTGTTGCCGCGCTGCACCGTCGCGTCGGGCGTCACCGTGCGCGAGGCCGTGAAGTACCTCTCGCCGCCACAGCGCGCCGCGCTGCTGGCCGCTTATCGGCCACAAAGGCGGTCGGCGCCAGTTTCCGGCCGCGCACCTCGATAAAGGCGGGGAACAGCGTGTCGAGGTGGGCGTCGCTGCCTGGCTCCGTCTCGTCGTCGTCCCCGGGGGAGAACTCCCAGATCCCGTCCACCACCATCCCCGCCGCAGCCATGCCGTTGACGATGGTTTCGAAGCGGTGGCCAAACTCGATGGTGGGCGCGACTAATTTCTTGTTGCCCAGGGTCCAGGTCATCCCCCACTCATCGACGTAGGGCACCGGCTTGTCTTCGAAATACGTGATCTTTGGTCGCCAGCCCCCGTCCCGGTAGGTGCCGTAGAGCCGCAGCGTGGTCGGATGCATGGTGGACAGCAGGTAGGTGCCGCCGGGCGCCAGCACCCGCCCGACTTCCTTGAGCACCCGAACCGCGTCGTCGGTGAACACGAGCGAGTGACAGTGCCAGACCAGGTCGAAGGATTCGTCCTTGAACACCGAAAGGTCCTTCATGTTGCCGCGGACCAGCCGCAGCGTGACCCGCTGGCGGGCCGCCAGCTCGCGCACCGTCTTGAGCTGGGTCGGCGAGATATCGAAGACGGTGGTCTGCGCCCCCAGCTTGGCGAAGATCACCGGGTCCCAGCCGCCACCGGCCGCCAGGCCGAGCACCCGGGCGCCCTGCAGGCGCAGCCCCTTGAGCCGTCCCCTCGGATCCATGAACCGGCGCATGCCCGCGGGAGACTTCGGGGGCCGGCCGAACGGACGCGTGTAATTCATCGCGGCCTTGGCCAGCCGTTCCCACATCTTCTTGTTGTGTTCCGCGATTCGATCCCGTGGCACGCGCGGCGGATTCTATCGAGTCGCGATCAGCGGCTGGCTTTGCGCTTCCGGTCGACGTAGTCGAGCAAAACGTAATCGCCCAGCCGATCGGCGCTGGCGAAGAAGGCCCGCCCCCCGTTCATCCGGGTCATCTGCTTGACGAACGAGACCAGGTGATAGTCGTTGTCCAGCATGAAGGTGTTGATCACGATGTGCTCGCGGGTACAGCGCTGCACCTCGAGCAGCGTCTTCTGAAAGGTCTCCGGCAGCGGAGGGTAGAAGAAGACCGCCTGCTGACCTTCCATGTGGGCGGTGGGCTCGCCGTCGGTCACGATGATGACCTGCTTGTTCCCGGTCTTGTGCCGGTTGAGGAACTGGCGGGCCAGCATCAACCCGTGCTGGATGTTGGTGCCGTAGATGGACTCGTTGTAGGTCAGCTCCGCCAGCTGGTGCGACTTGACCGGACGGGCGTAATCGCTGAAGGCGATCACCTGGAGAAAATCGCGCGGGAACTGGCTCCGGATCAGGGCATCCAGGGCCAGCGCCACTTTCTTCGCGGCGTAGAAGTAGCCCCGCAGCGGCATCGACCGGCTCATGTCGATCATCAGCACGGTCGCGGACTGGGCGCTGAACTCCGAGCGGTAGACCTCGAAGTCGTCGGTCTTGAGCCGGATCGGCTCTCGTGGCCCTTCACGACGCAGGGCGTTCATCAAGGTCTGCTCGACATTGAGATTGAACGCGTCCCCGAACTCGTAGACCTTGGTCTCGTCAGACCGCTCCGACCCCAGGCCGCGCACGCTGATCGGGTGATCGCCGAAGCGGTCGCGCTTCAATCGGGTATACAGATCGCGCAGCGCCTTCTGCCCGATGCGGCGCATCCCGCGCGGGGTCAGCTCCATGCCGCGCCGGCCGCGTTGCACGTAGCCCTTCTTCTCCAGCTGCGAGGCCAATTCACTCATCTGGTCGGCGGCCTGGCGGGCGTCCGACCCCAGCAGTTGCTGCAGCTGCGCCGATTGCTCGGGCGTCAGTTGGCGTCCCTGGTAGCCCTCGCGCAGGGCCGATTCGAGGTCTTCGATCCCCTGCAGCCGCTCCATCAAGGAGAGCGCTTCCTGCAGCGGCAGCGATTCCGAGCCATAGAAGGCGTAGCGGCTGCCGAGTCCGGGACGAGGCGACATCAGCTCCAGCTGCGCCGCCAGCTCCGCCATCTGCTCCTGCAGCTCCGGATCGTTGAGTGTCGATTCGAGTAGGTCCTGCATCTGCTGGCGCATCTCGGGCGAGAGGGACTGCATCAGGGACTCCATCTGCGCCATCTGCCTCTCCAGGTGCTGGATCAGCTCGTCGAGCGTCTTCGGCGGATTGGGACCGAAGAAATGCCCGAAGCGTTGCATGAACTGCTCGAATTTCGGCGGCTTGCCCTCCAGCCGATCACGCAGCATCTGGTTGAGGGCCCTGAGCATCTCCTTGATTTCGCCCAGCTGCTCGGGGCGGAGTTGCTGCATGGTACGGGTCATGTTCTTGAAGTAGGTCTGCGAGACCTGCTGCTTGAGCTCCTCCATCAGCTTCTGGAAGGCCTGGGCGGCGCCCTCGTCCATGAACTCGTAGTCGTTGAGCTCCCGGATGGCCCCGCCGACGTCCTCGGGTAAGCGGTCGAGCTCCTGCAGCTTCTTCTTGGTGATCCGCTGCAGCACTCGCTTCGCGCTCTCTGGCGCCTGCTCCAGGCGCTCGTTGATCCCCTGGCGCTCGCGACGGAGGATGTCATTCAGCCGCTCGCGAATATTGCCGAAGACGTCGTTCAGGTTGTAGCGCTTCAACTGCTGCAGCCGCTTCTGGCGGAGCCGCTCGAGCATTTCCTCGAAGCCGGGCAGCTTGCGGCCCTGTCGATCGCGCCAGCCTCGGCTCATCAACCGGTGCAGGGCGTAGTCGAAGTCACCACCCTGGAACAGGTCTTCGGCGAGCCGGTCGAAGAGGTCCTCGGCGTCGCGGCCGAAGGGCTCTTGCGATCCGTCCCAGCGCTCGTAGCGGTTGGAGCGCGAGATCATCTAGCCGGCGTAGATGGCGGCGCCGTCCATTTCCGTCTTGTTGATCCGCTTGCTGAGATGCAGCCCCTCGAGCACGAACTCCACCCCCGAGGCGGCCAGCGCGGGTCGCTTGTCGAGACCCAGGCCTTTCAAAGCTTTCTCCATCCCAGGCAGCTCGCGCAGCATCGTCATGTAGCGCTCGGCCGGCTGGCCCTCCGAGACCTCGAAGGTGAGCCCGGCGTCGAACCGCTGGACCAGTTCGGTGAACTGGCTGGCCTCGAAGTGGCGCCGATAGACGTTGAGTACCGCCGTCTTGATGATCTTCTCCAGCACCGTTTGGTCATCACCCTCTTCCCAGGTTTCCATCTCGAGCTTGCCGGCGCTCGAAGGAATGATCGAGGGCAGGTCGCTGATCCGGGGCACCGCTTCCGTCTCGCCGGTACGCAGCGCGCGGCGAGACGCGTTCGACGCGAGGTTCTCGTAGTTTGTGATCGAGATCCGGACGCTCACCCCCGACCGCTGGTTGACCTTCGGGCTGCGGCGGGCGAGCTGGGTCACCTCGGCCACGATCTCTTTCATGAAGTCGGGCATGATCACCGTGAGCTCTCGATCCTGGAAGTCGGTCCGCTCCTGTTCCACGATCCGGATCTCGTCTTCGATGTTGCGCGGATAGTGGGTGCGGATCTGCGCCCCGAACCGATCCTTGAGCGGGGTGATGATCCGCCCTCGGTTGGTGTAGTCCTCTGGGTTCGCGGAGGCCACCACATAGACATCAATCGGCAGGCGCAGCTTGAAACCTCGAATCTGGACGTCGCGTTCCTCGATCAGGTTCAGCAAACCTACCTGGATCCGCTCCGCCAGGTCGGGCAGCTCGTTGATGGCGAAGATGCCGCGATTGGTGCGCGGTACGAGGCCGTAGTGGATGGTCAGCTCGTCGGCCAGGTACTTTCCCTCGGCGACCCGAATCGGATCGACCTCGCCGATCAGGTCGGCGATCGACGTATCGGGCGTGGCCAGCTTCTCGCTGTAGCGCTCGTCGGGGGCAATCCAGCGCACCCCCACCCGGTCGGCCTGGGTCGCGACCCGGTCCCGGCAGGCCCGGCAGATGGGCGCATACGGGCTGTCGTTGATTTCGCAGCCGTCGATGATCGGGACCTGCTCGTCGAGCAAACTGACCAGCGACCGGATCAGCCGGCTCTTCGCCTGGCCCCGCTCGCCGAGGAAGACGACGTCCTGGCCCGACAGGATGGCGTTCTCCACTTGCGGGATAACGGACTCGTCATAGCCGATGATGCCGGGGAACAGGACGTCGCTCGCCTTGATCTTGCGAACGAGGTTCTTGCGCATCTCCTCCTTGACCGGCAGCACGCGGTACTCACTCTGTCGAAGCTGGGCGATGGTCGTGGGATGCTCCAATACAAACCTCTTTGAATGTGGTGACGCCTTCCGATTCTACGGGTGGCGCGCGCCCCTCAGCCGGTTTCGAATCCGCTTCGTCTCAGCACGTTATCGATCGCGGGGGCAAACTCGGGCAATCGGACCGTCAGTGCCCGCAACAATCCAAAACACCCGGCCAGCATCATGTCGCCGTGCGGCACCGCCAGGTGCGGACGCAATCGTGAGCCGTCGAGCAAGCCGCGCCGCGGGCCGGTGACCGCGAACAGTTCGGGGGGCGCCGTCACCGGTCCGAGCTCCAGCGCCCCGTGTCCCATGTCGTCGAAGATCGCCTGGTTGGAAAGCTGGCCGGCGGCGAGCGCGTCGAGGTAGCCCTCGAGCTTTTCGCGGCTGAGCTCACCGGTATGGTGCTCGAAGAGTCCGACGATCCGCTGGCCGTCGAGGAGCGTGGCGATCGTGTGGAAATTCCCGAGGTTGGCCACCATGGGCCGCCGCGCGTCGGCGACCCGGCCATCATCGAGGGCACCCAGGATCGCGGCGGGACTCGTATCCATCAGGAAGAGTGGCGCTGCTCCCGTCCAGCTGTCCGCCACCGCCTGCATGCGGGTCATCCGCGACGGGATCTCGTCGCTGAGATAGCCGAACCCCGCCAGCCCGATGCCGCGCTCGACCTGACCGCGCAGGTAGTCGAAACGAAACCGGCGGTCGCTGACACCCGGCGGCGCGGCGCCGTGGTCGAAGACGGCCGCCGCGACGGCATCGAAGGCGGTGCTGACCCCGAAGGCCCGTAGCGCCTCCATCAGCTCCGGGACGTAGAAGTCGCGCATCTCCAGCCGGCGAGCGCCGTTCGCCGCCTCGAGCGTGTCGACCACGCGCACGCCCATCGCCTCGACCCGGTCCAGGTCATCGTCGAAGGTTCGTGCCGCATCGGGAGTGGCATAGACGCGCAGGCCTTCGCGCAGGTGGGCCTCCACCGCCCATTGGTCCGGGCCCCCGCCCATCATCACGCCGCTCAAGAACAGGTCCGCCCGATCGGCGGTCGCCTGCTTGACTCGCTCGGCGAGCAGCGCCGTGGGGGACGGCATCACCAGTTGCACCGCATTCTCGATCACCGTGCCCGCCTCGAAGACCAGGATGTCCTGAGTCCCGGTGCCGACGTCGACGGCGAGGATACGCGGCCGCGCCACCCTGACAGGTTAAGCGTCAAGACTCCGTTACATCGGGGCGCCGGCGCCCGGCGCCTGGCCTGAGATGACCTTCGCAAATTCACTTCGGTTCGAGCAGCCCAATCCGCTGCCCGCGGACCTCGCCTGTCCGCGCTGCCGGCTTCGGCTTCGCGTGGTCGAGGCCGACGTCGCCCGTTGCCTGGGCGGCCACAGCTTCCCGGTCGTGGACGGCATCCCGGACCTGACCGAGCCGGCGATCGACGCGCCCGCCACGGTGCTCGCCCCGATGGTCGACCTGACGATCATGGTGCTCGCCTGGAACGAGGCTGACAACCTCCGCACGCTGCTACCGAGGATCCGGGCCGTACTCGAGCGGCTGCACCTCAGCTACGAGGTGATCGTCGTCGATGCCGGGTCGACCGACGGCACCCCCCGGGTGGCGGCCGAGGGCGGAGCCCGGGTGGCGCGCCAGACCGAGCCCGGCTACGGTGGGGCGCTGCGGATGGGCTTCGGCGTCGCCCGCGGTCGGTATGTCGCCACCATGGACGGCGACCATCAGCACGATCCCGACTTCCTGGAGGCGATGTGGGCCGAGCGGGACAATGCCGCCCTGGTGATCGCATCCCGCTACGTCGAAGGCGGGCGGGCCGACATGCCCATCTATCGCAAGCTCTTCAGCCGGATCCTGAACCGGGTGTACGGCTTCGGCCTGGGCGTGCAGTTCCGCGACATGTCGTCCGGCTTTCGGCTCTACCGCCAGTCGGTGATCAAGACGATCGCCGTCGAGGGTCGCAACTTCGACGTCCTGGAGGACATCCTGCTGCGGATCGTCGCGGATGGCCATCAGGTGGTCGAGGTGCCGTTGCATCACAAGGCGCGCTTCACGGGGCGCTCGCATGTGATGTTGCTGCAGTTCGTCGTCTCCTACCTGCGCACCTTCTGGCGCCTGCGCCAGCTACGCAACGCGCCGGCCTCGGCCGATTACGAGAGCTGGTCGTTGAGTTCGTATAACCCCTTCCGGCGGGCGCGCGCGCGGCGGCGAATGGCCGCCATCGAGGACGCGTCGCAAGGTAGCCACCGAACCCTGGCGCTCGAGTGCGGCGCCGACCCGCTGCTGGCCAGCCTGCCGGAGGCGGTCGGCATCGACGATCGGCTCAACAAGCTCCGCTGGGCGCGACGGTTCGGCCGGCCGCTGTTGCGCGGCTCATTGACGTCGCTACCGTTTCCCGACCGCAGCTTCGACCTGGCCCTCTGGGGCAGCCCCGGGCAGCCGGCCGCACAGGAGCCGGCGGTGGATGAGCTCGACCGGGTGCTGGCCCCGGCGGGGCGCGTCATCCTGGGCTTCAACCGGACCGACCGCGCCAACGTGCTGACGATGTTGCGGCAGCGCGGTTACGTGGCCGACGGGCAACCGACCGACCTGATCGCCATCATGCGTAAGGGTGCCGGCGCCCTCACCCCCCTTGCGCGCCCGGCACCGCAAGGCGCACCCGCGCGGATCGGGCTGGGTACCGCCGAGATCAGCGCGCTCCAGCGCGAGTACGTCAATGACGTCCTCAACAAGAACCGCCTCTCATACGGCGAGTACAGCCAGCGCTTCGAACAGGAATTCGCCCGGCTGCACGATCGGCGGTACGCCATCTTCTGCAACAGCGGGACCAGCGCCCTGCAGGTGGCGGTGCACGCGCTCAAGGAGCAGTACCAGTGGAAACCGGGCGACGAGGTGCTGGTCCCGGCGGTGACCTTCGTGGCCAGCTCCAATGTCATCTTGCAGAACGGCCTCAAGCCCGTCTTCGTCGACGTCGAGCCAGACCACGTCGGCATCGACCCGGCGCAGCTGTCGAAGCATCTCACCCGGCGGACGCGCGCCGTGATGCCGGTGCACCTCTTTGGCCAGCCTTGTGAGATGGACCCGATCATGGCCTTCGCAAAGGCCAACGACCTGCGCGTGATCGAGGACTCTTGCGAAACGATGTTCGTGCATTACAAAGGTCGGCCCACCGGGTCGTGGGGCGACGTGGCCTGCTTCTCCAGCTATGTGGCGCACCTGATCGTGACCGGCGTCGGCGGCTTCGCCACCACCAACGACGACGGCCTGGCGACGCTGATGAAGAGCCTGATGAACCACGGGCGCGACAACATCTACCTGTCGATCGATGACGACGATACCCAGGACACAGACGTCCTCAAGCAGATGGTGGCCCGCCGCTTTTCGTTCATCCACGTCGGCTACAGCTACCGGGCGACCGAGATGGAGGCAGCGCTCGGCGTCGGCGAGCTCGCCCGCTACCAGGACATTCTCCGCCGCCGCCAGGAAAACGCCGCCGTCTTGACCAGCGGCCTCGCCGATCTCACCCGGTATCTCCAACTCCCCTCGGTACGCAAGGACACCGAGCACGCCTGGATGATGTACCCGGTCATCGTCAAGGATGGCGTCGACCGCGAAGCCCTCCTGCTCCATCTGGAGATGGCCGGCATCGAGACCCGCCACCTGATGCCGCTGATCAATCAGCCCGTCTATCGAAAACTCTTTGGCGACCTCGAACCGCAGTACCCGGTGGCGGCCCGCATCAACCGGCGGGGGTTTGCCATCGGCTGTCACCAGGGCCTGCAGCGCAACGACCTCGACCACATCATCGAGGCCTTTCACCGTTACTTCGCGCGCAAGGCCTGAGCCGCACGCAGCCTCCCGGTCAGCGACCCAGATGTTGCTGGAACACGTCCAGGATTTCCTGCGGCGACGCCGTCATCTGGTCGACGAAGTAGCCGCCGTCGAAATCGAGGCCTTTCGCGCGCAGGAATCCGGCCCCCGGATGGCGCTTCATCACCGCGACCCCCGGCTTGAGCCGGTACGCCAGCACGGTTCGGCCGCCGGCCTTGACCAGGGCGACGGCAGCGATCTCATCCCAGGGCAGGAGCGGGCTTTTGCCGGAGCGACGAAAGATCACCCCGTCGTCCGAGAACTCGAAGCGCGGGCGCACCGGGCCGCGCATGGCGAAGAACCCGACCAGCGGTGCGGCGATCGCCGCCCAGCCAATGCTTCGACCGGCGAGCAGCAACAGCACGCCGCCCGCCTCGGTGACGCCCGCCAGCGGCAGAAACAGTGCCCAGGGAAACCGGGCATTGACGACCGGGATTGACCCCCGCGATTCAGCTGACAACCTGCACCCCGCCCGGAACAATCTGGGCCCGGAGCACGTTGCCGCGATGGACGTCACCGTCGACCTCGTGCCACTGGACTTCGGGCGCCTTGATCTCGATCGAGCGCGCCTTGCGCTGCAGCATGCTGACGCCGTCGGGCCGCTGGCGAATCAGGCTCCACAACACACCGGCGCGCTCACGCGCGTTGCGCGGCCGGTAGACGCACAGGTCGAGCCAGCCGTCGTCGATGGCGATGTCCGGTCCGAAGCGGAACGGCGCGGCGCCCAGCATGCCCGCGTTTACCACCAGCACCACCACCGCCGTCAGCCGGAGCTCCTCGCCGTCGGCCCGGATGGTGCAGTCGAACAGGGGCGCGCGCGGTAGCCACCAGGCGCCGGCCAGAAAGTAGGCGGCGCGGCCCAGCCAGTACTTGAGCAGCGTGGGCGTGTAGCGCATGACGGTCGCGTCGAAGCCGATCCCCGCCGCCAGCGCGGAGTAGCCGTCGTTGACGCGAACCAGGTCGACGGCGCGGGTATGCGGAAAATGTTCCAGGGCCCGGCGCGTCGCGGCCCGCCAGGAGGCCGGCAGCTTGAGCTCTCGAGCCACGATGTTTGCTGTGCCGAGCGGCACGATCGCCATCGGCAGGTCACGCTGGTGCGCTGCGGCCATCACCTCGGCCACGGTGCCGTCGCCGCCGGCCGCCAGCACCAGCTGAAAATCGCGGCGGGCGAGGGCGGCCCCGATCGCCTCGACATTGAGACCGGCCCTCGTCTCCAGCACCATCGCCTCCCACCCGAGCTCGCCGGCGAGCTCGAGAAGCCGCTTGCCGAAATCGCTACCGGTCCGCGGCAGGGCCGGGTTGACGACGAAGAGCGCACGGCGCCGCTCGGCGTCGCTCAACCGCGCCGCAGTGGATCCATCAGCCGGCCGCTCGACGCGTCATCCGGTCGTGGGCATCGTCGAGGTGCGGATGGCCGTCGGGCTGCACGCAGAAGACGTCGCCCGGCCGGCACACCAGGCTTTCGAACTGGATGGTGGTGTGCTCGATCTCGAACTCGTGCGCCAGCACTTCGCGGACTTCGGCCAGAATGTCTTGCGCCTGGGCCACCCGCTGGTCATCGATCAACAGGTGGGCGCTCATGGCCCGGGTCTGGGCGCCGAGTGACCAGATGTGGAGGTCGTGCAGGTCGCGCACGCCCGGCACCCGCTTCACGGCGGTGACGACCGAGTCGGTCCGCAGGTCCGAGGGGGTTGATTCGAGCAGGATGTCGACCCCCGCCTTGACCACCCGCCACGCGCTCCAGGCGATCAGCGCCGCGATCGCGAGGCTGAGCAACGGGTCGATCGGTAGCCACCCGGTGAGCACGATCAGCACCCCGGCGACGATGATCCCGCCGGATGCCCAGGCGTCGCCCCAGATGTGCATCAGCGCGCTGCGCACCGTGAGGTCACCCTGCATCGGCTGGAGTGAGCGGGCGATGACCAACGAGATGACCAGCCCGACCACGGCCGCGGCGGCCATCAGACCGCCCTGTACCGCTCCCGGATGCTGCAGCCGGCGAACCGCTTCGAACACGATCCCGACCACGATCGCCCCGAGCAGCAGGGCATTTGCCAGCGCGACGAGGATGCCCACCCGCTGGTATCCGAAGCTGCGCCGGGCGCTGGCCGGCCGCTGCACCTGGGCCAGAGCAAAGCTCGAGAGCGCCAGCACCACCAGGTCGGTGACGACGTGGCCGGCGTCGCTGAGCAAGGCGAGGCTATGCGCCCAGAGTCCGCCGACCACCTCAACGGCCAGCACGATCGCAGTCAGCAGGAGGGCCAGCCGCACCCGGGCGGCGGCGCCGGAGCTCACGTTCGCGAGCTGCATTGGCTTTATCTTATTGCGCATCTCCAAACCACCCGACGACCTTGCATTCACGCCGGCCACCGGGCAGCGGCTGCAATGGGCGCAGCTTCCGGATCATGTTCGGCGCGGCCTCGAGACCCGTCTCGGCTCAGCCGTCACCCGAGCCGATACCCAGTCCGGTGGCTTTTCACCCGGGGTGGCTGCGCGACTCGGACTGGCCAATGGTCGGTCAGCCTTCGTCAAGGCCGTTAGCGGGTCGATCAATCCGGATTCGCCCGGAATGCACAGGCGCGAAGCTCGCATCGCGGCGGCTCTGCCGACGTCGGTACCCACACCGCGATTGCTCGATTCCTACGACGACGGGGATTGGATCGCATTGATCTTCGAGGACATCGAAGGAACCACGCCGCGAACGCCGTGGCAGCAAGCCGAACTCGATCGTGTCCTCGACGCGGTTGGGGAGTTGACCGCTGCCTTGACTCCTGCACCGATCGCCGTGGAGCCGGTGAGCGAACTGATGCCCATGGTCTTTGCAGGCTGGAGTCGTCTCGCAGCCGGCGTCGAGTCGGGCCAGGACGACTTGCGAGGTGTTGACCCCTGGGCTCAGCGACACCTCGCCGAGCTGGTTGCCCTCGAGGCGCTCTCATCGGATGCCGCCTCGGGAGGGACAACGCTCCTCCACACTGACTTGCGGGCCGACAACATCCTGCTGACACCCTCCCGGGTGTTCTTCATCGACTGGCCCTGGGCGAGCCGTGGGGCAGCATGGGTCGACCTGGCGTTCATGTTGCCGAGCGTCGCCATGCAACGTGGCCCGAAGCCATGGGAGATTTTCGATGCGCATCCAGTCGGGCGTCGGGCCCCGGCTGCGGCTGTGACGGCCGTCGTCGCCGCCGCCGCGGGCTTCATGATCCGAGGGTCACGACTTCCGCCACCACCCGGCCTCCCAACGGTCCGCGCGTTTCAGCGCGACCAAGGCGTGCCGGCGCTCGAGTGGCTGAAGCGCCGCACCGGCTGGCGATAGCCCTCAGGCGAGTGCGGCGGCGATCGGCAGATAGAGCTGGCGATAGCGCCAGTACGGCTCGCGGTACGCGTCGCTGGCGGGGCCCGGGGTGGCCACCAGCTGGGGTGACGCCGCCAGGGCCGCAACCCGCTGCGCATCGGGCCAGGCGCCGAACCCAACCCCGGCGAGTAGGGCGGCGCCAAGCGCCGAGACCGCCGTGGTCGGCGTGGCCAGCAGCGGCTGGTCCATGACGTCGGCCAGCAGCTGGCGCCAGCGCCGGTCGAACGAGCCGCCGCCGGCCAGGCGGAGCTCGGTCATCGGGACGCCGGTGGCGGCCAGCGCCTCCAGCCCCTGACGAACGGCGAACGCCACCCCTTCGAGCGCGGCACGCAGCAGGTGACCCCGGGTGTGCCCGAGGCGCAACCCGATCCAGGCGCCCCTCGCCGTGGAGTCGAAATAGGGGGTCCGCTCGCCGGTGAGGTACGGCAGGAAGATCAGACCCTCGGCTCCGGGCGCGACGCTAAACGCCTCGGCGTACAGCTCATCCCAGGTCACGCCCAGTATGGCGCGCACCCATTCGAGCGCGATGCCGGCGTTCTGCATCGCAGCCATCGCGTACCAGCGGTCGGGCGCCGCCGCCCGAAAGCAGTGCGTCCGGCCCGTCGGGTCGATCGCGAGCCGGTCGCGTGGCGCGACCACCTGGGCGCCACTGCCGATGGCGAGCTGCACCGGGCCGGGCTCCAGCAGGCCGCCGGCCAGCGCCGCCGCCGCGGTATCGGCCGCGCCGCCGACGACCGGGAGATTGGGACGAACGCCGAGATGATCCGCCGCCGCCGGCGTCAGCACGCCGGAGATTTCAACCGATTCCCGCAGCGGCGCGAGGAAGTCGAGCCGGAGGTCGAGCGCATCGAGCAGATCCTTCGCCCAGTAATCCGTGGTCATGTCGTAGAGGAGGGTGCCCGAGGCATCGCTGGGCTCGCTGGCCGCCTCTCGAGTCAATCGCAACCGCAGCCAGTCTTTGGGCTGGAGGGCCCAGTGAGCCTGCCGGTAGTGCGCCCGCTCGTTGTCGCGGAGCCACAGCAGGGTTGGCCCGGCCATGCCGGTGGCGGGGGGATTGCCCAGCCGGCGTCGGAGGTCGGCGTCGAGCTCGGCGTACGCCTCGAGCTGGCGGCGCGCCCGGTTGTCGAGCCAGAGGATCGCGGGTCGCAGGGGCTGGCCGGCGTCGTCACTGAGCACCACGCCGTGCATCTGACCCGAAAGTCCGATGGCGGCGATCTCAGCGCCATGCACACCGGCCGCCTGTCGAACCGCCTGGCCGGCGGCCGCCCACCAGTCCTCCGGATCCGATTCGGCCCAGCCTGGTTGCGGCGTCGTGATTGGATACGCCGCCGATGCGGTGCCGACGATGGCGCCATCGACGTCGAGGACGAGCGCCTTGAGCGAGCTGGTGCCTAGATCGATTCCGAGGAACAAATGGCGCCCTCCCACGGCGCGAGCGTGAGCGTCCCCTTGAGCCGTTCGCCATGCCGTGAACCGGTGGTGCCCATCAGGACGAGGCCCGTAACACCCGGGACCTCGACTCGGTGGTCCGACAGGTTCAGCGCCACGGTGGTACCACTCCCCCGCTGCCAGACCCAGGCGTCGGCCGGTGCCGGGAGCTGCCGATACCTCCCGGCGTGGAGGTCGCGCCGCTCGCGCCGCAGGGCGATGAGGTCGCGGGTAAAACACAGCGTCGAGCCGGGACCGCGCCGCTGGTCCTCGACGTTGCGCGCGGCCGTATCCCCAAATGGGAGCCATGGTCGGACAGCTGCATCCGTGAACCCGGCGCCCTCCGCCTTGCGCCACGGCATCGGAGTGCGCTCCGGATCGCGACCTCGCGGCTGCGGCCAGTGGCGTTTGCCCAGCGGATCCTGAAGGTCTTCCCTGCCGATCGGGGTGTCGGGCATCCCAATTTCGTCGCCGTAGTAGAGCACCGGGGTGCCGCGCAGCGTCAGCAGGCTGAGCAGGGCGCAGCGCAGCTTGCGCTCGTCGCCGCCGGCCCAACGGGACATCACTCGCGACAGGTCGTGGTTGGATACGGTCCAGACCGGCCAGTTGCGGTCACCGAGAACCAGCTCGCTTTCTGCCACCACCTCGGCCAGCGCCCGCGCCGCGAACGGCGCGTGGACATAGGTGAAATTGAATGCCAGGTGCAACTCGTCACCCTCGCCGTAGAAGCGACCCATGCTACGCACCTCGAGGACGTAGGTTTCGCCGAGCAGGATCCGACGCGGCTGATAGGTGTCTGCCAGCCCTCGCCAGCGGCGCAGGACGTCGTGCACCTCTGGTCGCTCCGTGTTGTAGATGGGGCGCTGACCGAGGCGCTGGAGCCATGGGTTGTCATCGGCCGTCGCGGCCGGATTGTCGCGCAGCTCGCGGTCCTTGACGATGCCGTGCGCGACGTCGATCCGGAATCCCGCCACGCCGCGGTCGAACCAGAAGCGGTAGATGTCGTCAAAGGCATCGCGCACCTCGGGGTTCCACCAGTTGAGGTCAGGCTGTTCCGGCAGGAAGTTGTGGAGGTAGTACTGCCCCGTCCGCGCATCGAGCGTCCAGGCCGGCCCGCCGAACTGGCTCACCCAGTTGTTTGGCGGACCGCCGTCCGGCTTTGGGTCGGCCCAGACATACCAGTCACGATGAGGGGCCATGCGCGACGAGCGAGCGTCGATGAACCATCGATGGCGATCGCTGGTGTGATTGGGCACGATGTCGAGCACGACCTTGATGCCACGCCTGGCGGCCTCCGCGATCAGTTCATCCGCGGTCCTCAGGTCGCCGAACTGCGGTTGGACATTGCAGTAGTCCGAGACGTCGTAACCCACGTCCGCATCCGGCGATACCGTGATCGGGGTCAGCCAGATGGCGTCGATCCCCAGCCACTCCAGGTAATCGAGCCGGCTGATGATCCCGCTCAGGTCACCGATGCCGTCGCCATTCGAGTCCTGGAACGAGCGCGGGTAGACCTGGTAGATGACCCCGTCTCGCCACCATTCGCTGCCAGCCACTGGGCGCCATGCTAGCTGACGTCTTTCCGGACGCAGGTCGTTACAGGACTGATGATCCTGCTCGGCGTGAAGGCGGTGGCCAGGCGGCGAGTCCTTGCCACGTTCATCGCCCTTCTTCTCCTTCTCACCTCAGGCCTCGCGCTATGGTTGGGCCCGACGCCGACAGCCCACAGCGTCACCCGCTTCCAGGCGCAAAAGATCGCCGTGGCGCACTTGCTGCAGCCCGATGAGCTCCCGCATATCCAGGCCAAGCTGGTGCGCCAGTGGCAGCTGACCCTGGTCGATGGCAACGATGAAGGCCGCATCTGGTCGAACCAGCTGCTATGGCTCGTCCTCGTCCCTGGCGGCCATTTTTCTGCCGCCGGCTGCTGTGTGGCACCGGCATTCACCTGGAACATCGCCGTAATCAACGACAGCCCTGACGGCGCCGGACTCGATGGCGTCCTGGCTGGCTCGCCGGATGACGCCCCACTGTGGTTTTGGCTGCTTCCGGATCTATCCGGCGGCCGCCAGTAACCGCGGAACGACTACTTCGCCGGCACCGCGCTATGGCCGTTCGGCGAGATGCCGCCGGCGACCGCCTTGACCGATGGCTCGATGATGGCGTCGATCAGGCCGTAATCCTTCGCCTGGGCCGGTGTCATGAAGAAGTCGCGCTCGATGTCCCGCTCGACCTGCTCAATCGGCCGGCCAGTGTGCTGCGCGTAGATGCCGACGATGATCTCTCGCAGCCGGAGGATCTCCCGGGCGTGGATCTCGATGTCCGTGGCTTGCGACCGTTGCATGCCTCCGCTCGGCTGGTGCAGCACGATCGTGCAGTGCGGCAAAGAGTAACGCCTACCCTGACTCCCGCCGACCAGGATCAGCGAGGCGGCACTCGCTGCCATGCCGGTGCACAGCGTGCTGACCGGTGGGTGGACGTAGCGCATGGTGTCGTAGATCGCGAGCCCCGCCGACAGTGAGCCGCCCGGACTGTTGATGTAGATGCTGATCTCCTTGTCGGGGTCCTCGCTGTCCAGGAAGAGCAGTTGCGCGATCACGAGGTTGGCGATGTCGTCATCGATCTCGCTGCCAAGAAAGATGATCCGGTCACGGAGCAACCGCGAGTAGATGTCGTAGGCGCGCTCGCCGCGGGCGGTGCTCTCGATGACGTTGGGAACCAGGGCCATGAAATCCTCCTTATCGGTCGACGGTGAATCCAATGCGTCGCTTTGGTGGCATCGCCTGGGTGGACGCGAGGTAAAGGCTGAAATCGGCGACGCTGCGCAGCGCGTTCGGGCGCAGGCTGGCGGCCGCGATCCGGAGCTGCATCCGGGGATCGTCCGGCCAGCTGCGCCGCTGTTGCAGGGCCTCGCGGCTGCCCAGTCGCTGCGCGAGCTCGAGATACAGCTCGGCCACAGCCAGGTCGAGGGCCCGGGCGATCGCGACCAGCTTCTCGCTGGAGATGTCCTTGAGGCCGCGCTCTACCTCCGACAGGTAGGCGGTCGACATGTCGGCCGCCTGCGCCAGGGTGCTGAGGGACCGCTCGGCGTCCTCG
>Ga0209161_10000716_pt1 | contig 27093 bp, 19 predicted proteins | sample GraSoiAngelo_155_FD_186169 | JGI IMG/M metagenome (GOLD analysis project Ga0209161, IMG submission 186169) | Grasslands soil microbial communities from the Angelo Coastal Reserve, California, USA - 14_1009_13_30cm (SPAdes) (version 2) | ecosystem: Environmental > Terrestrial > Soil > Grasslands... | reverse complement strand
ACCGGTGGGCGACCACGCTGGCCGTCGAGCCCTCGGCGCTTCGCGTCGTCTCGGCCGTCGCGGCCACGCCGCTGCTCCACGCCTGCCGTGGCGCCTGGCACGACCGGCTGCCGCATGGATGGACGCAGGGCTACTGCCCCGTGTGCGGCGCCTGGCCGACGCTCGCCGAGGCCCGCGGCGTGGAACGGAGCCGTCATCTTCGCTGCGGCCGCTGCGGCGGCGACTGGCGCGGGGACGGGCTGGGTTGCCCCTTCTGCGCCAACGCGGACCACGCGATGCTGGGCTCGCTGGTCGGCGACGAGCCGCGGGAGAGCCGAAAGATCGAGACGTGTGGCGCGTGTGGCGGCTATCTGAAGTCGATCGCCACGCTCCGGGCCACGCCAGCCGACGCGCTCACGCTCGTCGACCTGGACACGGTCGAGCTCGACATCGCCGCGCTCGAGCACGGATACGTGCGGCCCGACGAGCCGGGCTATCGCGTGAGGGCGCGGGTGGTCGGCGCGTCCCAGTGAGGCGTGGAGCCAGGAGCGACCCGGCTCCGCACGCCCGTTTTCGTCGGTGAGGTCTGCGAGCCCGGCACCCGGTTAGTCCCCATACACGATGCGCTCACCGAGCTCGCCCTCCTGGATCATCTGCGCCAGCCGCGAGTGCTGGATCTTGCCGCTCGACGTCTTGGGGATCGTGCTCGATCGGACGAGGATGACCCGGGCCGGCCGGTGGCCGCGCGCCTTGTGGACGCGGCTGGTGATCTCGCGCACGAGTCCGTGGTAGTCGTCGGGCGACGCGTTCTCGCTGCGCACCTCCGCGACGACGTGGAGCCGCTGGGTGCCGGTCCGCTCGCTGTCGATGCCGACGGCGGCCGAGTAGCGCACGCCCTCGATGTGGTCGACGACCTCCTCGATGTCGGCCGGCAGCACGTTGGCGCCGCCGAGGATGATGAGGTCCTTGAGGCGCCCGGTGATGTAGAGGAAGCCTTCGGCGTCGACGAAGCCGAGGTCGCCCGTGCGGAGCCAGCCGCCCGGCATCAGGACCTTCTCCGTCGCCACCGGGTTGTTGTAGTAGCCCTTCATGACGCCGGGGCTCTTGACGCAGATCTCGCCTTCCTCGCCCATCGGACGCTCGTCGTTCGGCGCCTCGTCCTGCGGCGCCAGGATGCGGACGGAGACGCCGCGGCACGGCTGCCCGACCGAGAGGAAGCGCCCCTTCGCGTCGAGCCGGAGCGGCGCTCCACGCGGCACGATGGCGACCGCCAGCGTCGCCTCGGCCAGGCCGTAGCAAGGCCGGACGATTCGCTCCAGGCCGAAGTGCGACTCGAACGCCGCGATCGTCGACGTGCGCACGGGCTCGGCCCCGGAGAGCGCCGCCTTGAGGCTGCTGAGATCGATCCCGGTCGTGTCGCGGACGTTGCGCACGCAGTTCCGATATCCGAAATCGGGCGAGACGGTGAACGTCGCACGCACTTCCGTGCACAGCGTGAGCCACTGGCGCGGGTTGCGAAGGTCAGGCGGCAAGAGCCAGAGCGGCGTGGCGGTGAGCGGCGGCGTGAAGGAGCAGCCGATCAGGCCCATGTCGTGGTAGAGCGGCAGCCACGACACGACGCGGTCGTCGGCGGTGAGCCCGGCGGCCTCGGCCATGAAGTGGATGGTCGACACCACGTTGGCGTGCGTCAGCATCACGCCGCGCGGCTGGCCCGTGCTCCCCGACGTGTACTGCAGGAACGCCAGGTCCTCGGCCTTCACCTCGACGAACGGCGACCAGGACGTGTCGACGTCGAGGTCGGGCGGCTCCAGGACCATGCGGACGTTGGACGCCAGCGCGCAGCTCTCGTCCACGCCGGTGCGGAACCAGCCGATGGTCGCGACCGCGATCGCCTCGGAGTCGCGAAAGATGTTGGCCGTCATCTCCACGCCGAGCGTGGGATAGAGCGGGACCGGGATCGCACCGAGCCGTAGCGCGCCGAAGAACGTGTAGAAGAACTCGGCGCAGGTCGGATAGATGAGGCAGACCTTGTCGCCGACGCCCACGCCGGCGCGCGCAAGCCCGGCGGCGTACCGCGCGCTCTGCGCCCAGAGCTTGCCGTACGTCACCGTCTCGTCGAATAGATGGAAGTACTGCTGGTCGGGTGAGCGATCGGCGCGCCGCCGCATCATCTCGGTGAGCGTGGTGGCGGCTCTCACGTCGGCATCGACCAAGCGGGACTCTTCCTGGCGGCCTTCCACGGGCTCCGCTAGTCCGCGCGCGCGCCGAGCGTCGCCGTCGTGGCGTGTGCTTCGCCGTTCCTGAGATAGAGCACCGAGACGACGTCGCCGGGCCGCCGGTCGCGGAGCAGCGTTCTCACGTCCTCGAGCCCGTCGATCAGCGTCCCGGCGATGCGGACGATCACGTCGCCTTCGCGCAATCCCGCCTGCGCGGCCGCCGTTCCCGGGACCACACTGGCCAGCCGCAGACCGTCGCTGCCGCTAGGCGGCGCGGCGATGCCGAGGAACGCGCCGCCCGGTGCGGTGGCGGCGGCTGGCGCCCGGCGCCCAGCCGGTCGCGGGACCTGGGCGTAGACGGGCCGCGCGCCGTCGCTCGCGAGCTGCTCGATCATCCGCACCGCGACGGCGGCCAGGCGCGCCATGCCCCCCGCGTTGATCTTGTCCGCCGTGTCCGTCGGGCGATGGTAGTCGCCGTGACCGCCGGTGTAGAAGAACAGCACCGGAACCCCCGCCTCGTAGAAGCGGCTGTGATCAGACGGGCCGTGGGGATTGCCGAGGAGCTCGGCCGTCACGCCTTCGTGCTGGGCCGCGTCGCCCGCCATCGCGCGGAGGCCGCTGCCGCTGTCGCCGCCGGCGATGGTGACGCGCGTCCCTTGCATCCGCCCGACCATGTCGAAGTTGAGCATCGCGACGGTCTTCGTGAGCGGGATCGGCGGATGGCTCACGTAGTGGCGCGAGCCCAGCAGCCCGAGCTCCTCGCCGCCGAACAGCACGAAGACCAGCGTTCGCTGGGCGCCGCCCGCCGCCCCGAACGCGCGCGCCAGGCCGAGGACGACGGCGCTGCCTGACGCATTGTCGTCGGCGCCGGGGTGCACGACGCCGTCGACGCGACCGAGATGATCGTAGTGGGCGCCGATCACGATGGCCTCGCCCGCGCGCGCCGGATCGGTGCCGGGCAGGATTCCCACGACGTTCGCCGCCCGCGTCTCGTCCGCGGCCATCTCGACTCGAATCTTGACGCGCGCGCCCGTCGTGAACGACGCCGGCGCCCGCGCCGCGACCAGATCCTTCACGGCGGCGGCCGTGGTTCGGCCGGCCGGCGCCAGCAGGACGTCGGCCGTCGGGCGCGTGAGCGCAGCCGACACGAGGCCTACCCGGGCCGCGGTCGCCGGGGACGTCGGCACGCCGTCGCCGGCGATCAGCAGCGCGGCCGCGCCGTGCCGCTTCGCGGCGATCAGCTTGTCGAGGCGGCTCACGCGTGTTCCGCCGAGGTGCGGCGGCGCCCCTTCCAGCGCGAGCGCGATCTTTCCGCCGACGTCGACGGACGCGTAGTCGTCGTACCCGGCGTCCGGAAGGTCCGCGCCGTAGCCGACGAAGACGACGTCGCCGCCGGCCTCGCCGGCCAGCGACCCACCGTGCGGGGCCCACTCGCGGCTGGACTCGAAGCGCCGCGACGACGGTGCGGCGAGCTCCAGGCTGCTCGACGCCGCCGGGCGCGTCGTGGTCTCGAGGACGAACGTCTGGAGATACGATCCCGCGTCGCCGCCGGGCCGAAGGCCCGCGGCCGCGAGCCAGTCGGCGATCTGACGCGCGGCGTGATCGCCGCCGGCGGTGCCCGAGCGGCGGCCCTCCATTTCCGGAGCCGCCAGCGTCTCCACGTCGGCGCCGAGCCGCGCGGCGTCGGGCGGGACGACGGCGGCGCGCGCGAAAGCGCCCACGGCGGCGACCAGCAGAGACGCGAGCAGCAGGAAGGGGACAACCAGGCGGCGAGTCACACTCACATTTTACTCCAGCTGTGGTGGGGCGTACCCTCTCCAGCACGGGAGGAGTCGTAATGAAAATGTACGTGGCCGGCCAGTGGATCGACAAGGACCAGAAGATCGAGGTGCGCAACTCCTACGACAACAGCGTCATCGACACCGTGCCGCGCGCCGATCGGGGCGACATCGAGCGCGCGCTCCAGTCGGCCGAGCGCGGCGCGCGGGCGATGGCGAAGCTGACGAGCTACGAGCGCTGGAAGATCCTCCATCGCGCGGCCGAGCTGGTGGCCGCGCGCGTCGAGGAGCTCGGCACGCTGATCTCGAAGGAGGAAGGAAAGATCCTCGCCGAGGGACGCAGCGAGGCGCTGCGGGCCGTCGACACGATCATGGAGTCGGCCGAGGAGGCCAAGCGGGTCCACGGCGAGACGGTCGCGCTCGACGCGGCGTCCCACGGCAAGGGGAAGTTCGGCGTGACGATCCGCGTGCCGTGCGGCGTCGTGGTCGCCATCAGCCCCTTCAACTTTCCGCTGAACCTCGTGTGTCACAAGGTCGGCCCCGCGATCGCGGGCGGCAACGCCGTGATCGTGAAGCCGGCGACCGACACGCCGCTGTCGGCGATCCGGCTGACCGAGATCCTGCTCGAGGCCGGTCTGCCCCCCGAGGGCATCAACACGCTCACCGGGTCGGGTGGGGACATCGGCGACGCGCTGGTGGCCGATCGCCGCGTGCGCAAGATCACCTTCACCGGGAGTCGCGACGTCGGCGAGCACATCTGCAAGACGGCCGGCATCAAGCGCGTGACGATGGAGCTCGGCTCGAACGCGCCGGTGATCGTGATGCCCGACGCCGACCTGGACAGGGTCGCCGCCGCGGTCGCGTCGACCGGTTACGCGAACGCGGGGCAGGTCTGCATCTCCACCCAGCGCGTGCTGACCGCGTCGCGCGTCTACGACGACTTCCTCTCCGCGCTTCGGCCCAAGGTCAGCGCGCTCAAGGTCGGCAACCAGCTCGACGCCAGCGTCCAGATCGGCCCGATGATCCGCGAGAAGGAGGCGGTCCGGGTGGACGAGTGGGTGCGCGAGGCGGTGGCGAGCGGCGCGCGGGTCGTCACCGGCGGTACGCGCCAGGGCGCCATGTACGCGCCGACCATCGTGGCGGACGTCAAGCCGGACATGCGCATCTCGTGCGACGAGCTGTTCGGTCCGGCCGTCGCCGTCTCGCCGTTCACCGACATCGACGAGGCGATCGCGCTCGCCAACGACACGAACTACGGGCTCGCCGCCGGGATCTTCACCGAGAACCTCGAGTGGGCGTGGAAATTCGCGCGCGAGGTGCAGTCGGGGAACCTGCACGTGAACTGGGGTCCGCAGTGGCGCGCCGATCGCATGCCGTACGGCGGCCTCAAGGAGTCGGGCTTCGGAAAGGAGGGGCCGGCCTACGCGATCGAGGAGATGACCGAGCTGAAGATGGTCATCTTCCATCTCCAGTCCTGACGGGCGCGACGCGGCCGCCAGTCATCCGCACGAGGTCGTCAGGCGTGAGCTTGAAGACCGTGTTCGGGTGACCGGCCGCCGCCCAGATCTCCGGCCACTGCATCAGGTCTTCGTCGATCAGGATCGTGAGCGGCTCGGTGTGGGCGATCGGCGGGACGCCGCCGATCGCGTAGCCCGTCTTGGCGCGCACGAAGTCGGCGTCCGCGCGCGCGATGGGCTCGGCGAGGAGCCCGGCGACCTTCAGCTCGTCGACGCGATTGGCGCCGCTCGCGACGACCAGCACGGCGCGCTGGCTCTGGGCGCCGCGGAACACGAGGGACTTCGCGATCTGCTCGACGCGGCAGCCGACCGCGCGCGCCGCCTCGGCCGCCGTCCGCGCCGCTGCGGCAGCGCGACCACGGAGTGGCCGCCGCCGACCGCGGCCAGCGCGTCCTGCACTCGCTGAACGCTGGCATTTTCGATCATTGATAGACTCGCCTCGTCGGAGGCACCGTCTCGGCTCGTACGACCGTCACTTGATCGCGCGCACCGCGCGGGCGACGTCGGTCGGGTCGGGTCGCACCTGGTAGTTGTCGGCCACCGTGAGCCAGCGGACGATCCCCTCGCGGTCGAGGACGATGGTCGCCGGCGCCGGCACGTCCTGGCCTTTGTCGCCACCGCGAGCGTGGAGGAGGCCGTACCGCTGCGTCACCGTGAGGTCGCGGTCGGCGAGAAAGCGGTAGCGGGCCTTCAGCCGCTCGGCGAGCTCCTGGCTCCGCTCGTTCGTATCGGGGCTGATCGCCAGGATCTGCACGCCCTCGTCACCCAGCTCTGTGAGCACCGCTCCAAGCCCTTGGAGCTCCGACACGCAGAAGGGTCACCAGTAGCCGCGGTAGAAGACCACCACGACCGGCGTGCGGCCGCGGAACGACGCGAGCGTGACGGGCGTTCCCTTGGCGTCTGGCAGCGTGAAGTCCGGCGCCGGCTGGCCGACGCGCAGTATGGGCGGACCCAGCGGGATCCTCGCCATGACGAAGTTGAAGTAGCCGCCGAGCCCCAGGAGCGCCACCGAGAGCGCGAGCGCAATCAGATTTGGCCATCGGGGCGCTCGCACCGTGGCCACGGCCGCGATCGCCGCCGCGAGCGCGAACGCGGCGACGTAGAGCGGCGGGTGGTTGCGAATGAAGGGCACGCGCAGGAAGGAGAAGTAGCCGACGATGGCCCCGATCGAGAGCGCCACGCTGAACAGCGCCGGGCCGTACTTGCTCATCGCCCGAGAACGATCCGGTCGAAGGTCTCCGCGAACGCGTAGCCCTTCGGCTTGCCGAGCTCGGCCGAGCGCTCGCGCACGCGCTTCTCGACCCCCTCGAAGTCCTTGAACTGGCTCGCGTGGCACGCCAGCGCCTTGATCTTCAGATCGATGACGTCGGTGATGTCGACCACGAGGTTCGGGGTCTCCCACTGCATCAGGTAGACCTCGAGCACCTTGTGCGGCTCGTGGTCGGGCATGAGCTCCGGGAACGACATGTGGTCGCGGGCCAGCGGATAGACGCAGTCGAGGGCGACGCCGGCGGTGACGCGATGATCGCGGTGCGAGCCGCCGAGATTGTACGTGCGATTCGGGTTCATCGCGATCAGAAGGTCCGGACGCCACTTGCGGATCTGCCGCGTCACGTCGCGGCGCAGGTCGCGGGTGTCCTCGACCTCACAATCGGGATAGCCGAGGAACTCGATGCGCGACACCCCGAGCGTGCGGGCGGCGTTGCGCTGCTCCTCCGCGCGGATCAGCGCCAGGCGCTCGGGCGTCATCGTACGGTCGCTCGAGCCCTTGTTGCCGTTCGTCACGATCACGTACGTGACCTCGCAGCCGTCCTTGACCAGCTTGGCGATGGTTCCACCGGCGCCGAACTCGGAATCGTCGGGGTGCGCCGTGACGACCATAGCGCGTTGGATCTTCTCGGGCTTGTCGGACAAGTCTTAGCCTCCGTTGTAGCGGGTGCCTTTTGGGCCGGCCTGGACCGAGGGTGGCCTGAGATAGATGCGACCCGGCTCCGCTCGCCCGGTCAGCCCTTCGGTGCGACTTGGCTCCGCTCGCCTGGTCAACCCTTCGGTGCGACTCGGCTCCGCTCGCCCGCTCAACCGTTTGGTGCGACCCGGCTCCGCTCTCCCGCTCATCCCTTCGATGCTGGTCGAACCCGCTTAGATGCGTGGGTCCAGGATACTGATTCTGGGGGTGGGGTGGGAACGGCTATAATCGCGCGATGCCGACGGCCGCTCGGCGCCGGGCGGGAGTCGTGGCCCTGCTCGGTCTCCTCGCCGGCGCGCTCCTCCTGATGCCGGCGCCGGGCAACCCGGGAGCACTCAGGCTCGCCGGGATCAGCCTGCTCTGGTGGTACGCCGCTCTCGCCGCTCCGCTCGCCGCCGTACTCGTGGTGGTCGCCGTCGAGCGCGGGGCCGCGGCCGAGGGCGCGGCGCCCGCCGGCTCCGCCGCGGTCAGCGTCGCGGCGTGGGCGTCACCCATCATCCTCGCGGTCGTCGCGGCCTCCGTCTTCACCGGCGCCGTCGAAGCGCCGGCGGCGATTCTCGCGATCACGGTGGCGCCGCTGATCGCGCTGCTCGTCCCGTCCACGCGCGAGACGATACGCGAGAATCCCGTCGCGCCCGTGGCGACGGGCCTGAGCATCGGGCTGATCCTCTGGGCGAACCTCTCGCTGCTGGGTGACGTCGCGGGCGCACTGGGCTATCCACGGCGCGCGTCGAGCCTGCTGGCCGCGGCGCTCGCCCTGGTGGCCGTCCGCTTGCGCGCCGACTTCGTCGCCGGCGGTAAGGGGCTCGTCCTGCTCTACGCCGGCGTTCTCGGCTTCGTCGTCCCGGTGGCGTTCGTCGCGCCGACGGTGGCGGTTGCTCCTTGGAACGCGTGGCGCGACGTGGCGTCGCGACCGGCACTCACGTTCGGCGAGCGCCATGCGTGGGTGACCGAGGGTCGGACCCTCGTGATACCGGTCGCCCTCGACTTCACGGAGGCGCATCGCGTCACCGCGCTCGCGCCGGCGACGTTTCGAGTCTTCGAGCTCGACCGGCTCCGCGAATGGCAGCTGCGCGCGGGCGACTCGCTCTCGCTGCGCCCCGGCGACCGGCTGGTGCTGGACGCCGGGGCGCGCTTGAAGTTCGAATCCGGCAAGCGTGTCCCGGGGGCGGCGGCCTCGGGTATCACGTGGGCCGATCCGCCGGAGCGGGGAACCGCGTCGACGGCGGCGCGGGCGCTCGGGGCGATGTTCTCGCTGGTCGGCGGCGCGCTCGCGCTGTTCCGGTCGCGCCGGGCCGCATCCGGTGAGGGCCTGCCGACCGGCGCGGGACTCATGCTCTCGCTGGTGCTCGTGGCCGCCTGCCTCGGTATCTACGCCGCCTATGCCGCGCCAGGGCTTTCCATCGGGGTACCGCCGCTCGCCGCGGTGTTCGGCTTGCCGGCGGCGGTGGTTCCGGGCGCTGCCGGCCGGACCCTCACGCTGGTGGGCGCCGCCGGGCTCCTCGTCCTCTTCCTCGCGACCGCGACCGCGTTGAGCGACATCCTCGACGCGACGCTCGCGGGTTCGGGCCGACGGAAGTCGGGCTTCCTCTCCATCGGGTCGCCCCTGGTGCGAACGTTGCTCTCCGATCCACCGACCGTGATCCTGGTCCTGTCGGCCGGCGCCGCGGTCGTGTGGCCGGACGACGCGTCGCGCATCCTGTTCGCCGGGCTCGGGCTGACGGCGTCGACGATCGTGGCGCCCCGTCTCGCGGGCGACGGCCGCTGGGCGCGGCTGGTCGGCTCGCTCGTCGGCATGATCGCGTTCGCCGCGGTCGCCTTGTACGGTAGGCACCTGCCGGGGTGGGCCGGCGCGGTGTGGACCTACCCGGCGCTCGCCGCCGCCCCCTTGGCGTGGACCGCGAGCCGTATAATAGAGCGCCATGGCGAGTGATCGGATCGTGATCCGCGGTGCCCGAGAGCACAACCTCAAGAACATCGACCTCGAGATTCCCCGCGATCAGCTGGTGGTGATCACCGGGCTCTCCGGCTCGGGCAAATCATCGCTCGCCTTCGACACGATCTACGCGGAGGGCCAGCGTCGCTACGTCGAGTCGCTTTCGGCCTATGCGCGTCAGTTCCTCGAGCAGATGGAAAAGCCGGAGGTGGACTCGATCGAAGGTCTCTCGCCCGCCATTTCCATAGAGCAGAAGACCACGTCGAAGAATCCCCGCTCGACCGTGGGCACCGTCACCGAGATCTACGACTACCTGCGCGTGCTGTTCGCGCGGATCGGCGTCCCGCACTGCCCGAGCTGCGATCGTGTGATCGCCGCGCAGACGGTCCAGCAGATGGTCGACCGAGTGCTCGCGCAGCCGTCCGGCACGCGGCTGCTGGTGCTGGCGCCCGTCATTCGCGGCCGCAAGGGCGAGTACAAGAAGCTCTTCTTCGATCTGCAGCGCCAGGGGTACTCGCGGGTCCGCGTCAACGGCACGATCCGTGAGGTTGGCGAGGACATCGAGCTGGATAAGAAACGCAAGCACACGATCGAGGTGGTGGTAGATCGGCTGATCGTGCGCGAGAACCTCGGCTCACGCCTGGCGGACTCGCTGGAGACCGCCTTACGCCTGGCCGACGGCATCGTCACGGTCGAGACGGTTGACGGCGGACACGAAGCCACGAGCACCTCCAGCAGGCCACCCGCGGCCAAAGCCGGTCTCAAGGACCTCGCCACCACAACCGGCCCCGCCCACACGTTCTCCGAGAAGCTCGCCTGCGCCGAGTGCGGGATCTCGTTCCCCGAAGTCTCGCCGCGGATGTTCTCGTTCAACAACCCGTACGGCGCCTGCCCGGAGTGTAGCGGGATCGGCTCGCGCGAGGAGATCGACCCCGACCGGCTCGTGCCGAATCCCGCGCGCTCGCTCAAGGACGGCGCGCTGGCGCCGTGGGCGGGGCGCGAGACGACGTACTTCCGGCAGACGCTTCAGGTGTTGGCGAAGCGGCACCGGTTCTCCCTCGAGACGCCGTGGTCCGAGCTGCGCAAGGGCGTGCGCGAGGTGATCCTGCACGGCGAGCGCGACGGTGGATTCGAGGGCGTCGTCAAGACGCTCGAGCGCCGATATCGCGAGACCACGTCGGACGAGGCGCGGTCCGACATCGAGCTGTTCATGACCGAGCGTGCCTGCCCGGCGTGCAAGGGCTCGCGGCTGCGCCCGGAGTCGCTCGGCGTCAAGGTCGGCGGCCGCTCGATCGCGGACGTCGTGCGGCAGACCATCAAGGACGCCGGCACGTTCTTCGACGCCCTCACGCTGACCGAGCGGGAGACGGCCATCGCCCGGCGCGTGCTCAAGGAGATCCGCGAGCGGCTCGGCTTCCTGATGAACGTCGGCCTCGACTACCTGACGCTCGACCGGCCGGCCGGCACGTTGTCGGGCGGCGAAGGGCAGCGGATTCGCCTCGCGACCCAGATCGGGTCGAGCCTGGTCGGCGTCCTCTATATTCTCGATGAGCCATCGATCGGACTGCATCAGAGGGACAATCGAAGACTGCTCGAGACCCTGAAGCGCCTTCGTGATCTCGGTAACACGGTGCTCGTCGTGGAGCACGACGAGGAGACGATCCGCTCGGCGGATTATGTTATCGACCTGGGACCGGGCGCCGGCGAGCTCGGCGGCCATCTCGTCGCCGTCGGCACCCCCGACGAGATCATGGCGAACGGCGACTCGCTGACCGGGCGCTACCTCTCGCGCGCGCTGACGATCCCGGTGCCGGCGACTCGGCGCAAGGGCAGCGGCCACTTCATCACGATCCACAACCCGCGCGAGCACAACCTCAAGGGCATGGCGGTGAAGATCCCGCTCGGGACCTTCACCTCCGTCACCGGCGTGTCGGGCTCGGGCAAGTCGACGCTGGTCAACGACATCCTTTACCGCGCGCTCGCGCAGATGCTGCATCGCGCGCAGGACCGCCCGGGCGCGCACGACCGGGTCGAGGGCGCGCAGCGGATCGACAAGGTCGTGGACATCGACCAGTCGCCGATCGGCCGCACGCCGCGCTCGAACCCGGCGACCTACACCGGCGTGTTCACGTTCATCCGGACGCTGTTCGCGCGGACGCCCGAGGCGCGGATGCGCGGCTACCAGCCCGGCCGGTTCTCGTTCAACGTCAAGGGCGGACGCTGCGAGGCCTGCCAGGGTGACGGGCTCGTCAAGATCGAGATGCACTTCTTGCCCGACGTCTACGTGACCTGCGACGTGTGCAAGGGGCGGCGCTACAACCGCGAGACGCTCGACGTCCACTACAAGGGGATGAGCATCGCCGCGGTCCTGGACATGACCGTGCGCGAGGCGCTGGCGTTCTTCGACGCGGTGCCCGTGATCAAGTCCAAGCTCGCGACGCTCGACGACGTCGGCCTCGACTACATCCGCCTGGGCCAGTCGGCGACGACCCTGTCGGGCGGCGAGGCGCAGCGCGTGAAGCTCGCCACCGAGCTCTCGCGGCGCGCCACCGGCAAGACGCTCTACATCCTCGACGAGCCGACGACCGGTCTGCACTTCGCGGACATCCAGAAGCTCCTGGAGGTGCTCAACAAGCTCGTCGATCAGGGCAACACCGTGGTGATCATCGAGCACAACCTCGACGTGGTGAAGACCGCCGACTGGGTCATCGACCTCGGGCCCGAGGGCGGCGACGACGGCGGCCGCGTGGTGGCCACCGGCACGCCCGAGGAGCTCATCCGTCACCCGGAGCGGACCTATACGGGGCAATTCCTGCGACCGCTCTTGACCGGCGCCTGACGCATGCGCCGGACCAAGATCGTTTGCACGATCGGTCCCGCCAGCAGCAGCACCGCCGAGCTCGACCGGCTCGTCGCGGCCGGCCTGGACGTCGCGCGCCTCAACTTCTCGCACGGCACGCACCAGGAGCACGCCGAGGTCATCCGTAGAATTCGCGAGGGCGAGGCGCGGTGGGGCCGGCCGGTCGCGATCTTGCAGGATTTGCAGGGGCCCAAGATCCGGCTGGGCACGTTCGGGCCCGGCGGCGGCGCGCGCGTCGACCTCGAGCCGGACGGCGTGTTCGCGCTCAGCATGCGATCGGTCGTCGGCACCGCCGAGCGCGCGTCGATCACCCATCCCGAGTTCTTGAAGGATTTGCGGCCGGGCGATCAGCTCTGGATGGACGACGGGATGATCCAGCTTCGCGTCGAGGCCGTGCTGGCGGACGAGGTCCGCTGCCGGGTGGTCGTCGGCGGGCGCATCAGCGACCACAAGGGGCTCTCGCTGCCGCACGTGTCGCTGCCGATGTCCTGCCTGACCGACAAGGACCGCGAAGATCTGAAATTCGGCCTCCGGCAGCGCGTCGACTTCGTCGCGGTCTCGTTCGTGCGCTCGGCCGGCGACATCGAGGAAGTGCGGAGCTTCCTGCGGGCCGAGGGCGCCGACGACGTGCCGCTGGTCGCCAAGCTCGAGCGGCACGAGGTCCTCGCCAACTTGCCCGGTATCCTGAACGTCGTCGACGCGGTCATGGTCGCCCGCGGCGACCTCGGCGTGGACGTGCCGCTGGAGGACGTGCCGCACATCCAGAAGGAGATCATCCGCCAGGCGCGCGGCGCCAAGGTCGCCGTGATCGTCGCCACCCAGATGCTCGAGTCGATGGTGACGCATCTGCGCCCGACCCGCGCCGAGGTCTCGGACGTCGCGACGGCGATCTTCGACGGCGCCGACGCGGTCATGCTGTCGGCCGAGACGGCCACCGGACGGTATCCGGCCGAGGCCGTCGCGGTCATGGCGCGGATCGCCGAGCGCGCGGACGGCGCCGTGCTGACCATCGACCGGGAGCGGCGACGGCGTCCGAGCGCGAGCTTTCCGGAGGCGATCTCGGACGCGGCGGCGACCGCGGCGCAGGCGCTCGACGCGCGCGCGATCGTGGCGTTCACCGAATCGGGCTTCTCGGCCCGCCTCATCTCCCAGGCGCGCCCGAGCGTGCCGATCATCGCGCTCACGCCGTTCGTCGAGGTCCGGCGACGGCTGGCCCTCTCGTGGGGGGTCGCCTCGCGTCTCATCCGGAAGGTCGAGACGACCGACGAGATGATCGAGGAGGTCGAGGCGACCCTGCTCGGCGACGGCGCGGTGCGCGCCAACGACGTGATCGTCATCATCTCGGGCTCGCCGATGTGGGTCCGCGGCACGACGAATCTGCTCAAGCTCCATCGGGTGGGCGAGCGCCGCACGTGAGGCTCGCGCTCGGACACCGATCCGTGCGCGGCCTGATCCTCCTCCTCGTCGGTCTCCTCACGCTCTGGTCCGTCGCCGGCTTCCTGCTGTCGCGCCAGCTCGCGTCGCGCCAGGCGACCACCGTCGGCGCCGCGCTCGCGTCCGTTCAGGCCATCGTGGCGACCGCGTTCGAGGACGTGCGCCGCGAGGCGTGGCTTCTGTCCCAGGACCCGGCGGTCGTCGAGGGCACGAACCGAAGCGACTGGGCCACGCTCGCACGCGGCGCGGGGCCGCGGATGCAGGCGTTGACGCGAGAGCGCTTCGCCGACCTGCTGCTCATCGTCGACGCGACCGGCACCCCGCTGGTCCAGGTGCCAGTTACGCGGCCCGTCCTCGTGCCGGCGATGGCCCGGCCACGGGAGACCGTCGCGCGCCTCGCCGTCGTCGACGAGCGGCTCTACGTCCTCGGCATCGCGCCGCTGCCCTCCGGCATGGTGGTCGTCGGCCGGCGCTTCGAGGCGCTCGAAGCCTCGCTGGCGCGCTTGCCGACGCGTGCCGCGCTCGTGGTGGTCTCGGGCGACCGGGCTCTCGGCTCCACGCTGGCCGGCGCGCCGACGCAGGGCTGGGAGGCCGTCGTCCGGGCCGGGGAGATGAGCATCAAGGGCGAGTCGTGGACCTTGCGTCCGGTCGCCGAAGCCGGCGGCAGCCTGTGGGTGCTGGTGTCCGAGCGCGACCATCACGGTGAGAGTTGGCGGCTCTGGTTCTGGTGGGCGGTCTCGCTCTGCGGCGCGGTGGCCGCCGCGGTCGGCGTGGTCGTCGTCGGCATGGTCTGGGGGCGGTCGAGCGCCCCGACCGACGGCGAAGCGCGCAAGGGCTCGCCGCGCGAGGCGCCGTCGCGAGAGCTGCGCGGGCCTGAGGGACGCGAGGCGCCGGCCGCGCGGCGGAGCCGCGAGCTGGAGGCGCTGCACGCCATCGTGGTGGCGACCGGCAGCGGCGACGACCTCGGCGTCACCGCCGAGCGCACGCTCGAAGTGGCGTGCGCGCTGGCGCGGACGCCCGCCGGGGGCGTGCTCCGCTACGACCGCGCGGCGGAGACGCTCGTCCTGGTCGGCCATCGCGGTCTTCCGCCCGCCGACGTCGAGCGGCTCCGCGTCCGCCCGCTCGACCGGAGCCACGTCGGCGAGGTGATCCGCACCGGCCGTCCCGTCGTCGCGGACCTCGCGGCGTCGCACGTGCTGACGCCCGAGCTCGCCGAACGAGTCACGGCCGAAGGCTACCGGACCCAGCTCGCGCTGCCGATCCCCGTGAGCGGCCGGACGTGGGGCGTGATGGCGTTGATCTCACGGGACGTGCTCGCCTTCGACGCCGACGAGCTGAATCTATTCCAGGCGGTCGCGCATCAGGTGGGACAGGCGGTCGCCCGCGCCACCCTCCTGGCCGAGAGTCGCGAGAAGAGCCGCCGGCTCGAGACGCTCGCGCGCCTGGCCCACACGCTGACCGCCACGCTGTCGCTCGACGAGGTGTTCCAGCGCGTGGTCGACGCCGCGGTCGAGCTGTTCGGCTCGAGCGCCGCGCAGCTGTGGATCGTGGACGACGACGAGCGTCACGTCTCGCTCCGGACCGAGGCGGGGACGACCGGCCGAGTGAATCCGGTCGCGCGTCTGCCAGTGGGCGACGGGCTGGTCGGGAGCGTCGTCGCCACGCGCGAGCCGCTCGAGGTCCTGGACGTGCTCAACGACCCACGCTCCCGATTCGTCGAGCGGGTCCGCGCCGAAGGCGTGGTCAGCGTCGTCATCGTGCCGCTGGAGGTCGGAGTCCGAGCCCTCGGCGCGCTCGCCCTCGGCGCCCGCGTCCGGCACGCCCACACCCTCGAAGAGATCCAGCTCCTGGGCTCCCTGGCCTCGCACGCCGCGAACGCGATCAACAACGCCAAGGCGTTCGCCGACGAGCGCGCCCGGCGCGCGTACCTGGCGGCGCTGCTCGAGATCAACAAGAAGATCGGCGGGGCGACGCCGACCGCCGGGCTGCTCTCCTCGATCGCCGAGGAGGCGGCCCGTCTTCTCGAGGTCGACAACGCGGGGTTTCGCCTGCTCGACGGCGACGAGCTGGTCCTGGCGGGGCTCGCCGGCGCCGCCCGCGAGACGATGATCCGCCAGCGCATCCGGGTCGACGAGAGCCTGAGCGGCCGCGTCATGATGAGCGGCGGGACGATCAACTGCGAGCTCGCGGCGGTCAGCGACGTGGTGCCGGAGCATCACGAAGCTCAGCAGCGGCTCGGGTACACGACGTTCCTCGGTGTACCGCTCACGGTGGCGGCCCGCACGATCGGCGTGCTCACCTTCCGGGCGCGGCGACCGTTCTCGGCCCGCGACCAGGAGATCGCCGAGGCGTTCGCCGGGCAGGCGGCGATCGCCCTCGAGCACTCCCGCCTCTACCACGAGGCCACGCGCCAGGCGCAGCGCATGCGCGCGCTGGCCGACCTCGGCCGGCTCCTGTCGGAGACCCTCGATCCCGACCTGGTCGCGCAGCGGGTCGCCGACAACGCCCGCGGCGTGCTGGGCGCGGAGTCCTCCACGCTCTATCGGCTCGAGGCCGAGTCCGCGACGCTCGTCGCCTTCGCCGTCTCGGGCGATTCGGGCGTGGCGCTCGGCCGGAACCGGGTGATGCCCCGGGGCGTCGGCGTCGCGGGCCTCGCGGTCGAGGAGCGCCGGCCCTTCGCGACCGCCGACATCTCGACGGACGGTCGCTTCACGTTCACGGACGAGACGCGCCCGCGCCCCGAGCTCGGCGGCCATCGCGCGGTGCTGGCCGTGCCGCTGCGCGTGGGCGACCGCGTCGTCGGAGCGCTCGCCGTCGGCGACCAGCCCGGGCGACGATTCGGCGAGGACGAGATCCGCATGGCCGAGGCGCTCGCCGACCAGGCGGCCCTCGCGCTGGAGAACGCCCGGCTCTACACGGAGGGCGCGCGCCGCCGGCTCGAGGCGGAAGAGCTGGCGCGGCTCGCCCGCACGCTCACCGAGAGCCTGGATCCCAAGGCGGTCGGCGAGCGGATCGTCGAGAGCGTCATCGCCTTCTTCCGCGCCCAGTCCGCGGCGCTGCGGTTGCTCCAGACGGACGGGTCGCTCGTGACGCTCGCGCTGGGCGGGCACATTCGCACCACGCTGGAGCTCGGATCCACCGTGCCCGCCGGTGCGGGGGCGTCGGGCCGCGCCGTCGCCGAAGGGAGGGCGGTCGCGTCATCCGATGTCTTCACGGATCCCGCCTTCGTCATGACCGACGAGCTGCGGGCGACGATGCGACGCGCCGGCGACGCCGCCGTCCTGGCGGTGCCGCTCCGGGCGAAGGGACGGATCATCGGTGCCCTGTACCTCGGCGATGCGTCCGGCCGCGTCTTCTCCCCGGCGGAGGCGGCGCTGCTCGAGGCGATCGCCGACCAGGCCGCGCTGGCGCTGGAGAACGCGCGGTTGTTCTCGCTCGAGGCGGCGCGCCGCGCGCAGATCGCGACGCTGGCCGAGGCCGAGCGCGAGCTGGCGCCCGAGCTCGACCCCGCGCGTCTGTTCACGCTGATCGTCGAGCGCGCCACGCGGTTGTTCGAGGCCAACGGCGTCATCTACGTCGTCGAGCGCGATCGCCTGCTGGTGCCCCGCGCGTGGACCGAGGGCGGCGGGTTCGGGGACATCACCGTCCCCTTCGGGCACGGCGTCGTCGGCGCCTGCGCCGACCAGCGCCGCGGGCTGATCGTGAACGACTACGCGGAGTCGGGCGTCGCGCTCCAGCGCTGGCTCGATCTCGGCGTGCGGCGGGCGATGGCGTGCCCGCTGGTCTTCCAGGACCGGCTGCTCGGCGTCATCGCCATGAATCGCGCGGGGGACCACGCGGCGGCCTTCCTCGACGACGACCTGGCGGTGCTGGAGAGCTTCGCCGCGCGGGCGGCCATCGCGCTGGAGAACGCGCGGCTCTACGCCGAGGCTCGCGAGCGGGTGCGCGAGACGGAGACGCTGCTCTCGCTGAGCCAGGCGATGTCGACGACGCTCGACCTCCAGGCCCTCATCCGCCATTTCCTCCGCCGCGTGACGCATGCCCTCGGCGCGGACACGGCGGGTGTCTGGTTGCTCGACGAGGAGGGGACGCGCCTCCAGCCGACCGCCGGCTATCACGTTCCCGATGATCTCCGTGCGCGCCTGACGGGGTATAGCGTCGCGCTCGCCGAGCACGCCTACTTCGAGGAGGCGATCCGGACGAAGCGGCCGGTCTTCTCGGCCGATGTGGCTGGCGATCCGCGCATTCCGAAGTTCGCCAAGGATCTGCTGACGCCCCGGAGCGACCTGTTCGTCCCGATCTTCGCGAAGGAGCGGGTGATCGGCGGGTTCTCGGTGATCTGGTGGGACCAAGTGCGCGAGCTCTCGGCGAGCGAGGTGGCCCTGATGGAAGCCGTCGCGACGCAGGCCGGGGTCGCCCTCGAGAACGTCCGACTCTTCGAGGAAAACCGGCGGCAGGTCGAGGAGCTCTCGGTGCTCCACGAGCTGTCGCGGGCGGTCACCGGGCAGCTCGATCGGGTGGCGCTCATCGACGCCATCCGGGTGCAGGTCGCGCGCGTGCTGGACGCCCGTCACCTGTTCGTCGCGCTCCACGACCCGGAGCGCCGGGAGCTCGAGATCGCGCTCCGCGTCGTCGACGGCGCGCCGGACGCGCGGGCGCCCCTCCGATATCCGGTCGGCTCGTTCGGGCTCATGGCGGTCGTCATCCAGAGCGGCCGCCCGCTCCGCACCGACGACTATCTCGGTGAGTGCGCGCGCCTCGGCGTCGAGCCGACGGTGGCCGTCGCGCCGCTGCGGTACTTTCTCGCCGTGCCGATGACCGCGGACGAGACGGTGCTCGGCGTGCTGGGGCTTCGGAGCGGGGAGCGGGCCTTCACCGCCGCCCAGGAGCGTCTGCTCACGAACATCGCCCACCTCGCCGCGCTCGCGCTGCGCAGCGCGCAGCTCTTCGAGGAGCGCACGCGGACGTACCGCGAGCTGACCGCGGCGCAAGACCAGCTGGTCCGGACGGAGAAGCTGCGCGCGCTCGGCGAGATGGCGTCGGGCGTGGCCCACGACTTCAACAACCTGCTCGCCTCGATCCTGGGCCGAGCCCAGCTCACGCTCCAGCGACTCGAGGACCCGCAGCTGCGTCAATGGCTCAAGGTGATCGAGCGCGCCGCGCTCGACGGGGCGCAGACCGTGCGGCGGCTCCAGGAATTCACGCGGACGCGCCGCGACCAGCCCTTCGTCGCGGTCGACCTCAACGAGATCGTGCGCGAGGCGCTCGAGATCACCCAGCCGCGCTGGAAGGAAGAGCCGAGTAGCCGCGGCGTGGCGCTCGACGTGCGCACCTCGTTCGCGCGCGTGCCACGGGTGGCGGGCGACCCCGCCGAGCTGCGCGAGGCGATGACCAACCTCATCCTGAACGCGCTGGACGCGATGCCGGGCGGCGGGTCGCTGACGCTCGCCACCTTCACCGAGGACGACGAGGTCGTGGTGACCGTGGCCGACTCCGGCGTCGGCATCCCCGAGGCCATCCGCGGCAAGATTTTCGACCCGTTCTTCACGACGAAGGGCCCGTCGGGGACCGGGCTCGGGCTCTCCATGACGTACGGCATCCTGACGCGCCACGGCGCGCGCGTCGCCGTCGAGAGCCAGGAGGGCCACGGCACCACGTTCCGCCTCCGGTTCACGCCGAGCACGGCGCCCGAGCGCGTGGAGAGCGGGTCGACCGCGGAGGTCACGCCGCCCGGGGTGTCGCTGCGCTGTCTGGTCGTCGACGACGAGGACGAAGTGGGCGCGGTGCTCGGCGACGTGCTCGAGATGGCGGGTCATCGGGTGGTCGTGCTCAACGACGGTGGTGAGGCGATCGAACGGATCCGCACCGAATTCTTCGACCTGGTGTTCACCGACCTGGCGATGCCGCGGGTGTCCGGCTGGCAGGTAGCCCAGGCCGTGAAGGAACATGCCCCCGAGGTGCCCGTGGTCCTCGTCTCCGGATTCGGGGTCGAGCTGTCGGCGGAGGAGCGCCGGACCCACGGCGTGGATCTGGTGCTCGGGAAGCCGTTGAGGATGCAGGACGTCTTGAACGTCGTCGGCGCGGTGGCCCGGCGGCGCCTCGGACTGACCTGAACCGGAGGACGACCGATGAGCTTCGAGTTCTTGACGCTGGACCGCAGCGAAGGAGTCGCGACGATCACGCTCAACCGGCCGGACGCGTTCAACGCGCTCAGCCTCGGGCTCGGCCGCGAGCTGTTCCACGCCGCGCTCGACGTCGACGAGGACCCGGCCGTCCGCTGCGTCGTCGTCACCGGGGCCGGCCGCGCCTTCTGCGCCGGCGGCGACGTGAAGGATTTCTCCGACAACCTCGAGCGCATCGGCGTGCTGGTCAAGGAGCTCACGACGTATCTGCACGGGACCGTGTCGCGGTTCTGCCGCAGCGACAAGCCCGTCATCATGGCGGTGAACGGTGTCGCCGCCGGCGGCGGTCTCAGCTTCGCGCTCTCCGGCGACATCGTCGTGGCCTGCGAGTCCGCGCGCTTCACGATGGCGTACTCGCGGATCGCCGCCACGCCCGACGGGTCGTCGTCCTACTTCCTGCCGCGGCTCGTCGGGCTCCGCCGCGCGATGGAGCTCTACTTCACGAACCGCGTCCTCACGGCGCGGGAAGCGCTCGAGTGGGGGCTGGTGACGCGCGTGGTGCCGGACGCCGAGCTCGCGACCGCGGTCAAGACGCTGGCCCGGGAGCTCGCGCAGGGACCGTCGAAGGCCTTCGGTGGCGCCAAGCGGCTGTTCCATCAATCGACGTGGGAGAGCCTCGAGACCCAGATGGAGCACGAGGCGCAGGCGATCGCCGCCAGCGGCCGCACCGAGGATTTCAGGAACGGGGTGACCGCGTTCGCCCGCAAGCAGGCGCCGACGTTCCGCGGGAAGTGACCCGCGGACGATCGCAACCCGAGTCGGGAAGAAGGAGCGCGGGCTCGTGGGGCGCCGCGTTCGCGTGGGCGTGGCTCTACAATCGCCTGGCGGCCTTGGGCGTCGACTGAGACCGAGTGGCCGGGTACAATCGTGACCGAGATTCCACTGGGGGGGGAGCGACATGAGCAAGGTAGCGGGGACACCGGTCAAGCTCTTCTATCGCCCGGGCTGATCGTCCTGCGCCAAGACGAAGGAGCTCCTCTCGTCTTGGGGGGTCGAGTTCGACCCGGTTGACGTGCAGGCGAACCCGGCCGGCTACGACGAGCTCAAGCGGTTGGGCGTGTCGCGTGTGCCCGCGGTCACCGTCGGCGACCGCGCCGCGCACGGCTGGAACCCCCCGGCGTACGCCGCGCTGCTCGGCATCCCGTACGCCGCGGCGACCAAGCATCCCCCGACGGAGCTGGCCCGGCGGCTCGACGTCGTCCTGGACACGACGCAGCAGTTCATGCGGATCGTGCCGGACAAGCATCTCGAGTGGCGGCCGCCCGAGCGCAACCGGACCTTCCGCAACCTCGGCTACCACGTCTTCCGGCTCTCGCTGGCGTTCGTCGACGGCATGGACCTCGGCGAGTTTCCGGAGACCTGGCTGCTCGACCAGGCGCCCGACGACCTGGGCGACGGCCCGGCCATCGCGCGCTACGGCGCCCTCGTGCGCGGGCGCATCGCCGGCTGGTTCGAGGGCGCCTCACCGCGTGAGTTCGAGCGCGTGATCAAGGTCTACTACGGCCCGCAGTCCGGCCACGACCTGCTCGAACGCACGACGTGGCACGCCGCGCAGCACCTGCGGCAGCTCTACGCGCTCGCCGAGCGGCTCGACATCACGCCGCCGCTGCCGCTGCCGACCCACGAGTTCAAGGGCCTGCCGCTGCCCGACGCCTTGTGGTGATGCCGGTCGACTACGACCGCGATCTCTATCGCACCTATCGCGCCGGTCGCGCGCTGGCGTCGGACACCGGCCGGCTCTGGATGGACGCGATCGCCGCGCACCTCGGGCGCCGCCGCGTGCGGGCGATCCTCGACCTCGGCGCCGGCACCGGACGCTTCTCGGGCATGCTGGCCGACACCTTCGGCGCTCGCGTCGTCGCCGTGGAGCCGTCGGCCAGGATGCGCGAGGAAGCGGAGCGGCATGGCGCGCACCGCGACGTCGTCTACCTCAGCGGCGCCGCCGACGCCATCCCGGCTGACGACGGCGCGTTCGACTTCGCGTTCCTCTCGATGGTGATCCATCACGTCGGCGATCTCGGCGCGTGCGCGCGCGAGCTGCACCGAGTCCTCGAGCCCGGCGGCCTCGCGTTCATCCGTAACACCTTCGCCGGCCGCCTCGACCGCGTGCGCTACTTCGAGTTCTTTCCCGAAGCGCGCGCCGCCGACGAAGCCCGCCTGCCGACCGTCGAGTCGGTGCGCGCCGCCTTCGCCGGCCACGGCTTCGAGCTGGTGACTCTCGACACGCTCGAGCAGGAGATCGACTCGAGCCTCACCGCCCACTACGACCGCATCAAGCAGCGCGCCCTGTCGACCTTCGCCCTGATCACCGACGCCCAGTTCGAAGCCGGCCTGACCCGCATGCGCCAAGCCGCCGAAAGCGAAACCACCCCCACCCCCGTGCTCGAAGCGATCGACCTCCTCGTCCTCCGCCGCCCCAAAATCTGATCTCCGCCTCAGACGGATCGCCGCGCCCGAGCGACGCGCGGCATCTCGCCGAGCACCGCATGAGTCGTCGTGCACGCTACGGCTTCGCTGGGCACTAGGAGCCAGGTCCGACGACCAGCCGGGTCTACGAAAGGAGTGACCGGGCGGGCGGCGGGTCGAGGGGGTGGGGTGGGCCCTCGGTGACCCGTGTAGTCAGGACTGAGCAAATCGCCGCGCGTGGTAAATCATCGCCGCCGGCATCTGCTAGCGTGGTCACCGAGGGCCCACCCCACCCCCTCGACCCGCCGCCCGCCCGCCGCTAGTCTTCCTCAGCCCAAGCCGCAGTGAGTCGGCGAGCGAGAGCGCGATGACTAGCCAGGAAGTAGGCGAGCATGGCGGCAGTAGCGAGAAGATTGCCGACGAGGATCGTCCAGCCGGCGAGCTCGTCCAAAATCCACGTGGCCGCGATGAGCACGCCGCCGATGAAAAAGACCTCGAACGCGGTGAAGAAGATCACCAGGGCGAACACGAAGAGCGGCTGGCGCTCGGCGGCGGCGACCAGCATCGCGCCGACGATGCCGAACAGCGCGAACGCGATGCCGTGAACGATCGTGTACGAGACGATCGCGGTGGACGCGTCGGGCTGACGGAGCAGGCCCGTGCCCAGGAGCCGTGGCGTCCGCATCGGCTCGCCCTGCATCGCGTCGATCGCCAGGAACCATAGCGCGACGACGGCGGCGGCGAGGAGTCCGGCCACGATGCCCTCGCGGGCGACGCGGCCCCAGGAGCCGATCAGCGTGCGCGACAGCGCCCGGTGGGCGCGGAAGAAGTACCAGAGCATCGCGAGGGACGCGAGCAGGTTGCCGATCAGGATCGCCCACCACACCAGGGCGCCCAGCATCGACTTCCCGAGCGCGCCCACGACGCCGAACACGAACACCTCGAAGCTGGCGAAGAGGATCACGAACGCGAGGAGCAGGGTGGGCTCGCGCTCGCTCACGGCCATGAGGCTCGCCGCGACCACGCCGAACGCGATGAACGCCAGGCCGTGGACGATCGTGTAGCCGAGGACGTTGCCGACGGTGGGCTGGACGCCGATCGGGTCGTTCACGCCCTGGAACACGGCGGCGCCGAGCAATCCCGGCGTCAGGAACGGTTGCCCTCGCCAGAGATCCAACAGCAGGAACCAGACCGCCACGACGGCCGCGCCGATCAGGCCGGCGCAGATCCCCTCCCTCAGGATCGACTCCCGCGCGGGCGCCATGTGATTCGCGGGTATTGTACGCCGTCAGGCGCGGACGAGGCGCACGCCGTAGTCGGAGTAGCGCAGGTGCGGCGGCAGCGAGGAGCGGTGCGCGACGGGGCTCCACGGATCGGCGTGGCGCCAGGCGCCGCCGCGGCTCACGCGCCGTTCGCCGCTCTCGGGCCCGCACGGGTTGCGTGCCGGCGAGTCGAGATAGTACGCGTCGTCGTACCAGTCGGCGCACCATTCGTGGCAGACGCCCGAGAGATCCGTGAGTCCGAGCGCGTTGGCGAGCGTCCGACCCACGCGCGGCGGGCGGCCGAACGTCGCATCGGGCCGCTCGTCGCCCCAGGGGAAGCGTCGGTCCTCCACGCCGGCGCGCGCGGCCTTCTCCCACTCGGCCTCCGTCGGCAGGCGCGCGCCGGACCATCGCGCGAACGCGACGGCGTCGGCCCACGACAGACCGACGACGGGCTGGAGCGGGTCGGCGAACGTCGGGTCGGTCCAGAACGGCGGGGCCGCGGCGCCGGTGGCGGCCAGATACGCGGCGAAGTCGGCGTTCGTCGCCGGGGTGCGCGCGATCAGGAAGGTGTCGACCCACACGACGTGCGCCGGACGCTCGCACGGGTGACCGTCGGACCAGCCCATGCGGAACGATCCGGCCGGAACGTTGACGAAGTCCACGGCCTATAATAGGGCTCCCGAAGAGAAGCGAGCGGCCCATAGGTCGTGCGAGCTAAAGGAGAAGCTGATGAACATCGCCTCACGGATGGCGCGGCTCGGCACCGAATCGGCGTTCGAGGTGCTGGCCCGCGCGCGCCAGCTCGAACGCTCCGGACGCGAGATCGTTCACCTCGAGATCGGCGAGCCGGACTTCGACACGCCGGTGCACATCAAGGACGCCGCCAAGCAGGCTCTCGACGCGGGGGCCACCCACTACGGCCCGTCGGCCGGATTGCCGGAGCTGCGCGAGGCGATCGCCAAGCACGTCGCCGAGACGCGCGGCGTGCCCGTGTCGCCGGAGGAGGTCGTCGTCACGCCGGGCGCCAAGCCGATCATGTTCTTCACGATCATGGCCATGATCGGCGAGGGTGACGAGGTCATCCATCCGAATCCCGGCTTCCCGATCTACGAGTCCGTCATCAACTTCGTCGGCGGCAAGCCGGTGCCGATCCCGCTGCGCGAGGAGAGCGGCTTCGGGTTCGACCTGGAGCTGTTCGAGCGCAGCGTCTCGTCGAAGACGAAGCTGATCGTGATCAATTCGCCCGAGAATCCCACCGGCGGCGTGCTGGACCGGTCGCAGCTCGAGCGCATCGCGGCGATCGCCGTCGCCCACCAGATCCCGGTGCTCACCGACGAGATCTACCGCCAGTTCCTCTACGAGGGCGAGTTCGCGTCGATCATGAACATGCGCGGCATGCGCGACCTGACGATCCTGCTCGACGGCTTCTCGAAGTCGTACGCGATGACCGGCTGGCGTCTCGGCTACGGCGTGATGCCGCCGAAGCTCGTCGAGCACGTATCGCGGCTCATGGTGAACTCGAATTCCTGCACGGCGTCCTTCGTGCAGCTGGCCGGCATCGCAGCGCTCCAGGGCGATCAGACGCCGGTCGTCCGCATGGTGGCCGAGTTCAAACGGCGCCGCGACCTGCTGGTGGACGGGCTCAACCAGCTGCCCGGCGTCACGTGCGTGCGGCCGCGCGGCGCCTTCTACGTGTTCCCGAACATCACGGGCACGCGCCGGCCGTCCGCCGAGGTCGCCGAGCGGCTCCTGACCGAGGCCGGCGTGGCGGCGCTGTCGGGCGCCGCGTTCGGCGCTCACGGCGAGGGCTATCTGCGGTTCTCGTATGCCAACTCGGAAGCCAATCTGAAGAAAGCACTCGAGCGGATGCGCCCGGTGTTCGAGAGCTTCGCGAGGAAATGACCGTCGCGTACGACGTCGAGGCGGTGCGCAAGGCGTGGGAAGGCTACGAGACGCCGCTCGTCTGGGGCCGCTATCCCGTCGAACACGACCCGATCCGGCGCTACTGCCACATGGTCGACGACCTCAACCCGCGCTACCTCGAGCGTGGCGAGTGCCCCCCGGTGATGGTCGACTACTTCGCGTCGGCGGGCCCGTGGCCGCCGGCCGAGCTCGACATCATCTCGCTGGTGCGGCGCATCCCGACGCCGGGCGACCGGCTCGTGAACCTGGGGCACGAGTTCGAGTGGTTCCGCACCGCGAGGGTGGGGGATCGGCTGGGCTCGCGTCATCGCGTGGTCACGGTGGAGCTGCGCAAGACCCGGCTCGATCCGCTCTCGGTGTGGATCCGCACCGGGACGACGATCGTCGACGACGAGCAGCGGGTGGTCGCCGAGCGCTTCAACCAGATCATGGTGCACCGCGCCGCCGGAGACGTGGCTCGTGGCTGAGCCGCAGCGCTGCTGGGAGGACGTCGCCGAGGGGGACCCCCTCGACGGCTTCTCGCTCGCGCTCACGATGACGCGCATGGTGCAGCAGGTCTCGGGCACCCAGGACTTCTACCCGGTCCACCACGACTCGGCCTTCGCGCGGGACGGTGGCCACGCCGACATCTTCATCAACACCGGGTTCATCCGCGCCGCGCTCTGCCGGCTGGCCACGGAATGGGCGGGCGACGCGGGATTCCTGAAGCGGCTCGCGTTCCAGATGCGGCGCCCGCACCTGCGGGGCGACACCATCGCCGTCAGGGGGCGCGTGGCCCGCAAGTGGCGCGACGGCGACAACGGCGCCGTCGATCTCGACGTGTGGATCGAGAACCCTCGCGACGGCGTCGCCACTCCCGGGCGCGCGACGATCTACCTGCCCTCGCGCACCACGTGAGGCGCACCACCGTCGCCGACGTCGTCGTCGACGGCCTGAAGCGCGCCGGCACGCCTCGTATCTTCGGTGTCCCGAGCGGCGGCGCCAACCTCGCGCTGGTTGAGGCGGCGCGCGCCGCCGGGCTGCCGACGACGCTGGCGTCCGGGGAGACCGCCGCGTGCATCATGGCCGCGGTCACCGGCGACCTCGTCGATGCGGCCGGCGCGGTCGTGATCGGGCCGGGACCGGGCGTCGCGGCGGCCATCGCCGGTGTCGTCCACGGGCTGCTGGATCGCGCGCCGGTGGTCCTGTTGACCAGCGGCCATCCCACCGCCGTGCTCGCCTGCAAGGAAACGCTTGGCGTCGAGCCCGAGTCGGCGGCGCACCGGGTCGCCCACGCGGCCAGGCTCGCCATGAGCGAGCCGCGCGGTCCGGTCCATCTGGACGTCGCCACCGAGATCCTCGCCCGCCCGGCTGTGCCGGTGGCGACGTCGTGCCGTCCCGATCCGCTGCCGTATCCGGAGGCCTCGGAGCTCGACGCGGCGGCTCGCGTCCTGTCCGGCGCCTCTCGCCCCTTGCTGCTCGCGGGCCTTCACTGTCGCTCGGCCGGGGCCGCGCAGTGGCTGCGCGCGCTCGCCGAGGCGCTGCCGGCGCCGCTCCTGGCCACGGCCCGGGCCAAGGGCGCCCTACCGGATCCACATCCGCTGATGCTGGGCGTGCTCGGCGCCGCCGGCATCGAAGATCGGTTGCTGAGC
>Ga0209161_10000710_pt1 | contig 27189 bp, 28 predicted proteins | sample GraSoiAngelo_155_FD_186169 | JGI IMG/M metagenome (GOLD analysis project Ga0209161, IMG submission 186169) | Grasslands soil microbial communities from the Angelo Coastal Reserve, California, USA - 14_1009_13_30cm (SPAdes) (version 2) | ecosystem: Environmental > Terrestrial > Soil > Grasslands... | reverse complement strand
ACGCGCTGGTCGAAAGCGCCGTGAAGACGGCCGTGGCGCTCGCTGCCGTCGTCCCCTCGCCCAAAGCATTCGTCCTCTCGGGCCGACTCGCGCACGTCGAGCCGCTGGGGAACGCGATCCGCGAGCGGCTCGAGGCGTTCGCGCCGACGCGCTTGCTCGAGGGCTTCGCTCATACGGCGAAAGAAGGCGCGCAAGGAGCGGCGCTCATCGCCGACGGGCTCGCCGGGGGCGTGAATCGCGAGCTGGTCGAGCGGCTGGCGATCCGCGAAGCGCGAGGGACCGTATTGGACCACCTGTACGTCGTGCCGCGCGAGCAGGCACGCCGCCGGCTGGGGTTGTCATGACGCGCGTGCTGCTGGCCGGCGTGTCGACTCGAGACATCGCGGAGTCCGCCGTCCGTGCGGGGTACGAGGTGGTCGCGGTCGACGGATTTGGCGATCTCGATCTCCAGGCCTGCGCGACCGAGGTGCGTGTCGTCAGGGTCGACGGGCGGTTCAGCGCACGGGCCGCCGCAGCGGCTGCGCGGGACGTGTCCTGCGAGGCCGTCGTGTACGAAGCGAGCTTCGAAAACCACCCGAGCGCCGTGCGCGCCCTCGCGACCAACCGCATGCTGTGGGGAAACCCACCCTCAGTCCTGGCCCGAGCGCGCGACCCGCGGCGCCTCGCTCGGGTGGTCGCCGGCGCCGGTTTGCCAAGCCCACGCGTCCGCCTCACGCGGCCAGCGCCGGGCAGGCGCAGCGGATGGCTCGTGAAGCCCCTGCGCTCAGGGGGCGGGGACGGCGTCGCCGTTTGGCGGGGCGGCGCGCCCGTGCCGCGGGGGAGCTATCTCCAGGAGCGCATCTCCGGCGTGACGGGCTCCCTCGTGTTCGCGGCGGATGGGCGGCGCGCGGTGCCGCTGGGGCTCTCGCGCATTCTCGCGGGGGAGACCGCGTTCGGAGCCGATGGGTTCCGTTACTGCGGCAGCATCCTCGGGTCTGCCGGAGATCCCCAGTTTGCGGCGGACGACCGCCTGCTCGAGCGGGCCACCCTCCTGGCGGAGATCGTCACCCGGGCGTTCGGGCTGGTGGGGGTGAACGGGGTCGATTTCGTGGCGCGGCGAGGGTTCCCCTACGCGATCGAAGTGAATCCACGCTACACCGCCGCGATGGAGCTGGTCGAGCGGGCGTACGGTATCTCGCTGTTCGACGTGCATGCGCGGGCCTGCCGTCAGGCGCTGCCGGCGTTCGACGTCGCGGCCGCCCGGCGCCGCGCGCCGGAGGCGATCGGCAAGGCGATCGTGTACGCGCGGCGTACCAGCGTGCTGGGCGACACGCGATCTTGGCTCTCGGACCCGGACGTGCGGGATATCTCGCCGCCGGGGACTCGCTTCGCGCCGCGCGAGCCGATCTGCACGATCTTCGCGCGCGGACGGGACGCCGCGGCCTGCGTCGCCGCCCTCAAACGCCGCGCCGTCCGGCTGTATCGCGACGTCGAGCGCCGCGAGGCGCAGAGCGCATGACTGATCGCACCGTCGCCAACGCCACCTGCCTCGGCTGCGGGTGTACCTGCGACGATATCACGGTGGTCGTGAAGCAGGATCACATCGCCGAAGCCCGCAACGCCTGCGCGCTCGGCGCCGCCTGGTTCGGCGACGGGAGCGGGCCCGCAGAGACGCGCGTGAACGGCCGCGCCGCGTCGCTCGAGCAAGCGCTGACCGAGGGCGCGAGGATTCTCAACGGCGCGCGGCACCCGCTGGTTTATCTCGCCGGCGACATCTCTTCCGAGACGCAGCGGGAAGCGGTCGCCATCGCGGACCGGCTGCACGCCGCCATCGACAGCCTCGCGGCGACCGCCGCGCCGGCCGTGCTCGCGGCCCAGCGCCGCGGACGCGCCGGCGCCACCCTCGGCGAAATCCGCCAGCGCGCCGACCTCGTCGTGTTCTGGGCCGTGGACCCGAGCGGACGCTATCCGCGGTACGGTTCCCGCTACGCCGTGGACCCGCGCGGAGTGGCGGCGCCCCAGGGCCGACAGAGCCGCACGCTCGTCGCCGTCGACGTGGGGGAGAACCTCGGTCCCGCTGATGCCAACGGACGGGTGGCGATCGCGCCCGGCGACGAGGTGGACAGCCTGGAAGTGATGCGGGCGACGGTGCAAGGACGCGCGGTGGGTGAGGACGCGCGTTTCCGGCCCGCGGTCGAGCTGGCCCGCCGGATGACCGGGGTGCGCTACGTCGTCATCGTGGCAGACGGCGAGCCAGGCGTGACTCCCGTCGACCCGGCCCGGGCGGAGGCACTCGTCACGCTCGCCCAGGCCTTGAACGGCCCCACGCGGTGCGCTCTGTCCACCCTCCGGGGGGGCGGCAACCGCTCCGGTGCCGATGCCGTGCTCACGTGGCAAACCGGGTTCCCTTTCGCCGTGGATTTCGCCCGCGGGTACCCGAGCTATCAGCCGCAGGCGGGCGCGGCCACGCTGCTCGGCGGAGGCGGCGTAGACGCCGCCCTCGTCGTCGGTACGCCGGCGACACTCCCCGTGTCAGTGGCCACCGGGCTCGCCCGCGTCCGGAGCGTGGTGATCGGAGCCCGGGCGAGCGCGGCGACGTTCCAGCCCGCCGTCACCATAGACACGGGACTGGCCGGCGTTCACGAGGGCGGCACGGCGTTCCGCATGGACGATGTCCCGTTGCCGCTGCGGCCGGCGCTCGAGGCGCCGCACGGGGCGCTCGTCACGGTGCGGGCGCTGCGCGAGCGACTCCGCACATGACCCAACCCGCGCGACTCCGGATCACGGGCGGCACCGTGTACGACCCGGCGAACGGGGTGGACGGCGTCGTGCGCGATGTGTGCATCGAGGGCGACCAGATCGTGGCAAAGGTGCCGGCGAGCGCTCCGCGACTGGACGCCCGCGGCATGGTGGTGATGCCCGGCGGCGTGGACATGCACGCGCACGTCGCCGGGTCGAGCGTGAACCACGCCCGGCGGCTGCTCCCCGAAGAGCACTCGGCCGACCCATTGACCGCGCCGCGGCTCGAGGATGGCGCGGTCGCGCGCTCGGGCACCGGGGGGACGGTGCCGAGCACCTTTGCGACCGGCTATCGCTACGCCGGGCTCGGCTATACCACGGTGATGGAAGCGGCGGTGGCCCCCCTCGCCGCTCGGCACGCGCACGCGGAGCTCGACGACACACCGATCATCGATGCCGGCTTCTTCGTGCTGCTCGGCAACGACGACTATTTGCTCCGCCAGCTCGCCGCCGGTGAGGGCGCCCGGGCGCGCGATTACGTGGCGTGGCTCCTGGGGACGACTCGGGGTTACGCGATCAAGATCGTGAACCCGGGCGGCGTCGCACTGTGGAAGGGTGGAGGAGATCGGCGCAACGTGAGCGGTCTGGACGATACGCTCGGGTCGACCGCCGTCACGCCACGGAAGATCCTGGACGCGCTCGCCGGCGCCGCCAACCAGCTGAAGCTCCCGCATCCCGTGCACATCCATTGCAACAACCTGGGGCAGCCGGGGAACTCCGCGACCACGCTCGAGAGCATGAACGCCCTTTCGGGCCAGCGGGCGCACTTCACGCACCTGCAGTTCCACAGTTACGGGGGAGCGCCCGGCAAGGGATGGGCGTCGGCGGCGCGCGCCGTGATCGAGTACGTGAACACCCACGCCGAGGTGAGCGTGGACGTCGGGCAGGTGATGTTCGGATCGGCGACCACCGTCACTGCCGACAGTCCGGTCGAGCACCTCCTGTACGCAAGCAGCGGCCGCAAGTGGGTGAACGTGGATATCGAGCTCGAATCGGGCTGCGGCATCGTCCCATACAGCTACAAAGAAAAGGCGGCGGTCGCCGCGCTGCAGTGGTCCGTCGGACTCGAGCTGTTCCTGCTCGCGAACGACCCGTGGCGCGTGGTCCTGTCGACCGATCATCCCAACGGTGGGACGTTCCTCTCGTATCCGGAGCTGATCCGGCTCTTGATGGATCGCGGCTATCGGGACGACCGCCTGAAGGCGGTGAACCAGAAGCTGCTCGTGGGCAGCGCTTTGCTCGATGGGCTGGCGCGCGAATACACGCTGGGCGAGATCGCCATCGTCACGCGGGCGGGCCCGGCCAGGCTCCTGGGGTTGAAGAACAAGGGACACCTGGCTCCCGGGGCGGATGCGGACGTGTCGATTTACGCGAACGACGCCGACCGCGCGAAGATGTTCGCGACGCCCCGCTACGTGATCAAGGCCGGGAGCCTGGTCGTCGAGGACGGGCAGCTGCGCCGCGCGCCCGCGGGGCGGCGGCTGGCTGTTCGGCCCGAGTACGACGCGGCGGTCACCACGGACGTGAAGCGATTCTTCGAGCAATACGCGTGCGTCGCGTTCGAAAACTATGGGGCGGCGCTCCCGTGAAGATCAACGGCGTCACGATCGCGGATACGTTCGCCGAAGCGTTCACGATGCGCGTCGCTCGCCTCGTGATCACGGGACGGACGGCGAAGTGGGCTCGGGAGGCGGCCACCAAGCTCACCGGGTTCGCGACGTCGGTGATCGGCTGCAAATGCGAAGCGGGAATCGAGCGGGAGCTCACACCCGCGGAGACGCCCGATGGGCGACCGGGGATCAGCGTCCTGTTTATGACCATGGACAAGGCGAGCCTCCCCGAACAGCTGATCGTGCGGGTCGGTCAGACCGTGCTCACCTGCCCCACTACCGCCTGCTTCGACGGCCTGCCCGATGCGCCTGATCGACTCGCGGTCGGCAAGGCGCTGCGCGTGTTCGGTGACGGGTTTCAGGCGAGCAAAGTGATTGGAGGAAAGCGCTACTGGCGCCTGCCAGTCATGGAGGGGGAGTTCCTGGTCGAGGAAACGTTCGGGATGCTGAAGGGCGTGGGCGGCGGCAATTTCCTGATCCTTGCGGCAGACGCGGATGCCGCGCTGGCCGCCGCGGAGGCCGCGGTGGACGCGATGACCAGTCTGCCGGGCGTGATCCTACCATTCCCGGGCGGCGTGGTGCGGAGCGGCAGCAAGGTGGGCTCGAAGCGCTACAAGAACATGGTGGCGACGACCAACGACCCATTCGATCCCACGCTGCGGGCGATCACCCCGTCCCAGCTTCCGGAGGGGGTGAACAGCGTGCTCGAGATCGTGCTCGACGGGACCGATGCGCCAGCGATCGAGGCGGCGATGCGCGCCGGCATCCCGGCGGCGTGCCGGCCCGGGGTGAACACCATCACGGCGGCGAACTTCGGCGGCAAGCTCGGGCCACACCACTTCCACCTCCGGAAGATCCTGGCGTGAGCGACGCCGTGACGTTGTCGCTCACCGAGCGGCCCGATCACGTGCTCGTAGCCGATTGCATCGCCGCGGACCGGTTCGCCGGGCTCGACGCGAACGCGATCGCCGCGTTGCCGGTCGTGCACGGGGGGCGGCCGGGAACGCTCGGGGAGTTTTTCAAGGTCCGCGGCGGACGCTCGAGCGTCGTCCGGATCGAGGGGGACGTCCCACTGATGGAAGGGATCGGCGCCCGGATGGCGGGGGGTGAGCTGACGATCGACGGCAGCGTAGGTCGTGATTTGGGGCTCGCGATGTCGGGCGGCCGGATCGACGTGCGCGGCAACGCGGGGGACAATGCGGGCGGCGCCCCGCCCGGCGCGGCGCGCGGCATGTCGGGCGGCGAGATCATCGTGCGCGGGAACGTCGGCGACGAGGCGGGCGCGCGGATGCGGCGCGGTATGCTCGCCGTGACCGGGGATGGGGGAAGGGGTATGGGCATCGGCATGATCGCGGGCACGGTCGTCGTGTTCGGCAAGGCGGGGCCGGGCGCCGGACGTTTCTTGAAACGCGGGTCGATCGTGGCGCTCGCCTCGATCGAGCGGCCGGCCACGTTCCGCTACGCCTGCACCTACCGCCCACCGCACGTCGGGCTGCTGCTCCGCTACCTGCGCGATCGCGCCGGGGTGCCGGTCGCAGATCGGTACGTGGCCGGGAAGTACGAGAGGTATTCGGGTGATCTGGCCGAACTGGGCAAAGGGGAGATCCTGCAATGGGCGGGGGAGTGAGCGCTTCGGGAGGGGAGCTGGGCCTCAACGAACGCGCGTGGCAGATCGCCGACGCGATGGCGAAGAACGCCGCAGCGCTGCGGGTCGCCGTGCGGCAGCTTTCCGGGGGCGCGCGCGTCATCGACGCTGGTATCGACGCCTCGGGCGGTTTCGGCGCCGGGCGCGCGCTGGCCGAGATCTGCACGGGCGGGCTCGCGGATATCGCATACCCGCCGGTTCCGATTGGCGGCGAGACGTGGCCCGGCGTCCGGGTGTGGACCGACCACCCGGCGGTGAGCTGCATGGCTTCCCAGTACGCCGGCTGGGCGATCCAGGTAGGAAAGTACTTCGCGATGGGATCGGGCCCGCTGCGCGCGCACGCCCGGGTCGAAAAGGAGCTGTTTGCGAAGCTGGGCTACGCGGAACGGGCGGCGCGCGGCGTGCTCGTGCTCGAGACGCGCACGCTGCCCACCGACGAAGTCGCCGGCTGGGTCGGGCAGAAGGCGGGGCTCGCGCCGTCGCAGCTCACGTTCGTCGTCGCGCCGACGGCGAGCCTCGCCGGCGGCGTGCAGATCGTCGCGCGGATCCTCGAAACGGGCTTGCACAAGATGGACACCCTCGGCTTCGACGTGAACAAGATTGTGAGCGGGATCGGCACGGCGCCGCTCCCGCCGGTCGCCAAGAACGACCTCCGGGCGATCGGCCGCACCAACGACTGCATCCTGTACGGCGGCCAGGCGCGCTATACGGTCCGGGCCGATGACGCCGAGCTCGCCGAGCTGGTTCCCAAGATTCCCGCGTCGGCATCGCAGGACTACGGCACGCCGTTCTACGACATCTTCAAGCGGTACGACGGCGATTTCTACAAGATCGACCCGCTGCTCTTCAGCCCCGCCGAGGTGTGGTTGACGAGCGTGCAGAGCGGCAAGACGTATCATGCCGGGCATGTGAACCCCGAGGTGCTGCGCGCGTCGTTGCTCGAGAGTTGAAACGCGGCGCCCTATTCCCTCAACATCAAGGAGTTACGCCATGCACCGTCCGTCGCTCAGCCTCGCCGCCTTAGGCCTCCTAGCCGGGTGCTCGAAGCCGGGGCCGCAGCAGCAGCAGGCCGCCGCCCCCGCCGGGGTGCAGTGGGCCGTCGTCGTGCTGTACAACCACCCGAAAGACACGGCGGCGTTCGAGAAGTACTACAAGGAAACGCACGTGCCGCTGTTCGCGTCCCACGCCCAAGAGATCGGTGTGACCCGCGCGGAGCTGATCAAGTTCGCGTCGACCGCCGATGGCAAGCCGCCCACGCTGTATCGCGAGGCGGACCTGCGGTTCGACTCGAAGGAGGCGCTCGAAAAGGGTACCGCCACGCCGGGGTTCAAGGCGGTGGCTGCGGACTTGGCGAACTTCGCCACGGGCGGCGTCACGGTGTTGATCGGGCAGAAGACCAACTAGGACGGCGGTGCGCATCGCGATTCTCGCCGCGCGGCAGGGAGGGGGCTGGCACACCGACCAACTCTGCCGCGCGCTGGCCGCGCGGGGGCACGAGGGGCGGGTGCTGCCGTACGAAGGACTGGTGTCGCGTTTCGGCGGCACGGGTCCGCCCTTCGCCGCGGCAGGGGAGGATCTCACGTCATGCAGCGCCGTGCTCGCGCGCATCATCCCCGCGGGATCGCTCGAGCAGATCATCGTCCGGGTGGACGCGCTGCACGCGCTCGAGGAGCGCGGCATTCCGGTCATCAACTCGCCCCGGGCGATCGAGCGCACCGTGGACAAGCTCTGGACCACGGCGCTGCTCGTGCACGCCGGCCTCCCGGTGCCCGAGACAGTCGTGTGCGAGCATCCCGACGAGGCGATGGCGGCGTTCCGCACGCTCGGGGACGTGATCGTGAAGCCGCTGTTCGGCTCGATGGGACTCGGGATGGTGCGGGTGAGCGACGAAGAGATGGCGTTCCGCGTGTTTCGAACGCTGGAGACGCTCCGGAGCGTGTATTATCTTCAGCGGGCGATCGATCACGACGGCTGCGACGTGCGGGTTTTCGTGGTGGGCGGACGCGTGATCGGCGCGATCGAGCGGAGCGCGCCCGGGTGGAAGACCAACCTGGCGCGCGGCGGCCGGGCGCGAGCCGTCACGCTGCCGGCGGCGCGGGTCGAGTCGGCGCTGGCCGCCGCCAAGGCGGTCGGCGCGGACTACGCCGGCGTCGATCTCCTGCCCGCGCGTGACGGCACGACGTACGTAGTCGAGGTCAACGGGATCCCCGGATGGCGCGGCTTGCAGGAAGCGACGTCGAGCGACGTCGCCGGAGCGATCGTCGAGCATCTGCTCGGACGCGTGACGCCGCGGTGACTCTCCCCGCGCGGCAGGCGGCGGACGTGGCAGCCGCTGCCCAGCTCGCCTGCCTGCTGGAGGCGAGTGCCCCCAAGCCCGGCAACGTGTCCCCCTTCGCCTCCTTCCGCGACGCGACGTACGAAGACTTCCTCGCCAGCGCGGCGGCGATCGGCCCGGCCCTTCTCATGGCGGGCGAGCGATCGCTCGGGGCCACGATCCGCGCGGGCGTCGAGGCCACCGCCCGCTGGGCGCCGTCCAATACCAATCTCGGCCTGGTGCTGCTGCTCGCGCCGTTGGCCCGGGCCGCCCTCCGGCCCGGCGACAAGCCACTGCGCGCGCAGGTCACCGCCACGCTGGCCGCCACCACGGTGGCGGACGCGCGGGACGCCTACGCGGCGATCCGCTCCGCGGCGCCGGGCGGCCTCGGTCGGGCGAGCGAGCAAGACGTCGCCGGCACACCGACGGCGACCCTGCGCGAGGCCATGGCGCTGGCGCGAGACCGCGATGCGATCGCCCGCGAGTACGCGACCGATTTCGAGACGACGTTCGAGATCGGCACCCCGGGGCTGCGCCGCGCGCTGTCCGACGGGCTCGCCTGGCGGGAGGCGGTGGTCGAGGTTTATCTGGCGCTCCTGGCGGCGTCTCCCGACACGCACATCGCCCGCAAGCTCGGTATCGATGCGGCAGTGAGGGTACAGCGCAGCGCCCGCGCGGTGCTCAATGTCGGAGGGATCCGGACGATGGCAGGACGGGATGCCATCGCCGCGCTCGATCGTGAGCTCCGGGACGAGGCCAACACCCTGAACCCCGGCGCCACGGCGGACCTGACCGGCGCGGCCATTTACGTGGTACTGCTGGAAGGAGGGTGGCGTGGCCGCCCATAAGCAATTCAAGGTCGCCGTGACGAAGGACAATCTCGTGTTCGCCTCGGCGCACTTCATCACGTTCCCCGGGCATCGCTGCGAGAAGCTGCACGGTCACAATTATCGCACGCGCGTCGTGGTCGAAGGCGGGCTGGACCCCGAGGCGCACTACGTCCTCGACTTCTCGATGCTGAAGGACCTGATGAAGCGGCTCACTGACGAGATCGACCACAAAGTGCTGCTCCCGCTCGAGAGCGCGAAGATTCACGTCAGTGAGGAGGGAGACACCGTGCGGGTCGCGGTGGCGGGGAAGCCGCGCTACGTCTTCCCCCGAGACGACTGCGCGCTCCTCCCGGTCCCCAACACTACCGTCGAAATGCTGGCGCAGTATCTCGCCGGCCGGGTGTGCAAGGCGCTCGCGGCCTCCGGCGGGGTGGCGCTGCGCGCCGTAGAGGTGGAGGTCGAAGAGAACTTCGGGCAGTCCGCCACCTATCGTGAGTCGCTCGGGTGATCCGCGCGCCGCACGGCCGCGACGTCGCCCCGCCTGATCCTGCCGTCGTGCAACGCCGTCGCCACCAGCGCCCCGTCGAGTCCCGCATCCGCGAGGCGCTCCAGGTCGCGTGCCGTCCGGATCCCGCCGCCGGCGAGCAGCTCCACGTGGGGGTGGGCGCGCCGCAGCGCCTCCAGCAGCACGCAGTCCACGCCGCGCCCGCTGCCGACACGCGCCAGATCCAGCACCATGATGGCCCCGGCGCCCGCGGTGACGGCCGCGCGTGCGAGGTCGAACGGCGTCCCGGAGAGCGGCGCCTCCGCGAGCGGCGCACCATCCCGCAGGTCCAGCGAGAAGGCGAGGCGCTGCGATCCGATCGCCCGGGCAACCAGGGCGAGCGCGTCGAACGACGGCAGGGTCTCGAGGCCCACCACCACACGCGCGGCCCCGTCCGCGACGAGCTCGTGCGCCCGCTCGGGGCTAGAGACCGCCGCGTCCACGAGCAGCCGGCCGCGCAGGCCGGAGAGCGCCCTTACCAGCGCACGCTGCACGGCGCCGCCGGCGAGGGCGTCGAGATCGGCGACGTACCACTCGTCGCAGTCGAGGAGGTCGCGGTAGGCGCGTGCGAGGACGAGTGGATCGCTCGCCGCGCCGCCGTCCACGAGTTGCGAGCGGACCGGCGGATACGCTTCACGCCGGCCACCGCGCGCCAGCACGGCCTGACCGGCCCGCAGGTCGAGTACCGGGATCACGCGCAATGAACGGCGTCCTGGGCTGGGACATCGGCGGAGTGAACACCAAAGTGGCACGCGTCGCCGACGCGCATGTGATCGCTGCGCGCGCCGCCCCGTACGAGCTGCAGCGCGATCCCGCGGGGCTCGCGCCGCTGCTCGCACACCTCGCCCGCGACGTCGGCGCCCGACCCGCCGACGCGCACGCCCTCACGATGACGGCCGAGCTGTCGCAACTGTTCCGCACCAAGCGGGAGGGCGTGGGGTTCGTCCTCGACGCCGTTGCGGCTGCCTTTCCGGACGCATGCGTGCGCGTCTGGAGCGTGGACGCCCGCTGGCGCACGCCGGCGCAGGCGCGGCGCGAGCCGCTGGCGGTGGCGGCAGCGAACTGGGCCGCTACCGCGCACGTCGTCGGACGATTGTGCTCCGACTGCGTGCTCATCGACGTCGGGTCCACCACCACGGACATCATTCCGATACGGTTTGGGGCGCCGATGGCGCGTGGCCGGACCGATGTGGAGCGGCTGCGGGAAGGCGAGCTCGTATACACCGGCGCGCTGCGTACGCCGGTCGAGGCGATCGCGCCGACAGTGCCGGTGGGTGGCCGGCCGACCGGTGTGTCGGCCGAGGGATTCGCGCTCGCAGGCGACGTGCACGTGTGGCGCGGAGACCTCGCGGCGGCCGACTACTCGGTCCCGACCCCGGATGGACGTCCCGCGACCAGAGAATTCGCCGGCGAACGTCTGGCCCGGGTCGTCTGTGCGGACCGGGAGATGCTCGACGAGACGGACATCGGGGTGATCGCGGATGCCCTGTGGGACGCGCAGATCACGCGCATCGGCGCGGGACTCGAGCGGGTGCGCGCGCGGCAACCCACGTTGGCACGCGCGGTCGTCACGGGACTCGGTGAGTTTCTCGCCGCGGCCGCCGCCCGGCGCATCGGGCTGCAAGTCACGCATCTCTCGGACACCCTCGGGCCCGCGGCGCGGCACGCCGCTGCGGCGGCCGTGGCGCTGCTGTTCCCATCATGACGGACGACACCCCGTTGGTTCACACGGTCGTGAAAGTCGGCGGAGGATTGCTGGGCACAGCCGGCGCCTTCGAGCTGGTGATCGATGCCCTGAGCGCGTTCCGGCGGGGTCGCCGCCTCGTGGTGCTGCCGGGCGGCGGACCGTTCGCCGACGCGGTCCGCCGAATGTTCAAGCGGGTCAAGATCGGCGAAGACGCCGCGCACTGGATGGCGGTGCTCGGGATGGACCAGTACGCGCACGCGCTGGCCGCCCGTCTCCCCGACGCCGCGCTGGTGGATGGCGACGGCGGGATCAGCGCGGCCGTCCAGGCTGGACGACTGCCCGTGCTCGCCCCATACCACTGGCTCCGAGCCGCAGACCCGCTCCCGCATTCCTGGGAGGTCACGAGCGACACCATCGCCGCCTGGCTGGCCGGACAGCTCGGCGCGCGGCGCGTCGTGTTGATCAAGCCGGCGCACGCGCTCGACTCGAAAACGATCGTCGACTCGTATTTCCTACGCACGCTCCCGCACGGCGTGGAACACCTCATCGTCACGGCGGACGATCTCGGCCAACTCGACGTCGCGCTGCGGGAGGACCCCCCGCCCGATCGGGACTCGAAGAGAGGGCGCCGCTTCGGCTAGGGCGCGCAGGGCCGCCACGCGAGCGCGCGAAACCCGGCCCGTCCGTCCCCCGACGCACGCCGCGCCCCGCACGCCCACGACATCGGCGCCGAGAGAGCGCGCGCGCGCGAGGTCCGGGCCGCAGAGGCCACCGGCGAGCGCGGCGAACAATCCCGCGGCGTGCGCGGCCGCTACCCAGGCGGCCACCCCAGCGGGGGACTCGACTGCGAACAAGGGCGCACGCTTGGTCGCGGTATCGAGCAGCACGCCGGCCGCACCGGTGTCCGCGGCGACGGCGACGACGCGCGCGGGCGGCAGGCTCGCCGCGCTGCGCCAGTCCGCATAGGCGACCAGCACCAACCGAGTCACCACAGCCGTCTCCACCGCCCGCCGAGCGGCACCCGCCAGCCGATCCGCCCGTGCCTCGCTCGTGACGCCGGCGAGACCCAGCTTGACGAACGCGACACCGACCGACAGCGCCGCGGCTACCGATCCGGCGACTGCGTCCTCGCTCGTGGCGTCCCCCACGGCGGCGCTGAGGGGGCGCGCGCCGGCGACCGCCGCCCGGATGGCCGCGAGCCGCTGCACGGACACGGGGCCCAGCGCACCGCGCCGGGGGTCTTTGGCGTCGATCACATCCGCGCCACCGTGCAGCGCGGCACGCGCTTCGGCAGGCCCGGCAACGCTGATGAGAAGCTGCATTTCCGGCCGCTCCCTTGTGGCTGTCCCGAAACCGCCGGTAGGTTAGGCGTTCGGAGGCGCGATGTCAAAACAGCAAGTGAATGAAGTGGTGCCGGCGTCGGGGAGTGCGGTCGATGCCCCGGGAATCCTGTCGCTGGACGGCAAGGTGGCCGTCGTCACCGGCGCATCGAGCGGCATTGGGCGTGCGATCGCCCTCGCGTACGCGGCGGCGGGGGCGGACGTGGCGGTCACGTACCGGACGAACCGCCGCGGCGCGGACGAGACCGCCGACGGCGCCCGCGCCGCCGGCAGGCGCGCGGAGGCGATCCGCGCGGACGTCGCCGAGCAGGGTGATCTGGACGGGCTCGCGGAGACGCTGCGCCGCACCTTCGGGCATGTGGACGTATGGGTGAACAATGCGGGGGCGGACATCCTCACCGGCGATGCCGCCCGCTTGTCTCGCACCGAGAAGCTCGATCGATTGCTGGCCGTGGACCTGCGCGGCACGGTGCTCGCCTCGTGGAAGGCCGTCGAGGTGATGGACGCCCACCCACCCGCCTCGGGCGGCGTCATCCTCAACATGTCCTGGGACCATGTGCTCGGGGGCGGAATCAAGAGTGACTACGCCCAGGTGTTCTGCGCGGCGAAGGGAGGCGTGTACTCCTTCAGCCGGGCGCTCGCGCACTCGGTCGCGCCGCGGATCCGGGTGAACGTGCTCGGTCCCGGCTGGATCGAGACCGCGTACGGCAGCGGGCTCGACCCCGCGGTGAAGCAACGCATCGCCGCGAAGATCCCGCTTGGACGGTGGGGTACGCCCGAGGACATCGCCCACGCCGCCGTCTATCTCGCTTCCGACGCAGCCGCCTATGTAACCGGCCAGATGCTGATGATCAACGGTGGGGGCGTGGTTTAGCCTTCGAGAAGGAGACCCGCATGGCAGCGAAAGAACCGACCTACTCCGACGCGCAGATCGAAGCGAAGCTGAAGGACTTCCCCGGCTGGTGGTACGAGGACGGCTGGATCCGTCGCAACTACAAGACGGACGGCTGGCCCACGACGCTGATGCTCGTGAACGCCATCGGCTACGTCGCCGAAGCGGCATACCATCACCCCGACCTCTCGGTGACGTGGGGGCGGGTGATCGTGAAGCTGCAGAATCACGCGGCGGGGGGCATCACCGACAAGGACTTCGAGCTCGCACGCAAGATCGATGAGACGGTCTTGTGGCGCCCCAAAGGCGGAGCGCTCGAAGGGACGCCGAACAAGTTCGTGCGCTCGGGCGACCCACGGTGACGATCGGTGCGGCGGTGCGCACGCCGCGCCGTGTGTTGTTCGTCACTGGGAAGCTCGCCGAGCCCGCGCTGCGCCGGACCGTTGCCGAGATGGGTCCCGCATTCGCGTGGGAGGTGGCGGTCATGAAGATCACCGTCGCCGCCCTGATGACGACCCCGTGGATCGCCCGGTTCCTCGAGGTTCCGGCCGGCACCGACCTCGTGCTCATCCCCGGGTTGTGCGAGGGCGACCCCACGGTGATCGCGCAGCGGGTGGGCGTGCCGGTCGAGAAGGGACCCAAAGACCTGCGACAGATCCCCGAATACTTCGGGCGCGCCGCGCTCGCCCGCGACTACGGCGGCTACGACATCGAGATCGTCGCCGAGGTGAACAATGCGCCACGCCTCGCGCGCGAGGCGATCCGCCGTGAAGCGGAGTACTATCGCGCGAGCGGTGCCGATGTCATCGACATCGGCTGCACGCCCGGACGCGAGTTCCCCGGTCTGGGCGACGTCGTGCGCGAGCTCGTGGGCGCGGGGATGCGGGTGAGCATCGACTCGTTCGATCCGGGCGAGATCGGCGCGGCGGTGGCGGCCGGCGCGGAGCTGGTCCTGAGCATCAACGGCTCCAACCGGGAGGTGGCGCGCGAGCTGGCCGGCAGCGAGACGCGCGTCGTCGTGATCCCCGATTTCGGTCAGGGACTCGAGACGCTGGAGCCGAGCGTCGCCGCGCTCGAGCAGTGGGGGGTCTCGTACCTCATCGACCCCGTCATCGAGCCGATCGGGTTCGGGTTCATGCGTTCGCTCGAACGGTACGCCGAGACGCGCCGGCGTCACCCCGACGCGCCGCTCTTCATGGGCGTCGGCAACATCACCGAGCTCACCGCCGCGGACACGACGGGCGTGAACGCCCTGCTCCTCGCCGTCTGCCAGGAGCTGGGCGTGCGCGCCGTCCTCACGACCGAAGTGATTCCCTGGGCCCGCGGCGCTGTGCGCGAAATCGACGTCGCCCGGCGGCTCATGTACCACGCGGTCACCCACAAGGCGCTTCCCAAAGGGGTGGACGATCGGCTTGTGACCGTGAAGGACCCCGCGATCCTGGCCTACGCCGACGCCGAGCTGCGGGAGCTGCAGCGTGCCGTCACGGACCCGAACTACCGCATCTTCACCGACCGCGACTCGATCACGGTGTTCAACAACGAGCGGTTCGTGCGCGGCACGGACATCCACGAGATCTTCGCCCAGCTCGATGTGGACGAAGCGACCCATGCCTTCTACCTCGGCCGCGAGCTCATGAAGGCGAAGCTCGCCATCACCCTGGGGAAAACGTACCGACAGGAAGGCGCGCTGCAGTGGGGCTACCTGACGCCGCCGGACGACCGCGGGCCGGAGCACGTGAAGCTCACCCAGCGGTCCGCCCGCGCGCGCGCCCGCACCGGTCGCGCCAAGGGGAGCCGATGAGCGCGGCGGCACCGCTGGTCCAGGAGCTCGTGCCCGCCCCCGATCCCCTCGACACGTGCGCGCGCTTTCAGGACCTGCCCTTTCTCCTGTTCCTCGACAGCGCGTCAGATCCGGAGCACTTGGGGCGCTACTCATTTCTCGCGGCCGACCCCGCCACGGCGGTCCGCTCGAAGGGGCTGCTCACCCAGCAACTCGTGGAGGGAACCTGGATCCGAGTCGCGGCAGACCCGCTGGCGCATATCGGCGCGCTCGTGGCGTCGCACGCGACCACGCCGGTGGCGGAACTCCCGCCGTTCCAGGGCGGTGCCGCAGGCTACGTCGGGTACGACTGGGGCATGCTGCTGGAGCGCGTCCCGCGGCCGCGCTACGACGATCTGGCAGTGCCCGACCTGCTGCTCGCCCTGTACGACTGGGTGATCGCGTGGGACCACGTGGCGCAGCGCGCCTGGGTGATCTCGACGGGGATTCCCGAGCGGGGAAAGGCCCAAGAACACCGCGCGGCGCGCCGGCTCGCGGTGGTGAAGGATCGGCTGGCCCGGCTGGGCGCGGGGGAGCTCCCTGCGCGACAAAAAGACACAGTCGCTGCGGGAGCCCCCCCGCGCCCAGCTCGACGCTCGGCCGCTCCATCGTATCCGGTGCCCGGTGTCCCCGGCGTCCGGTCGAATTTCACGCGCGAGGGCTACTTCGACGCCGTCGGGCGCGTCATCGAGTACGTCTACGCGGGTGACATTTTCCAGGCGAACCTGTCGCAGCGGCTCCAAGCCCCGCTGGTCGGCACGCCGCTCGACCTGTACCGCCGGCTGCGGAACCGCAATCCGGCGCCCTTCTCCGCCTACCTCGATTTCGGCGACCTGGTGGTGGCGAGCTCGTCTCCCGAGCGCTTCCTGCGGGTGCACCCCGGTGGCGCAGTCGAGACGCGGCCCATCAAGGGCACGCGTCCCCGGGGGCTCTCCCCCGAGCACGACGCGGCGCTCGCGCGCGCGCTCGTGGAGAGTGACAAGGACCGGGCCGAGAACGTGATGATCGTGGATCTCCTCCGGAACGATCTGTCGCGCGTGTGCCGCCCGGGCACCGTCCGTGTCCCCGAGCTGTTCGCCGTCGAGCACTACGCCACGGTCCACCACCTCGTCTCCACCGTGGTGGGCGAGCTCGCCCCGGAGCACGACGCCGTGGACCTGTTGCGGGCGGCATTCCCCGGCGGCTCGATCACCGGTGCGCCCAAGGTTCGCGCGATGCAGATCATCGCGGAGCTCGAGCCGACCCAGCGCGCCGCCTACTGCGGCTCCATCGGGTATCTCTCGCTCTCGGGCGCCGTAGATACGAGCATCGTGATCCGCACCTGTCTCGTGCTCGGCAGCGACGTGTACTTCCAAGTCGGCGGCGGCATCGTGGCGGATTCCGATCCCGAGCTGGAATACCGCGAGACGCTCGACAAGGCCCGCGGACTCATCGCCGCCCTCGTCCCATGATCCTGTTGATCGACAATTACGACTCGTTCGTCTACAACCTGGCCCGCTACGTGCGCGAGCTGGGAGAAGAGACCGTTGTACGACGCCACGACGCTACGTCGCACGAGGAGATCGAGCGACTCGGACCTTCGCATATCATCATCTCCCCCGGGCCCTGTTCTCCGGGCGAGGCGGGGATTTCGACGGACGTCGTGCGGCGGTTCGGGCCGACGATCCCTATCCTCGGCGTATGCCTGGGGCACCAGTGCATCGGCGCCGCGTACGGTGCCGGCATCGTGCGCGCCGGGCGTCCGATGCACGGCAAGGCATCCCGCATCCGCCACGACGGGAGTGGTCTGTTCGCCGGCCTCCCGAACCCGTTCGCGGCGGCGCGCTACCACTCGCTCGTCATCTCCCGCTCGGGGCTCCCCTCCGAGCTGCGCGTCACGGCCAGCGCCGAGGACGGGGAGATCATGGCCGTCCAGCACACGCGCCACCCGGTGACCGGGCTGCAGTTTCACCCTGAGTCCGTGCTCACCGAGTACGGCTACGTCCTCGTCGACCGCTTCCTGCACGGCGTGGCGGGGCGGATCGAGGATCTGCCGAGCCGGGCGGACGGCGTCGGGGGCGCGAGCGCCGCGCCCCCCGAACTCCCAAACCCCGCCGCCGCTCCACCTCCGGCCGCGCTGGTCCGGTGATCATCGAGTCCGTGCTCACCACGATGGACACTCGCGGGGCGATCAATTTCGCCCCCATGGGTGTCGAGTGGGGAGAAGAAGAGATCGTGATCAAGCCGTTCCTCGAGACCACGACGTTTCAGAACCTCGAGGCGACGCGCGTTGCCGTGATCAATCTCACCGATGACGTGATGCTGTTCGCGCAGGGAGCGATCGCGAACGTCCAGTTTCCGGCAGCCCCCGCGACCGTGGTGCGCGGCGTCGTGCTGGAAGCGGCCTGCTCCTGGCGCGAGGTCGAAGTGCGCACGCTGGACGCGACCCCGCCCCGCGCGCGGATCGTGACTCGCGTCGTGCATCGCGGCATGCGCCGCGAGTTCCTGGGCTTCAACCGTGCCCGGCACGCGGTGCTCGAGGCCGCGATCCTCGCGACCCGCACCCACCTCCTGCCCGCCGACCAGATCCGCGCCGAGTTTGCGCGGCTCCAGGTGATCGTGGACAAGACGGCCGGCCCGCGCGAGCGCGAGGCGATGGCGCTGCTCAGCGAGTATGTCCGCACCGCCCGCGAGGCCACCCCCGCATGAGCGAAGCGGTGTTCGTCGAGGCGCCGGCGCGCCTGCATTTCGGTGTGCTCGATCTGCGCGGTGATCTGGGGCGGCGCTTCGGCGGGATCGGCGCGGCGGTTCCGGCTCCGTCGCTGTTGCTCGAGGCCCGGCCGGCCACCGAGCTCAAGGCCGAAGGGCCCGACGCGGCCCGGGCACTCGAGTTCGCTCGCCGGTTCGCACGGCACCACGGGCTGGACCTGCGGCTCCACTTCTGCGTGCATCGGTCCATTCCCACCCACTCAGGGCTCGGCTCCGGCACGCAGCTCGCGCTCGCCGTGGCGCGCGCGAGCGCCGAGCTGTCCGGTCTCCCTACCGATGTGATGGCGCTGGCCCAGGCAGTGGATCGCGGGCGCCGCTCCGGCGTGGGCACGTGGACGTTCGCCTACGGGGGCTTCGTACTGGAAGGCGGACGGACCGCGGGCACCGAGCGGGTCGCGCCGCTCTTGGCTCGGCTCCCGTTCCCCGATATGTGGCGTTGCGTCGTCGCGGTGCCGCGGGGAAAACCCGGGCTCGCCGGTGACGACGAGGCCGCGGCGTTTGCGCGCCTTCCATCTCCGAGCGCACGCGACGTCGAGCACGTCGCCCATCTCGTCCTGATGCAGCTCCTTCCGGCGCTCGCCGAAGCCGACTTGGCGGGATTTGGCGCCGCGCTGGGCGAGGTGCAGCGCATTACGGGCGGCTGGTTCGCGCCCGCGCAGGGCGGGGTGTTCGCGCCTGGTGAGACGGGCGAGTTGGTCGAGCGGCTGCGGGCGTGGGGCGCCGTCGGTGTGGGTCAGAGCTCATGGGGCCCCGCCCTGTACGGCATCGCGGGCGATCCGGGCGCGTCGCGGGCGCTGGCGGAGCGGGTGCGCGCGGCTGTAGGTGCCGGGGGCTTGGTATATGAAGGCGGTTTCAGCGTGGGCGGTGCTCGCGTGTGGCGCGAAGGAGGTGCCGTTTAGGTCCGAAAGGGGGGTCCTCTCCCGGTGATTGAGTTCACGCGAACGCGTGATTGACAGTCGCTGCACCTCGGGATATAACCTCTATCCCTAGCAGAAGTCCCGGTAGCAGAAGTCCCGGTGTGAAGGAGTCGGACGATGGTTGTCGCCTGTTGGGAACGCGGGCCCCCCGCTGTCGCGCGGGTCTCCGGATTCTGACGGGCACAGTTTGTCTGGGCCGTTTTTTTCACATCCTCATCCTCAACATGAGGTCAGCTATGAACCGCTTCAAACTGCTGTCCGGTGGACTCGCGGCGAGCCTGATGGTGCTCGTCACGGCGTCCGCCATCGCCCAAGAGGCGGGCCAATGGACCATGACGGGTCGGACTCCCGACCTGCAGCGGTACAGCCCGCTTACGGCGATCAACAAGGCGAACGTGAAGAACCTCAAGGCCTCCTGGACGTTCTCGACCGGCGTGCTGAACGGCCATGAGGGGAACCCGCTGGTGATCGGCACCGTGATGTACGTGCACAGCGCGTTCCCGAACATCGTGTTCGCGCTCGATCTGACCAAAGAGGGCGCGCCGATGATTTGGAAGCATGTTCCGGCTCAGCCGCCCGAGGCGAAGCCGATCGCCTGCTGCGATCTGGTGAACCGCGGCCTCGCCTACCATCCGAGCGGCAAGCTGTTCATCGAGCTGCTCGCCGGCGATCTGCTGGCGCTCGATGCGAAGACCGGCAAGCAGATTTGGCGCGTGCCGAACGCCGACTACAAGACCGGTTCCACCATGACGAACGCGCCGATCGTGATCAAAGACATCGTGATCGCGGGCATCTCGGGTGGTGAGTTCGGCGTGCGCGGTCGCGTGACGGCGTACGACGTGAACAGCGGCAAGGAAGTGTGGCGCGCGTATTCGACGGGCCCGGACGCCGACGTCAAGATCGTCGGCGATGCCAACCCGAACTACGCGTCGCACCGCGGCAAGGACCTCGGCGTCAGCACCTGGCAGGGCGACGAGTGGACGCGCGGCGGCGGGACCACGTGGGGCTGGTATTCCTACGATCCGACGCTGAACCTGTTCTACTACAGCTCGGGCAACCCGGGCAGCTGGAACCCCGATCAGCGTCCCGGCGACAACAAGTGGTCGATGACGGTCTTCGCCCGTAACCCGGACAACGGGGAGGCGAAGTGGGCGTATCAGATGACGCCGCACGATGAGTGGGACTACGATGGCGTGAACGAGAACGTCCTCGTCGACCTGACGATCGGTGGGAAGCCGGTGAAGGCGCTGGTGCACTTCGACCGCAACGGCTTCGGCTACACGATCGATCGGACGAACGGCAAGGTGCTCGTGGCCGAGCCCTTCGGCCCGGTCAACTGGGCGTCGAAGATCGATCTCGCGACGGGCCTCCCGGTTCGGAACGCGCAGTACGGGACCACGTCGAAGAAGAACACCGAGGGCATCTGCCCGGCCGCCATCGGCTTCAAGGATCAGCAGCCATCAGCTTTCTCTCCGCAGACCAAGCTCTTCTACGTCCCCACGAACAACATCTGCATGGACTACGAGGGCGTAGAGGTGAAGTACTCCGCCGGTCAGCCGTACGTCGGCGCGATCGTGCGCATGTTCCCGGGCCCGGGCGGTAACCGTGGCCGGTTCATCGCGTGGGATCCGACCGTCGGGAAGGTCAAGTGGGAAATCAAGGAGAACCTGGCGGCGTATGGTGGCGCGCTGGCGACGGCCTCGGGCATCGTGTTCTACGGCACGATGGAAGGCTGGCTGAAGGCGGTCGATGCGACCACCGGCACGCTCCTGTGGAAGTTCAAGACGCCCTCCGGCATCATCGGCAACCCGATGACCTATCTGGGGCCCGACGGCAAGCAGTACGTCGCCGTGCTCTCCGGAGTGGGCGGCTGGGCCGGCGCCGGTGTGGCGCTCGGCATCGGCCCCGAGGATCCGACCGCCGCGCTCGGCGCGATCGGCGCCTTCGGTGACTACATCAACATCAGCAACGCGGGCGGCACGCTGCTCGTGTTCGGGTTGTAAGCAGTCGAAGGGTAACGCCAATCGCAGTAGGCAGATGTAGCAGTGCACCCGGTGCCGGAGCGAACGCGCTCCGGCACCGGGTGTAGTACTTGGGCACCGCGTTCACCTTCTGACGGACCCGCACGGAGCATGCATGCATTCCACACGGAGTAAACTCGCGGGGGCGCTGCTCGTCGCCTCCGCCAGCGTGGCCCTCATGGCCAGTGCGCAGAGCCGGGCGCCTTCGGACCTCCGGGTCTGCGCCGATCCGTACGACCTGCCCTTCTCCAACAACCAGGAGGAGGGCTTCGAAAACAAGATCGCCCACGTCGTCGCCCGAGATCTGAACGCGACGGTTACCAACTACTGGTGGCCCAGCCGCCGCGGCGTCTTGCGAAACTCCATCCTCGGCGGATTCTGCGACGTCATGATCCAAGCCCCGGTGGGCCTCGATCCCGTGGCGACGACGAAGCCGTATTACCGCTCCACCTACTACTTCGTGTACCGCGCCGACCGCGGATTCGCCCTGCGCTCGCTCGATGACACGATCCTCAAGCGCCTGAAGATCGGCGTGAACATGATCGGGTACGATTACACCAACACGCCGCCGGCGCACGCGCTGGGCTCCCGCGGCATCGTGGGCCTCATCGGCTTCGGGAATTTTCTCAATCCCGATCCCAAGGCCGACCACCCTGATGACATCATCAAGGCGGTGGCGAAGGATTCCATCGACGTCGCTATCGTGTGGGGGCCGCTGGCGGGTTATTGGGTGAAGCGCCAGTCCGTCCCGCTCACCATGGTCGCCTTGCCCGACACCGATGCGGTGTCAGGAATGCCTTTTGCGTTCGATATGGCGATGGCCGTCCGGCACCGCGACAAGGCGCTCAAGGCCACGCTCGATTCGGTAATCGACCGCCGACGCGCTGAGATCACGGCGATCCTCGACGAGTACAGCGTACCGATGATCCAGATGCACCCGTAGCGGCGCGTTGCCGACGGGAAACCGTACAGTCCAACGAGGGAGACGGGACGTGAGGACGAAGCACTTCGTGCGGGGTGGCCTGTTCGGCGCTTGGATTGCGGCCGCGGTCGTTATCGCGTGGGCGCCGCGGGGGGGGCGAGGGGCAGAGCCCGCCGCGGCGCGGGACACCGTGCGGGACAGCCTGCTGGTGTCGGATTCGATCTACCAGGGGTGGAAGTGGTGGCACGTCTACTGCTTCCGCTGCCACGGCGAGGACGCGATGCATCCCATCCTTCCGACCGCGCCCGATTTGCGCTGGGCCCTGAGCCCTACCGGCGCGAACTTCCCGCGCGACAGCTTCTTCAATACGGCCTGGAACGGCCGGCCTGCCAAGGGCATGCCGGCGTGGAACGTACTGCTCGATTCCGCAGCGATCAAAGAGGTCTACCTGTACGTGAAGGCACGGAGCGACGGCTGGCTCAAGCCGGGTCGGCCGCACCGGCTCTCCGACCTGCAGCAGAAAAACAAGAGTCCGTGACGGGTCGCGCCGGGATGCTGTCGGGCGTGGTCGTCGCCGTTCTGGCGGCGAGCGCCGCCCCCGATTCCGGTCGCGCCCAGGCGCCCCTCACCCGCGAGCAGGTGCTCGCGGCTCTCGCCCGCGCCACCCCTCAGCACCCCGCCGACTTCACCGGGATGGACCTCTCCGGGCTCGATCTGGCGGGCATCGATTTCAAGCGCGCCAATCTCACCAAGTGCCGCCTGGTGCGCACCAATCTGGCGAAGGCCCAGCTCTCGTCCGTGACGCTCACCGATGCGGTCGCGACCGAGGCTGACTTCACCGCCGCGAACCTGGACGTCGCCGTGGCCTATCGCGTCGATCTGCGGCGCGCCGTGCTGCGCGATGCCAGCGTCTTCGCGGTCATTTTGTACGATGCCGATCTCTCTGACGCCGACTTGTCCGGCGCCCGCCTTATCGGGCCGATGAACAACGCCAAAGCGCAGCGCGCGAAATTCATCAAGGCGAATCTGGGCGTGGACCCTGGGAACCAGGGGATGGGTATCATGCGCGTCGACGCCAGCAGCGTGGACTTCAGCGGCGCCGACTTGACCGGCGCGAACCTGCGCAAGGTGCTGCTGGTCCGCGCCGACCTCACCGGTGCCGATCTCACGGATGCCGACGTAACGGGCGCCGATCTGACCGGGGCGATCCTCAAGGGGATCCGGGGACGCGACCGCCTCCGGGGGCTCGACAAGGCGCTCCACGTGGACCAGGCGATCTTCAACGACTGACCGGGACGTTCCATTGACCCAGCCGACTCGCCGGCGGCGCGCCGCCGCCCTCACCGCACTCCTCATCCTGCTCGGCGCGTTCGGCGCGAGCTCGCGGGAGCCGCTGCTCTACGTCAGCAATGAAATTCCCAATACCATCTCCGTCGTTTCGCCGCGCACCAACGCCGTCATCGCCACGGTCCCGGTAGGCAAGCGTCCGCGCGGGATGGCGCTGAGCCCGGACCGGCGGACCGTGTACGTCGCCCTGGGCCAGGACGACGCCCTCGGCGTCGTGGACGTGGCGAGTGGCCAGATGACGCGCACTATCCCTGCGAACCGTGACCCCGAGCTCGTGGTGCTGAGCCCCGACGGGAAGGTCGCGTATGTATCGAACGAGGAGATCGCGCACGCATCGGCCATCGATATCGCGAGCGGCAAGACGCTGTTCTCGACGCCGGTGGGCGTCGAGCCCGAGGGCGTCGGGATCACGCGCGACGGCACGAAGCTGTACGTCACCGCGGAGACGAACAGCACCGTCTCCGTCCTCGACGCGAAGACCGGCCGTCTCCTGAAGACGCTGCACGTGGGCGACAACCCTCGCACGGTCACCCTTACCCCCGACGGCACCCGCGCCTGGGTGTCGGCCGAGGCGGGTGGGAACGTCACCGTCATCGACGTCGCCACCGACAGCGTGGTCGCCCAGTTCTCGATCCGCGATGGCAAGACCAAGCCGGTCCGCATCGCGTTCAGTCCCGACGGGCGGCTCGCTTACGTCACGGAGGGCGCGGCGGCGAGCGTGAGCGTCGTCGACGTGGCTCGCCAGGCGGTGATCGACTCGATTGTGGTGGGGCGGCGGCCCTGGGGGATCGCCCTGTCACCCGATGGAGGACGGCTCTACACCGCTGATGGACGCTCCAACAGCGTGTCGGTGATCGACACCAAGACGCGCAAGGTGATCGCGGCCGTCCCGGTGGGCGAGCGGCCGAACGACCTGCTGTACATCCCCTAGCCGAGCGGCACCCGGGTGAGCCACGAGCCGGGGCGGTGGGCCCGCACCCAACCGTCCACGCCCCACACCCGTCCCGCGCGCGCGCCCAGAATCACCACCAGGGTCGTGATCAGCAGGTAATGGAAGCCCTGCTGTGCCGAGCCCTGCCACTGCACCGCGAGGCCGTAGTTCACGACGAGCACCAGTCCGATCGCCGCGGCAAGGGTGGTGCAGCACCCGAACACGAGCCCCAGACCGACGGCTGCCTCGCCGAACGCCGTGAGCTGGGCGTACACGTGGCTGTTCGGGACAACGGTGTTCAACAGGAATTCCTTGAAGAAGCCGATCGGATTGCCCTCCGCATACTTCGTCACCAGGACCGGCATGACGTGCTGCCAGCGATCGGACGCCGTGGGCACGGGCAGGAAGCCCCAGGCGAGCGTGACGCTCAGCTTCGTGAAGATGGCCTTCGCGAACCACACGCCCAGGGCGATCCGCAGGCCCGCCAGCCAGCGGTCGGGCGAGCGCATCGCGGGAAGCGCGCCTGCTGGAGCGTCCATCAGCCTTTCCTCCTTCGGCGTCTCAAAACGTCAGGGCGGCGGTCCTCGCGCGAGCGGCCGCCGCCCTCCAGAGATTCCAAATCTAGACTAATCCGTCACGGGATGGCACCAACGGCGCGCGCCACATTGAGACGGCCCTTGCCGTAGAAGGGACTCGTGCCGTTGCCCGCCAGGTTGTCGGCGGACTGCTGAATGCGCGCCTTGATCTGGCTCGGATTGCGGCCGAGGATCGACACAAGCAGCGCGGCGGTGCCGGCCACGTGCGGGGCGGCCATGCTCGTGCCCTGAGCGCCGACGATGAAGAAGGGGAGTGCTGCACAGCCGGTCAGGTCGACCGGGTGGGTGATGCGGCTGGTCTGCGTACAAGCGGCCCACACGAACACGTCCCTACCGGCCGGCGCGGCGAGTGGCGGACCGAAAGAGCTGTTGCCGCCCGGCGCGGCCACGTTGATGACGGAGCGCCCAAAGTTCGTGTAGTACGCGGGCGCGTCGATATTGGTCCACGGGCCGTTGCGAACCAGGTTCGGGTTGGGATTGGTCGCGTTGGCGTCGGAGGTCGGGCCCGTGGCCGCCACGCAGATCACCGAGGGCGTGTTGCAGAACGTCTGATAGCTGTTTCCGTCGTGATCCAGATCGGTCGTGTCGTTGCCAGCCGAGACAACGATAGTGACTCCCTTGCTGCGTGCGTAGTTGAAGACCTTGTCGAGCAGCCCCACAAAGCGCCCGTTCCCCGCCTTGGTGAACGGGCCACCGAGGCTCATGTTGATGACGTCGGCCCCGTTGTTGGCCGCGTAAATCACGCCGTTGAGAATCGAGCTGAACGGACACTCGTTGATGTAACCGCAGACCTTCACGGCCACGAGCTTCGTGCCCGACGTGATGCCGGCGATGCGCACCGCGTTACTGCTCACCGTCGCAGCCGTATGCGTGCCGTGGAAGAACAAATCCGTGTAAACCTCGTGGCCCGGGAAATACTTCTGAACCGTGTCCGCCTCCGTGAACGGCACGATCACCGTATCTCCGTCGACGACCGCCGGTGCGTCGAACGTCCCCAGCAGTTCCAGGGAGCGCGTCGCATCCACCCGGCCCTCGGTGTCCGCGTGGTGCGGGTCGATTCCCGAATCGAGCATGAAGATCGACACGCTGGAGGAGCCGAGGAAACCGTGCGCCCATGCGACGTCGGCCTGCACCGCGCGCATATTCCACTGACGCGGGTAGCGCACCGCGGCCGCGGGAGCAGCGTTGCTTTGGACGCCGCCGGCCTCTGCCGTCGCTTCCGTGGCCAACAGCGGCACGTCGAGCGGGATCAAGGCGTCGGCGGCCACCGCCTGAATGCCCCGCTTACCGGCGAGCGTCGCGGCGGCGGATCCCTGGAGGCCCCTCACGGCGGCGAGCCCACTGCCCGACGACACCCAGAGCACTTTGCCGCCCAGGGCCGCGACCTGCGCGACAAAATCAGTCGGTACCGAGCCGCTGAACGATACGATGTGACGGCTGTTCGCTGTCGCACCGCTACGGGCGACGGAGGCGAATTGCGGAGTCCGGGCGGAGGCTGCCGGCTCGGGGGAGACGCGCGCGTCGTACGCGCACGCGGCTGCTGCCACCAGTCCCACGGTGGCACATCGGGACACTGACCTGACGAACGACACGGGGCGCCTCAGGGCGAAGGGGATCGAAAACATGGCGCCGATTCGCAGGGTCAGCAAGCAGCACGTCCGACATCACTTCCCGACGCAAAAGTTCGCGAACACCCGATCCAGGACGTCGTCCGGCGTCACCACGCCGATCAGGTCGTCGAGCGCCCCCACCGCGGCGCGGAGATGCGTGGCCGCGGCGGCCGCATCCACTCCGCTTCCCCGGGCGGCGTGAAACGCGTCGACGTCGGCGAGGGCGCGCTCCAGCGCGCCACGGTGGCGGGCCCGCGTCACGACCGGCTCTACGTCACCCAGCACGAGCAGGCGGCCGAACGCGACCTCCGCGAGCTTGCGACGCAGGTCCGCGAGGCCCGCCCCGGTCACCACGGACACGGCGACGGCCGGCCGGACAGTCGGACCGTCGGACGGTGCCTCCACGTCGGATTTCGTATGCACGAACACAACGGGAGCACGCACCTGCGCCAGAAACTCATCGCGCGCGTCCCCTTCCCGTTTCCCCTTTCCCCTTTCCCGATTGTCCTCGCAGAACAGCACCAGATCCGCCGCCGCGAGATACTTTCGGCTCACCTCGATGCCCAGCCGCTCGATCCGGTCGTCCGAGTCCCGCAGCCCCGCGGTGTCCACGAGCCGGAACGGAAAACCCTCGAGCA
>Ga0209161_10000709_pt1 | contig 27207 bp, 28 predicted proteins | sample GraSoiAngelo_155_FD_186169 | JGI IMG/M metagenome (GOLD analysis project Ga0209161, IMG submission 186169) | Grasslands soil microbial communities from the Angelo Coastal Reserve, California, USA - 14_1009_13_30cm (SPAdes) (version 2) | ecosystem: Environmental > Terrestrial > Soil > Grasslands... | reverse complement strand
TGCTCGACAAGCGCCTGCCGGGCTTCGGCGAGCTATTCCGGATGCTCTCCTATCAGGAGGTCGGGGCGGCCGCGATGCTCTCGCGAGCACAGCTGGGCATTTACGCGCGGCGCATCATCGTTTCCTTGCCGGGCTCGCCGAACGCGTGCCGTCTTGCGCTCGAGAAGCTCCTCATTCCGGAGTTGCCCCACCTCATCCGCGAAGTCAGTCGATAGCGCCACCTCTTCCTGCTGGGCGCGCGGCGTATACTCGATTAGCTCCCTGGGAGGACCCATGAGTCGGTCGTGTCCCGTCGCCCTTCTCTCGGTGGTCGTTCTCGCCGTCGGCTGTTCCGGTCCGATGACCGGGCGCACCTCGACCCTCGCGCCCGCGAGCGCGGCTCCCGAGCTGGCCCGGGTCAACACCCTGCTGGCGGACCTCGCCGAGCGGCTGCGCCCCGGGCTCGTTCACGTGCGGGTGCAGCGGGCAACGTCGGCGCCCGACGACGCTCCGCGCGAGGAGCCCGTCGAGCCCAGGCGCAGCACCGGCTCCGGCTTCGTCATCGATGCGAGTGGGCTGATCGTCACCAACGCCCACGTCGTCGACGGCGCGACCACGATCCAGCTGCGTCTCGCCGACGGCCGCCGGTTCAAGGGGACGGTCGTCGGACGGGACAACCGGGTCGACCTGGCGCTCCTGAAGATCGACGGCGCCACGAACCTCACGGTGCTGCCGCTCGGCGATTCGAACCGGCTGCGCGTGGGCGAGCTCGTGCTGGCGCTCGGTCACCCGTTCGGCCTCGAACAGACCGTCTCGTTCGGGATCGTGAGCCGTAAGGGCGCGCCACTGGAGGTCGCGGTGCAGGGCTTCGACTTCATCCAGACCGACGCCGCGATCAACCCCGGGAACTCGGGCGGCCCGCTCGTCAACGTGGCCGGCGAGGTGATCGGGGTCAACAGTATGGCGGCGAAAAACGGCTCGATCGGGTTCGCGATCCCGGCGAGCCTCGTGCAGATGCTGCTGCCCCAGCTCGCCAGCAAGGGACGGGTGGATTGGGGCTGGCTCGGCGTCGCCATCTCGGAGGTGACCGACGACGACGTGGATCGGCTGAAGCTGCGCGAGGCCAGGGGCCTGCTGGTGCGCCGCGTCATGCCCGGCGAGCCGGCGGACCAGGGCGGGGTCCGGGCCGACGACGTGATCATCAGCATCGACGGGCTGCGACTGGAGACGCCGCGCGACCTCCAGCGGGTCGTCTCGTCGACGCCGGTCGGCAAGCGGGTGCGCGTGGCGCTCCTGCGCGACGGGCTCGAGACGGAAGTCGAGGTGACGATCGGCCTCTACCAGGACAGCGAGGCCGCCACGCCGGAGCCCTCCGAGCGCACGCCCCGCCGGCCTGCTCCCGTGCCGAGGTAGTCAGGCCCGGGCGCGGGGCTCGGCGAGGGCCGCGAGGGTCGCGCGCGCCCATGGCTCGTCGAGCGACGGCGCCGGGGCATAGCGGAGAGGGCTGGTGATTCCCATGCCGCCCTCCCAGTCGGCCGCCGCGTCCTCCAGCACCTCCTCGACCGCCAGCAGGAAGTAGCCCAGCTCGTAGCCGGCGGCGCCGGCGACCTCCAGCGGCCCGTCGACCATCCGCAGCTTCACGTAGACCGTCACGTCCGGCTCGATCACGAGCAGGGTGCCCGCGCCCCGCTCGACCAGGTTGCCCGCGCTCCGCGTCCCAGCGCCGATCACGAGGCCGACGGTCCCCGTGTCGTACGCACGCACCTCGAGGTACGAGAGCAGCATCGGATGAGGCCGGCCCTCGGCGTCGACGGTGACGAACGGCAGCGCGATCCCCAGGCGTCGCGCGATGTCGCGTTGCGAAAGACGCTCGAGGAGCTCCGGCGTCAGCGCTGCTCCGAGCCGTCGGGTCACGCCCTCCTTGTCCGTGAAAGCGCGGAGCGTGTCAAGCGGTGACGGGCGATGTCAGAGTGCTCAGCTCGTGAAGCGCGCAAGCGTGTAACTCTTCGACGCTCTCTCGATGGTGCCCGGCTTGCACCACGCATCGGTTCGAGGAGACGCGCGATGGGCTGGACGAATCTTTGGCTCCTTCTGATCGGGGGCGCGATGCTCTCGGCCGCATGTGCGACGCACCGGGAACTGATGGTCGCCGTGGTCGACCAGCCCTTGTTCGCGATGACGAACCTCACCCAGCTCGCCCCCACCGTCGAGCCGCAGGACGATTTCATCGCCGGTTGGCGGGGCTCGAGAGACGGGACGCCCGCGGAGGCCGGAGTGCCGGACGTCGGCGGGCGCTGGACCGGAACCTGGAGCGGAGTGGGTATACTGGCTCGGCGCACGAGCCCGGCGGAGGCGGAATTCACGCAGCGCGGCCGCTGGGGATGGGGCCGGATCGTGCTGGCCGACACGCTCGCCGCCGACGTTCCCGAGATCATCACACGTCGCGGCACGATGGGCGTGCCCGTGGTGTTCGACGTATCCCAGTCGATCGTCGTGGTGAAGCACGAGGTCGGCGGCGGTCACCTGACAGCGTTTTTCAAGGTCAAGGGTGACCAGATGGTGGGCATGATCCGGGGACACGACACCCTGATCGTGCTCGCCCGCCAGAGGTGAACAACACATGAGCAGGCGTCAGAGCCTTCGACTAGTCTCCGAGCGCTGCCACGACGAAGCGTCGAGTAGCAACGAAGCAGCCCGAGCCCAGGCTCAGGACGAAGCGGGTGTCGACAAGCGCCCGCCGCCCCCGCGGAAGCCCGCCGATGTGGTCGAGGACGACGAGATCTTCGACGATCTGGACGAGTAGGAAGCGCGCCCGATCAGCCGCCGGCCTTGGGTGCGACCCCGGCGGCCACGCCCTCGCCGTACCCGTCCGGCGATGTCTCGCAGGTCCCGCCCGCGCCGTTCCGATGGATCGTCAGATCCGTGATCGATGGGGCACTCCCGCAGAGCGGGCACTTGGGATCCCGCCGTAGCCTGACCTCGCGGAAGCGCATGCCGAGCGCGTCGTAGGTGAGGAGGCGGCCGATCAGCGGCTCACCGATGCCAAGCAGCAGCTTGACGGTCTCCGTCGCCTGCACCGTTCCAACCACTCCTGGGAGCACGCCCAGGACGCCAGCTTCGCTTCAGGACGGGACGAGGCCGGGCGGCGGCGGCGTCGGGTAGAGGCAGCGGTAGCATGGGCCCTGGCCGGGCGCGAAGACCGTCGCCATTCCCTCGAACTGGAAGATCGAGCCGTGGACGTTGGTCTTGCCGGCCAGGTAGCAGGCGTCGTTCACGAGATAGCGCGTCTCGAAGTTGTCCGAGCCGTCGACGACGAGGTCGTAATCCTTGATGGTGTCCATGACGTTGTCGACGGTGATGCGCGTCGGCAGCGGGATCACGTTGACGTCGGGGTTGAGCGCCTTGAGGGTCCGGGTACCGGACTCGACCTTGGGCTTGCCGATGTCAGCCGTGGTGTGAAGAATCTGCCTTTGTAAGTTCGTGATGTCGACGGTGTCGCCGTCCATCAGGCCGAGCGTTCCCACGCCCGCCGCGGCCAGGTACAGGGCCGTGGGCGATCCGAGACCGCCGGCGCCGATCAGCAGCACCTTGGAGCGCAACAGCTTTCGCTGACCCTTGTCGCCCACGTGCGACAGCAGGAAGTGGCGGCTGTAGCGCTGGATCTGGTCGGTCGTCAGCGGAACTTCCTTGACGGTCGGCAAACCGGACTGCACCCACTTCTGATAGCCGCCCTGCAGGTTGATGACCGTCCCGTAGCCCAGGTCCTTGAGTGCCTTCGCGGCCAGCATCGACCTGAGACCGGTCTGGCAGTAGAGGACGATCGGCGTCGACGGATCCGTGACCGCGGTGCCCACCCGGAACTCGAGGAAGCCGCGGCTGATGTTCGTCGCGACTTCCAGATGGCCGTCGCGGAACTCGTCGGGGTCACGCACGTCGATGACGGCCAGCTTCTCCCCCGCCGCGAGGCGCTTGGCGACTTCGGCCGGGCCCTCTTCGGGCACGACCTGCCGCGCCTCGGCGAGCATCTCCTTCAACGTCTTCATGATTCCGATATTACCCCATTTCCGGTCGGCTCGACGGTGATGCGATGGCAACGCTTCGCCGGGCCCGGACGCGGTTGCTATACTTGCAAAAATCCATGCCGAATTCCATCAAGGGAATCATTCTCGCGGGGGGATCAGGCACCAGGCTCTACCCGCTGACCCACGCCGTGAGCAAGCAGCTGATGGCGATCTACAACAAGCCGATGGTGTACTACCCCCTGTCTACACTGATGCTGTCGGGTATCACCAGGGTTCTGCTCATCACGACCCCCCAGGACATGGAGTCCTACCATCGGCTGCTCGGCGACGGTCGCCACCTGGGCCTCACCATCGACTACGCGGCCCAGCCGCGCCCCGAGGGCCTGGCCCAGGCCTTCATCATCGGGCGCCGCTTCGTCGGAGGGGACCGCGTCGCGCTCGCGCTCGGCGACAACGTCTTCTACGGCCACGGGCTGCCCGAGTACCTCAAGCACGCCGCGGACCGCGCGACGGGCGCCACGGTCTTCGCCTACTGGGTGCGCGATCCCGAGCGCTACGGCGTGGTCGAGTTCGGCCCCGACGGACGTGCGATCGGGCTCGAGGAGAAGCCGGCCAAGCCGCGCTCGCCGTATGCGGTGACGGGCCTCTACTTCTACGACAACCAGGTCCTCGACATCGCGGCGGCGCTGAAGCCCTCGGCGCGCGGCGAGCTCGAGATCACGGACGTGAACGCGGCGTATCTGCGCCGTGACCAGCTGCACGTCGAGAAGCTGGGCCGCGGCATCGCGTGGCTCGACACGGGCACCCACGAGGCGCTCCTGCAGGCCTCCACCTTCATTCACACGATCGAGGAACGGCAGGGGCTCATGGTGGCGTGCGTCGAGGAGATCGCCTACCGGATGGGCTACATCACCGGCGACGACGTGCTCCGCATCGCCCGGCCGATGAAGGACAACTCGTACGGGCAGTATCTGTTGCGCCTGATCGAGCCCGAGCCGTAAGATCGAGGCACCCGATGGATCTGACGCCTCACGCCAAGCGCGTCTTCCAGACGCAGTCCTACAGCCCGATTCCCAGAATTGACGGCGTCGAGCTCATCGAGCTCAAGCGGTTCGCCGACGACGGCGGGAGCATGACCGAGCTGGCGCGCCTGACCGACGGGCTTCCGCAGGCGTTCGCGGGATTCGCGGTACGCCAGATCAACTACAGCGAAGTCGAGCCCGGCGTGATCAAGGCGTTTCACGTCCACCAGCGCCAGTCCGACGTCTGGTACGTCCCGCCGTCCGACCGGATGCTGCTGGTCCTGATCGACGTCCGCCAGGCGTCGAAGACCGAGGGCACGCGCATGCGGCTCACCCTCGGCGCCGGCGCCTCACGGCTCGTGCGCATCCCGCCCGGCGTCGCCCACGGCGTGCGGAATCTCGCGGCGGCGCCCGGACGCATCATCTACTTCACCGACGTCCATTTCTCGCCCGAGCCCGCCACCTCCGACGAGGGCCGGCTGCCGTGGGACTACGTGGGCGCCGACATTTGGGACGTGACCCGCGGGTAGCGTGTGAAGCTGCTGGTGACCGGCGGCAGCGGGTTCATCGGCTCCAACTTCGTCCGCCACGTCCTCGCGACGCATCCCGACGACCGCGTCGTCAACCTCGACAAGCTGACCTACGCGGGAAACCCCGCCAACCTGGCGGACATCGAGCGCGACCCACGCTACGCGTTCGTCCAGGGGGACGTCGGCGACGCGAAGGTCGTGCGTGAGGTGATCCGCGGCGTCGATGCCGTCGTGAGCTTCGCTGCCGAGTCGCACGTCGATCGGTCGCTGGTGGAGCCCGACGCGTTCCTGCGCACGGACGTCTTCGGCGTGTTCACGCTGCTCGAGGCCGTGAAGGAGCTGAAGATTCCGCGGCTCCTCCATATCAGCACCGACGAGGTGTACGGATCCGTCGAGCGCGGCTCGTCGCGCGAGATCGATCCGCTCCGCCCGTCCAACCCGTACTCGGCGTCCAAGGCCGGCGGCGACCTGCTGGCGCTGGCCTACTGGCAGACCCATCGGCTGCCGGTGCTGATCACGCGCTCGTCGAACAACTTCGGGCCCTACCAGTATCCAGAAAAGGTGATCCCGCTCTTCGTGACCAACGCGCTCGACGATCAGCCGCTGCCGCTCTACGGCGACGGCAAGAACGTGCGCGACTGGCTCTACGTCCTGGACAACTGCGCCGCCATCGACCTGGTGCTGCGCAAGGGCGGCGAGGGCGAGGTCTACAACATCGGCGGCGGCCACGAGGTCGAGAACGTCGTGCTCACGCGCCAGATCCTCCAGCTCACCGGCAAGCCCGAGAGCTTGATCAAGCCCGTGAAGGATCGGCCCGGCCACGACCGGCGCTATTCGCTCGACTCGAAGAAGGTCCGCCAGCTCGGCTGGACGCCGCGCCATCGGTTCCCCGACGCGCTCGCGACGACCGTCGCCTGGTATCGCGAGCACGAGACGTGGTGGCGCCCGCTCAAGTCCGGCGAGTTCCGCGCGTATTACGAAAAGCAGTACGGCCACCGCTGACCCTGGAGAAGCTCATGAAGCGAGTCGCATCCACGATCCTGGTGTCGGTTCTCCTGCTCCCGGCGCTGACGCTCGGCGCCCCGTCCGCGCCGGAGCGGCGCATGAATCCCAACGAGATCTCGGCGCTGCCGTCGTTCGTCAAGCGCGTGGAACCCGCGATCGTCGCCCTGCACGTGCGCAACGACGAGCACGCGGTCTCCTCCACGCGCCTCGGCAGCCGGCGGTTCGGGAGCGGCGTCGTCTTCGACCCGCGCGGCTACGTGCTCACCGTGAGCTACCTGCTGCTGGACGCGGTCGGCGTCGAAGCGCGCGGGCGCGACGGGCGCACGATCGCGGCGCGGGTCGTGGGCCTCGACCTCGACTCCGGCCTCGGCGTCGTCAAGCTCGAGGGCGATGGGCCATGGCCGGCGGCGACACTCGGTGACTCGCAGTCCATCGCCGCCGGCGCGCGGACCGGCACGGTCGGCGTCGACGAGGACAACGGTCTGGTGCAGGTGGCCGGCGCCGTCCAGGCGGTCCAGCGGTTCTCCGCCTACTGGGAGTACATGCTCGACCGGGCGATCATCGTGGCGCCGGCCAGTCCGCAGTGGGGCGGCAGCGCGCTGGTGAACGAGCTCGGAGAGCTCGTGGGCATCATCTCGCTGCGGCTCGGCGAGGCGCCCCACGCGAACCTCGCGATCCCCGTCGAGCGGTTCGTGCCGGTGAAGGACGAGCTGATCGCGAGCGGTCGGATCGCCAGCCGGCCGCCGCGCCCGTGGCTCGGTCTCTACACCGTCACGCTGCCGGAGGGGGTCGTGGTCAGCGAGCTCTCGCCGATCGGCCCCGCGCTGCGGGCCGGCTTCCGCCGGGGCGATCGGATCGTGCGGGTGAACGGGGTGGCCGTCGCCTCGCAGGAGGAGTTCTACGAGCAGCTCTGGGCCCGGCGCGCCGGCGATCTCATCGAGCTCGCCGTCCAGCGCGACAACAAGGTGCAGATCATCGCCGTGCCGTCGGTCGATCGCCACCGGCTCTATCCGGTGCGATAGCAGTGCGCGCCGCAGGCCGTCGCGGGGCAGGGGCCCCGCCGGCCGAGGCGCGGCGATAAACGAGGCCGCTGAGTTAGACTCTCCCCCATGAAGGGCGCCGAACACCCGTACCAGGGGCGCGGCCTCATTGCCGACCCCATCCATCAGTACATCCTCTACACGCGACCCCGCGGCCTCGCCGGCGAGGCCACCGAGCAGGACCTGATCGACACCGCGTGGGTCCAGCGGCTGCGGCGCGTGCCCCAGCTGCAGTCGGCGCGCTGGGTCTATCCGGCGGCCGAGCACAGCCGATTTCAGCACTCGCTCGGTGCGATGCACCTGGCGGGGCGCCTGGCCCAGCAGCTCTACCCGTCGCTCCGCGTGATCTTCCCCGACGCGCCGTCGCCCGCGCTGATCGAGGAGCTGCTGCGCATGGCCGGCCTGCTCCACGACGTCGGCCATGGGCCGTTCGGCCACTTCTTCGACGACAACTTCCTGGTCGACTATGAGCTGACCCACGAGCTGGTCGGCCAGCGGATCATCCGCGAGGAGCTGGCCGACATTCTCAAAAGCCTCCGGCGCAGCCCGAGCGGCGCGTTCGAGGCCGGCGAGTCCATCGACCCGGAGTGGATTTGCTACCTGATGGGGAAGTCCTACACGCAACCGCTCGAGTCACATCCGCGCTGGCTGCCGCACCTGAAGCCGCTCCTCTCCGGCGTCTACACCGCGGACAACATGGACTACGTGCTGCGCGACGCCTACATGTGCGGCGTCGCGGTCGGGCCAATCGACATCGACCGCATCATCTATTACTCGTTCTTTTCCGAGAAGGGCCTGACCCTCGACCGCGCCGGCCTGCAGGCGTTCACGATGTTCCTGAACGCGCGCTTCTACATGTACACGAACGTCTACTACCATCGGACCACACGCGGGATCGACCTGCACCTCAAGGAGATCTTCCGGGAGACGATGCGCATCGCGTTTCCCTTCGACCTGCGCAAGGAGCTCCACCCGTACCTGCATCTCACCGAGTGGACGCTGCTCGAGGACGTGGGCCGCTGGCACGACGACGAGGATCCGGCGAGGCGGGCGCTCGGGCTCGAGTGGCGCCGCGTGCTCGATCGGAAGCTCAAGTGGCGCATGTCGAGCGAGGAAGTGCTCGACCAGTTCGAGGCCCGCAAGGGCCAGGGCTTCCTCGACGTCGACACCGTCAAGAGGCGCGTGCGCACGTTCCTGCCGCCGGCGCTGCGCGATGTGCCGTTCGAGATCGACATGGCGCTGCAGGACCCGCGGCCGCTGAATCCGCTCAAGATGGGCGACCGCCAGATCTACGTCTACGACAGCGCCTCGCGGCGCGTGTCCGAGGAGCCGCTGACGGAGATCTTGAAGTATCTGCCGGGGAAGGTGGCGCAGTGCCGGATCTTCGCCATGACGCACCAGCACGACGCCGAGCTGGCCCAGGCGCTGAAGCGGGCGCTGAGTGAGGAGCCGCCCTCCATCGTCACCAACGTCTGACCGACGTGACCGACCGTCTCTACTGGCCGATCTGGTTCTGCGCGGCGCTCCTCACCGGGATCGTCGCGGGCTTCATGCTGGGCCACGCACTGATCCTGGCGCGGTTTATCGACTGGCTGCTCCTCTCCGGGACGCCCTCGCTGGGCCAGGCCTACGCGGCGTTCCGCGCGTCGGCCGGGCGCGCGGGGCTCGCCGGCTACTACGCGGTCGCGGGCCTCCAGGTGATCGGCACCAGCGCGTTCCTGATCGTATCGCTCGCGGCGCGCCGCCACCGGACGGCGGCGCTGGTGGCTGGACTGGCCGGCGCGCTCTGGGTCGCCGTCCACTACGCGTCGGGCTTCGGGGTGCTGGAGGCCAGGGTTGTTCGCGCGGGGGGCGAGATCCCGCGCGAGGTCGCCGGACGGTTCGTGGACTGGAACGTGCCGATTCATCTCTTTCACGCGGGGACGCTGGCGGTGGCGCTGGGCGCGCTCCTGTCCGTGCCGCTGGCGGCGCTGCGTCAGAAGGACTAGGTCATGGAAAAGTTCCGGGGCGTCGACTACTACGGCATCGAGCGCCTCCTGTCCGAGGAAGAGCGGATGATCCGCGACGCCGTCCGCGACTGGGTCGAGGCCGAGTTCCTGCCGCTGGTCGTCGAGCACCACCGCGCCGGCACGTTCCCGGTTTCGCTGATCCCGAAGCTCGGCGAGCTCGGCGTCTTCGGCGCGACGCTCAAGGGCTACGGCTGCGCCGGGCTCAACAACGTGGCCTACGGCCTGATCATGCAGGAGCTCGAGCGAGGCGATTCCGGGCTGCGCTCGGCGGCCTCCGTGCAGAGCGGGCTCGTCATGTACCCGATCTACTCCTACGGATCCGACGCCCAGAAGGAGAAGTGGCTCCCCGAGATGGCGCGCGGCGCCAAGATCGGCTGCTTCGGCCTCACCGAGCCCGATCACGGCTCCGACCCGGGCGCGATGAAGACGCGCGCCCGTCGCCAGGGCGACGCCTACGTGCTGAACGGCACCAAGCTCTGGATCACGAATGGGTCGATCGCAGATGTCGCGGTGGTGTGGGCCAAGGAAGACGACGGAGAGATTTACGGCTACCTCGTGGAGCGGGGAACCCCAGGATTTTCCACCATTGATATCCCTGGCAAGTTCTCGATGCGCGCGTCGATCACGTCCGAGCTGTCGTTCCAGGACTGCCGCATCCCGCTCGAGAACAAGTTCCCGAACGTCAAAGGGCTCCGCGGCCCGCTCGGCTGCCTCAACCAGGCGCGCTACGGGATCGCCTGGGGGGCGGTGGGCGCCGCAATGGCGTGCTACGACTGGTCCTTGCAGTACGCCCAGCAGCGCATCCAGTTCGCCAAGCCGATCGCCTCGTTCCAGCTCGTCCAGCAGAAGCTGGTCTGGATGATCACCGAGATCACCAAGGCCCAGCTCCTCTGCCTGCAGCTCGGCCGGCTCAAGGACGAGGGCCAGGCCCGCCCGCAGCAGGTCTCGATGGCGAAGATGAACAACGTGCAGATGGCGCTCGACAGCGCGCGCCTGGCCCGCGACATCATGGGCGCCGCCGGAATCGTGGACGAGCACCCCGTGATTCGCCATATGATGAATCTGGAGACCGTGAATACCTATGAGGGTACGCACGACATCCACACCCTGATCATCGGTCGCGACATCACGGGGCTCGACGCCTTCGGGGTGTAACGCCCCAGGAGGGTTTTTCATGCGCGTGCTGATCGTTGACGACGATCCGGAGGTCCGGGACGTGCTCGCCGAGGCCTTCCGCATGGAGGGCCTCGACGTGCTCGAGGCGTCGAACGGGCTCGAGGCCCTGCTCTACGTCAAGCGCGACCGTCCCGACGCCGTGGTGCTCGACCTCATGATGCCGCGCCTCGGGGGCGTCGAAGCGCTCAAGCGCATCCACGACTTCAACCCGGGCATCCGAGTCCTGGTGGTGACCGGGACCGACGATCCCGAGCTCCATCGCCAGGCGACCGCGTCGGGCGCTTCCGCCGTGTTCACGAAGCCGGTGGCCATCGCGGCGCTCGTGGCCGCGCTGGCCGCGCCCGCGCTGGCCGCGGCCCCGCCGGTGCCGCCGGCCCCGCGCCGCCCGGCGCCCGCACCGGCCAAGCCGGCGTTCGCGCCGACCGGGCACATCCTCGTCGCGGACGACAACCCCGAGGTGCGCGAGATGCTCGAGGACGTGCTCACGTCGCTGGGCTACGTCACGAAGACCGCCGCCGACGGCACCGAGGCCGTACGCGCGGTCATCGCCGACGCGCCCGACGTGGTGCTGCTCGACGTCTACATGCCCGGGCTCAGCGGTGTCGGCGCGCTGCCGACGATCGTGGCGGTCGCGCCCCACACCAAGGTCATCATGATCAGCGGCAGCGCCAACATCGACGTGCTGAAGCGATCACTCGCGTTCGGGGCCCACGACTACGTCACCAAGCCGTTCGAGATCTCGAGCCTCTCGCGCGCGATCGAGACGGCGCTCGCGATGAAGCGGCTCGAGTCGAGCCGAGACAGCTAGCCCGCTCGGCCCGGCGGCGGGACGGCGTTGTAGATCGCGCCGCCGCCGTCGCGATACCCTCGCAAGAGGCTCGCCGCCTCTTCCCGGCCCACGCCCCACACCGTGGTGACGCCTCGCTCGGCGATGTACGCGTACGACTCGGGGAACACCGGGCCCTCCTCGAAGCCCACCGCCATCGCGTCCTCACGCGTCGCGGCGATCACCAGTCGGCTCACCCCGCTCCACAGCGTCGCGCCCAGGCACATCGCGCACGGCTCGCAGCTGGTGACCAGCTCGTGCGCCGGCTGCCCGGGCGCTCGGAGCGTGAACGATCCGACGCGCTGTTGGGCGAGCATCAGCGCCACGATCTCGGCGTGCAGGACGGAGTTCTGGCGACGGACGACACTGTTGACGCCGGCCGCGACGATGCGGCCGGACCCGATCTCGAACACGGCGGCGCCGAACGGCCCGCCGGCCCCCTGATGGACGTTCTCGCGCGCGAGGCGGATGGCGAGCGCCATCTTCTGCTCGTCGGTGGCATAGCTCGCGCCGGCCGCGGTCACCGCATCGACCCACGCGGGCACGTCGATGACCAGCTGGGGTCCCGAGGCCTCCACTACCGGGGCGTCGCGACGCGCGGTGCGGCGTCGTGGACGTCGAGATCGCGCGCGCGGGGCGCGACGTGGCCGAACGCGCGGATCGTCGCGCGCGGGAGCGCTGCGTGCATCGCGGAGTAGTGTAACATTGTGGCGTTATGGCGGACTCAAAGCCGGCCGCCTACACGGCACCGGCGCTCGTTGCGTCGACCTCCGATCCCGTCAGAGCGAACGCGAAGCTGATCTCGCTCCTGGCGCTCGGCCACTTCGTCGTCGATCTCAATCAGGGCTCGCTGCCGGCGCTGTTGCCGTTCTTGAAGGCGGCGCACCAGTTGTCGTACGCCGCCGTCGCCACGATCGTGCTCGCTGCGAACGTTGCCTCGTCGCTCGTGCAGCCGGTGTTCGGCTACTTCGCCGACCAGAGCGCCCGGCGCTGGATGCTGCCGACGTCGGTCTTGCTGACCGGCGCCGGCTTCGCGCTGATGGGGCTGGCGCCCGGATACGGCACGCTGGTGGCGCTCGTGCTCCTGATGGGGTTCGGCGTCGCCGCGTACCACCCCGAGGGCTACAAGACCGCGACCAGCGTCGCGGGCGAGCGCAAGGCCACCGCGCTCTCCTGGTTCTCGCTGGGCGGCAACGTCGGCGTGGCGCTGGGCCCGCCGGTCATCACCGCGCTGGTCACCGCGGTGGGGTTGGCCGGAAGCCTCGGGCTGCTGGTACCGACGCTCATCGTCTCCGCGCTGCTGCTCGCGGTGCTGCCCTCGTTCGCGGAGTCGGCCGCGCCTCGGGCCGCCGCGGCCGCCGCGGCGCGGGGCGCGAACATGCCGGGCGCGATGGCGCTGCTGATCCTCGTGGTCACGATCCGCTCGTGGGCGACCCTCGGGTTCACGACGTTCGTGCCCTTCTACTACATCGACGTGCTCGGCGCCGACCCGCGGCTCGTCGGGCCGCTGCTGTTCGTCTTCCTCGGCGCGGGCGCGCTCGGGACCGTCGCCGCCGGACCACTCGCCGACCGCTGGGGCCCGCGCGCGTTCACCCAGTGGGCCCTGCTGGCCGCGCTGCCGTTCGGCGCGCTCTTCCTCGTGGTGAAGGGCGTGCTCGCGTTCGTAGTCCTCGGGATCTTCGGCGCGCTCCTGACCTCGAGCTTCACGGTGTCGGTCGTCCTCGGGCAGGCCTACCTCCCGCGCCGCGCGGGTATGGCCTCCGGGTTGATCGTGGGCTTCGCGATCGGCGCCGGCGGCGTGGGCGTGACGGTGCTGGGATGGATCGCCGACCGCTATGGCCTGCCCACGGCCCTCTGGATCACCGCGTTCACGCCGCTCGCGGCATTCGTGGCGAGCCGGTTCCTGCCGGCCCCGCGCGCTCACGACGACCGGTGAACGACGGGCTCCCGCTTCAAGACGGTGAGCAGGTCCTGCTCATCGATCAGCGCGGCAAGCGCCACCTGATCTTTCTCCGCAAGTCGGAGACCTTCCACTCCGACCGCGGCTGGGTGCCGCACGACGCGATCATCGGCCAGCCGGAAGGCAGCTGGGTGCGGAGCTCGATGGGCCTGCGCTATCTGGCGCTGCGGCCCTCGCTCGCCGAATACGTGCTCGAGATGCCGCGCGGCGCCCAGGTCATCTATCCCAAGGACCTGGCGATGATCCTGTTCTGGGCGGACATCTATCCCGGCTGCCGCGTGCTCGAGGCCGGCACCGGCTCCGGCGCCCTGACGCTGGCGCTCCTGCGCGTCGTCGGCCCCGATGGGCGCGTCATCACCTATGAGCAGCGAGACGAGTTCGCGCGCCGCGCGCTGGCGAACATCCACATGCGACTCGGCGAGGTCGCGAACCTCATCGTGCGGCTCCGTCCGGTCGAGGACGGCCTGCCCGAGGAAGAGCCGGTGGACCGCGTCCTGCTCGATCTGCCGGAGCCGTGGCGGCTCACGAGCCTCGTGGCGGCGGTGCTCCGACCCGGCGGGATCTTCCTCTGCTACGTGCCGACGATCGTCCAGTCCCAGCAGATCGCCGAGGCGCTCCAGCGCGAGCGGCAGTGGGCGCTGGTCGAGACGTTCGAGACGCTCTACCGGCCGTGGAATATCGAGGGCCAGTCGGTGCGGCCGTTCCACCGCATGGTCGCCCACACCGGATTCATCACGGTCGCGCGGCGGGTCGTGCCCGAGGAGGGCGCCGCGCCGCCGGCGCGGGTGCGCCACCTCGAGCCCGAGGATTAGCGGCGCCGCATGATCACGTTGATGCGGCGGCATCGCAAGGCGCTCCAGATCGGCCTGCTGGTCGTGATCGCCGCGTTCGTCGCCTCGCTGTTCGTCTTCGGCGCGACCGGCTCACGCGGCGGCGGCGATCCGCGCGATACGGTCGCGACGGTGAACGGCGAAGTCATCCCGATCGAGCGGTACCAGCGGCGCTACAAGTCGTACATGGAAGCGTACGCGCAGATCTACCGCGACCGGTTCTCGCCGGAGATGGCCGAGCGGCTCGGCCTGCCGCAGCAGGTTGTCGGCGACCTCGTCCAGGAGGCGTTGATCGTGCAGCGGGCCGGCGCCGAGGGGCTCACGATCACCGACGAGGAGCTGAACGCGCGGATCCACGCGATCCCGGCGTTCCAGGAGAACGGCCGGTTTTCCCTCAAGCGGTACCAGGAGATCCTCAAAGTGCGCGGCTTCAGCGCCGCCGGGTTCGAGGGCGAGATCCGCCGCGAGCTGACGCGCGCGAAGGTCGAGAACGCGGTGAGGAGCGGCGTCAAGGTGTCGGAGACCGAGCTCGCGCAGGCGTTCCGCCTGCGGCGTGAGGAGGTCCGCGTCGCCTGGGCGCTGATCGAGCTGCCATCGATCGTGGCCGCCACCGGCGCCACCGACGAGGAGATCGCCGCGTATCTCGCGCAGCATCCCGACGAGTTCCGCCAGCCGGACCGCCGGCGGGTCCAGTACGTCACGATCAGCGCGCGGGACTTCGTGACGCCGGTGAGCGATGCGGACGTCGAGAAGTACTACCACGAGCACGCGGCGGAGTTCGAGAGCCCGCGGCAGGCGCACGCCGCGCACATCCTCGCCCGCGTCGGCGAGACCGGTGGGAGCGAGGCGGACGACAAGGCGCGCGCCAAGATCGCCGACGCCATCCGGCGGGCCAAGGCGGGCGAGGACTTCGCGAAGCTCGCGAAGGAGCTCTCGGACGACCCCGGGTCGGCGTCGCGAGGCGGTGACCTCGGCTTCGTGGGCAAGGGTGAAGTGGTGCCGCAGTTCGAGCAAGCGCTGTTCGCGCTGAAAAAGGGCGAGGTCTCGGCGGAGCCCGTGCGCACGCCGTTCGGCTTCCACGCGATCAAGGTGTTCGAGGTCAAGGAAGGCGGACGCAAGCCCCTGAAGGAAGTCGCGGCGGCCATCAAGAGTAAGCTCTCGGCCGAAGCGACCGAGCGAGCCGCGAAGGCGAAAGCCGACCAGATCCGCCCGCCCCTGCAGGCCGCGAAAGATTTCGTGGCCGAGGCGAAGAAGCTCGGCCTCCGCCCGATCGAGACGACGATGGCCCGCGTCGATCGCGTGGCCGGCCTCGCCGCGCCGGATCCGCTCGAGGAGGCGGCGTTCGGGCTCTCGATCGGCGGCACCTCGGCGCCGGTGGCGACGCCGGTGGGGCTCGTCGTGCTCAAGAGCGTCGAGGCGATACCCGCCGGCGTCCCGCCGGTGGCCGAGATCAAGGACAAGGTCGCGGCGTCGGTGAAGCGCCAGAAGGCGGAGACGGCGGCGATGGAGCGGGCCAAGCAGCTCGCCGCCGACGCGCAGGCCGGCGACTTCGGCGCCGCCGCGAAGAAGGCGGGCGCCACGGCCGGCGAGACGCCGCGCTTCTCGCGCGCCAAGCCGGCCGAGCGGCTGCCGGGTGACGCGATGCTGGCGGCGCTCCAGACGCCGGCCGGCCAGCTGAGCGCGCCGGTCAAGGCGCAGCAGGGGTATTACGTGCTCAAAGTGCTGGAGCGCGTGCCGCCCGATATGGGTGGTCTCCAGGCCGAGCGCGACAAGCTCCTGAAGGAGATCCTCGCCCAGAAGCAGAGCCTGGCGTGGGAGTCGTGGCTCGCCGGCGCGCGGGCGAACGCGAAGATCGAGACGCACCTGCCCGCGTCACGGAGGGGCTGAGCCCCGGCTGCCGCTCACGGGCTCATGCTAAGGTTAGGGCCATGTCCGTCCAGCGCACGCCGATGACGCGTCCCGGCTTCGAGAAGCTGCGCGACGAGCTCGATCGGCTCAAGCGTGTCGACCGGCACGCCATCACCAAGGCGATCGCCGAAGCCCGCGCCCACGGCGACCTCTCCGAGAACGCCGAGTACCACGCCGCCCGCGAGAAGCAGAGCTTCATCGAGGGACGTATCGCCGATCTCGAAATGAAGGTCGGGAACGCCGAGGTCATCGAGCCTCCGACGTCGGGCGACCGCGTCACGTTCGGCTCGACGGTGCTCCTCGAGGACGAGGGCGGCAAGGAGATCCGCTATCAGATCGTGGGTTCCGACGAAACAGATCCCGCGCGGGGCCGGATCTCGGTGCTGGCCCCGCTGGCCCGCACGCTCATCGGCAAGAGCGTCGGCGACCGGGTGACCGCCCAGCTTCCCGCCGGCAAGAAGACCTTCGAGATCGTCAAGGCGAACTTCGCGTGGACAGCGTGAGGGCCTAGCGTGCCGACCGCGCGCGTCGACGGCGTCAACCTGTACTACGAGGCGGAAGGCGCGGGCCAGCCGCTCGTCTTCGTCCACGAGTTCGCGGGCGACCACCGCAGCTGGCATCCGCAAGTGCGGTTCTTCTCGCGCCGCTACCGCACGATCGCCTTCAACGCGCGCGGCTACCCGCCGTCCGACGTGCCCGAAGGCGCCGAGGCCTACTCGCAGGATCGCGCCGCCGAGGACATCCGGGGCGTGCTCGACGCGCTGAAGATTCCCAAGGCTCACGTCTGCGGCCTCTCGATGGGTGGCTACGCGACGCTCCACTTCGGCCTCAAGCATCCGGACCGCGCGCTCTCGCTCGTGGTCGCCGGCGCCGGCTACGGCAGCGCATCGGGCGAGCGCGAGAAATTCCTGCGCGACTCCGAGGCCGTGGTGAAGCGCTTCGAGGACGACGGCATGGCGAAGACCGCCGACTTCTACGCGAAGGGTCCGACCCGCGTCCAGCTCATGGACAAGGATCCGCACAGCTGGCGCGAGTTCCACCGCCAGCTCGCCGAGGGCTCGGCGCGCGGCCACGCCCTCACCCAGCGCGGCGTGCAGCTCCGGCGGCCATCCATCATGGACCTGGGCGAGCGAATGGAGAAGCTCGAGGTCCCGACCCTGATCATGACCGGCGACGAGGACGATCCCTGCCTCGAGCCGGCGATCTTCATGAAGCGCAAGATCCCGACGTCGGGACTGGTCGTGCTGCCGAAGTCGGGCCACGCGATCAATCTCGAGGAGCCCGAGGCGTTCAACCGCGCCGTGCTCGACTTCCTCACGGCGGTGGACGCCGGCAAGTGGCCGCGGCGCAATCCCGCGTCGCAGACGGGCTCCGCCATTCTTCCTGCGGAGAGACACTGATGCCACTACCGCTCGAAGGGTTCACGGTCATCGACCTCACGCGCGCCCGCTCGGGCCCGACCGCCGTCCGCCAGCTCGCGGACATGGGGGCGAACGTCATCAAGATCGAAGCGCGCGAGGAGCTCGAGGGCGACTCGACCGCGCTCGGCTTCGACTTCCTCAACCTGCACCGGAACAAGCGCTCGATGACGCTCGACCTCAAGCATCCGCGCGGCGTCGAGATCATCAAGAAGCTGACGGCGCGCGCCGACGTCGTCGTCGAGAACTTCCGGCCGGACGTGAAGAAGCGGCTCGGCATCGACTACGAGGCGCTGTCGAAGGTCAATCCGCGGATCGTCTACGGCTCGATCTCCGGCTTCGGCCAGACCGGCCCGTACGCCGAGCGGCCGGGCTACGACCAGATCGCCCAGGGCATGGGCGGGCTCATGTCGATCACCGGGCTGCCCGGTCAGGGCCCCGTGCGGGTCGGCATCCCGGTGGCCGATCTCACGTCCGGGCTCTTCCTGGCCCAGGGCATCCTGGTTGCGCTGCTCGAGCGCGAGCGGTCCGGCAAGGGCCAGTGGGTCCACACCTCGCTCCTCCAGGCGATGGTGACGATGCTCGACTTCCAGGCGGCGCGCTGGCTCGTCGACGGCGAGATCGCGCCGCAAGCCGGCAACGATCACCCGACCGGGATCCCGACCGGTGTCTTCACGACGTCCGATGGCCACATCAACATCGCCGCGTCCGGACAGACCATGTACCGGCGGCTCTGCACCGCGATCGGCGCGCCCGAGCTGATCGACGATCCGCGGTTCAAGACGCTCGGCGACCGATCGAAGAACCGCAAGCAGATGAACGCCGAGCTCGATCGCGTGCTCGTGAAGAAGACGAGCGCCGAGTGGATCGAGATCCTCAACAGGGCCAGCGTGCCCACCGGGCCGATCTACAACATCAAGCAGGTGTTCGAGGATCCCCAGGTGAAGCACAACGAGCTCTCGCAGCCCGTGCGTCATCCCGAGCGCGGCGAGATGCTGGTGCAGGGGCTGCCAGCGACGCTCTCCCGCACGCCGGGGGCGATCCGCCGCGCCGCGCCCATCCACGGCGAGCACACCAACGAGATCCTGCGCGAGCTGGGCTACACCACCGAAGAAATCGGCGTCCTGCGGAAGGATGCCGTCGTCTAACGTTTCGCTCCTGACGGAGGAACCCACCTTGGACATCACGCGGACCCGTGCCCGCACGTTCGCCGTGGCGGTGACCGTCCTGCTCGTGTGCGCCGCGCTCGGCGCCGCCCTCGCCGATCGAGCCGATGCGCAGGCGAGGCCGGAAGGCGAGATGCGCTGGGCGCTGTACGTGACGGTCGCGCCGGCGTGGCTCGACCCGGGCGAGGTGATGGGTTTCATCACCCCGTTCTGGATCCAGTACGCCCTCCACGACGCGCTCGTGAAGCCGATGCCCGGCAACATCATGACGCCGAGCCTGGCCGAATCGTGGACGCTCAGCCCCGACCAGAAGACCTACGACTTCAAGCTGCGCCAGGGCGTGAAGTTCCACAACGGCGACCCGTTCACCGCCGAGGACGTGAAGTTCAGCTTCCTGCGCGCCAAGAGCTCGCGGGTCCTCAAGGAGAAGGTGCGCGACATCGAGATCGTCGACGCCCACCGCGTGCGCTTCCATCTCCACGAGCCCTTCCCGGACTTCATGGCTTTCTACGGCACGCTCGCGACGGCGTCGAGCTGGGTCGTGCCCAAGAAGTATGTCGAGAAGGTCGGGGACGACGGGTTCAAGAAGCACCCCATCGGCCTCGGGCCCTATAAGTTCGTCAGCAACAACCCCGGCATCGAGGTAGTCCTGGAAGCCAACGAGAGCTACTGGCGCAAGATGCCGTCGGTCAAGCGTCTCGTCCTCAAGAGCGTGCCGGAGCCGACGACGCGAGCGGCGATGCTGAAGAAGGGCGAGGTCGACGTCGCCTACCTGCTGGACGCGCCCGCGGCGCAGGAGCTGAAGCGCGATCCCAACTTCCGGCTGGCGTTCTCCGGCGCGATCGGCATCCATTTCCTCGACTTCTTCGACCAGTGGGACCCGAAATCACCGTGGCACGACCGGCGCGTGCGACTGGCCGCCAACTATGCGATCGACCGCAAATCGATCAACGACGCCGAGAACCTCGGCGCGTCCCGTCTCACCGGCGGCATGGTGCCGCGCAAGTTCGAGTTCGCGCTCGCGCTCGAGCCCTATCCCTACGATCCGGCGAAGGCCAAGCAGCTGCTGGCCGAGGCGGGCTACCCCAACGGCTTCGACGCCGGCGATCTGTATCCGTATCCGCCCTACTACTCGATGGGGGAGTCGGTCGGCACCAATCTCGGGTCCATCGGCATCAAGACCAGGATCGTCACGATGGAGCGCGCGACGTTCCAGACGACGTGGCTGCAGAAGAAGCTGAAAGGGATCTGCGTCTGCGTCCACGCGCCCTACGGCAACGCGGCCACACGCATGGCCGAGTTCGTACCGATCGAGGGCTCGTTCGCGCGCGGCGCCGATCAGGATGTCGAGACGCTCTTCCGGCAGCAGGCGCGCGAGACGGACCGGAAGAAACGCGAGGCGATGCTGCACCAGATCCAGAAGCTCCTGCACGAGCGCGTGCGGTTCGCCCCGATGTGGGAATACATCTGGCCGAGCGGCATCGGGCCGCGGGTGGGGGATGCGGCGCTGATGAAGATCGATCCCTACCCGTGGTCGGCGCCCTACGAGGACGTGACGCTGAAGAAGTAGCGATCGACCCGACGGCGAGCGAGCTCGAGACGGCGGCGGCGCCGTCTAGCGCAGCGCTTCGCGCAGCTCGCGCGTGAGGACCTCGACGGTCCCGCGCGTGCCGCCGGCGAGCTTCAACTTCCACTCGCCCTCGGTCTCGAAGCGCCGATCGCGCAGCCGCTCGCCCCAGGGCTTGATCGCCTCGCGGATCGCATTGAGATCGAAGGGGTCGCGCCGCAGCTCGCGGGCGCGCGCCATCACGTCGGGGGCGGCGCGGATGAACGCCCGGAGCGCCGCGCCCGTCTTGATCGAGTACTTGCGGCCCGCCCACGCGGACGGGAAGGTCGTCGAGAGCGCCTTGATGTAGTTCAGGAAGAAGCGCTTGGCGCCGCTCCGCAGCTCCTGGAGCTTGCCGCCGCTGCCGACCTTCTCGACGGTCTCCAGGAAGTCCACGATCTCCTCGGCCAGCGGTGCCTGGCTCACGCGGCCGCGTCCGGTGCCGAGCATCTTGATCTCGCCGTGGAGCGGCGAGGTGTCGTCTTCGTTGAGCGAGCGGATCACGTCGTGGGCCAGCGCCTGGTTCGCGTCCGGATAGAGCTTTCGCCCGGAGAGGCTGATGATGTGCGACGGGTTCAGCCGCGTGTGCTTGGCGTTGATCGTGACGAACAGCTCCACGATCTGCCGCGCGTCGAGCGAGTCGAACAGCACCGCCGGGACCTCGATGTTCATGTTCTCGCCCGCCTGGGAGAGCGCGTGCAGGGCGAGGAGCCGGTGCTGGCCGTCCAGCACCCGCAGTACCCCGTGCTCCTCAGGAATTTGCAGCAGGCCGAGATCGTGGTGGCCGGCGACGGGCGTGAAGGTGAACCGCTTCTCCGACGTGATGATGACCGCGCCGGGAATCGCGGGCAGCGTCGCGGCGTCCTTGCACTCGCGGTAGTAGGCGACGAGCTCGTCGATCTTGCGGCGGATCACCGGCCGCTGGTACGCCGCCTCGCTTTCGCCGATCCGCCTCTCGAGCATGTCCCAGTTGACCCGCGAACGGTTCATCCGGCTTTTCTTGGCCGGCTCGTTCGTCGGGCCGCCGGCGTAGCCCAGGACCTCGAACTTCACCAACCTGTCGATATCTTTGGCCGAAAGTCCGGCTTCGTAGAACTCGACGCCGAACTGCTTCACACGGCGCGTCGGGACAGTAATCATAGGTGTGAAAGTCTAACTGATAGGCAAACCCCTGTCAACAGAGGGGTTTTAGCCGTCCAGACGACCTGGCTCGGGTAATATTGACACGGTGAGCGGCCCCGCGCTCGTGCTCGTCGTTTGTGCCGCCGTCCTGCACGCGATCTGGAACGCGCTGGCCAAGCGAGCCGAGAACCAGTTCGTCTTTCTCTGGTCCTCCGTGTCGCTCGCGGCGCTGCTCCTGACGCCCATCGGCCTCCTGAAGCTCCGCTCCGAGCGCGCGCCGGCCGCGGGTCTGCCGTTCGTCGCCGCGAGCATCGCGATCCACGCGCTCTACTTTTGGGCACTCGGCCGCTCGTACCGCTTCGGCGACTTCTCGCGCGTCTATCCGATGGCGCGCGGCCTCGGCGTGGCGCTCGTTCCGCTGATCGCGCTGCCCCTCTTCGGCGAGCAGCTCGCCGTTCTCGGCTGGCTCGGCGTGGGCCTCGTCGTCCTGGGGATCGCGTCCTTGAACGTCACCTCGACGGCGAGCAGCTCGCCGGTGCACACGCGCGCGGGCACCGCGTGGGCGCTGGTGACGGGCCTGACGATCGCCGGTTATTCGCTCGTCGACAAGGCCGGCGTCGCCCGCCTCCACCCGATGCCCTACATCGCGCTCATGGGCCTCGGCCTCAGCGTGATCCTGGCGCCGCTCGTCCTCGCGAACCGTCCCGCGCTCGTCCGGGAATGGCGCCTGCACTGGCGCCAGATCCTCGTGGCGTCGGCGATGAACCTGACGAGCTATCTGCTGGTGCTCTTCGCGTTCCGCCTCTCGAAGGTGGGCTACGTGGTCGCGTCGCGCGAGCTGTCGATCCTGTTCTCGGCGTTCATCGGAGCGCTCTGGCTCGGCGAGGGGCGGCTGGCCCCGCGGCTCGCCGGCGCCACGGTCGTGCTCGCGGGCGTCGTCTGCGTCGCGCTCGCCCGCGAGTGACTATTTGAGCCCGAACGCCTCTGCGGCCATCGCCGAGATGTGGCGGCCGATCGCGATCGACGCGGTCGCGCCCGGGGACGGCGCGTTCAGCACGTGCACCGCGTCGGCCTCGGCGATGATGCGGAAGTCGTCCACCATCGTGCCGTCGGGGTTCACGGCCTGGGCGCGCACGCCGGCTCCGCCGCGCGTGACGTCCTCGGAGCGCAGGGCGGGCACCAGCCGCTGGAGCGCCTGCACGAACGCGCCCTTGCTGAGCGAGCGGTACATCTCGTAGCTGCCCATGCGCCAATACTTGCGGGCCATGTTCCAGAAGCCGCTGTAGGTGAGCGTCCCCGCCAGCTCGCCCGGGCTCACGCGGCCGAACGTGTAGCCCTCACGCGCGAACGCCAGCACCGCGTTGGGGCCGGCCTCGACCTCACCGTGCACGGTGCGCGTCAGGTGGACGCCGAGGAACGGAAACTCCGGATCGGGGACGGGATAGATGAGGCCGCGGACGATGTCCTGGCGCTCGGGGCGGATCATGTAGTACTCGCCGCGGAACGGGATGATCTTCAGATTTACGCGCGCGCCGGCCATCCGTGCCACCACGTCGGAGTAGAGCCCGGCACAGTTCACGATGCGTCGCGCGCGTACGACGGCGCGCGGCGTCTCGAGGTCGATGGCGTCGGCGGTTCGCGTGATCGACGTCACGCGGGCGTTCGTCTCGATCGTGACGCCGCGGGCGGTCAGCTCCCGCGTCATCGCCGAGCACACCTCCTTGTAGTCGACGATCGCGGTCGAGGGGGACCGGATCGCGCGGAGTGCCTTGGCGTGCGGCTCGATCTCCCGGAGCTGCGCCGGCTCGATCATCTCGACCGGCACGCCGTTGGCGATCCCGCGCTCGTAGAGCGTCTGCAGGCGCGGCAGCTCGGCCGGCTCGGTCGCGACGATCACCTTGCCGACGTGGTCGACGCGGATCCCGTGCTTCTGACAGAACTCGAGCATCAGCCCCTTGCCCTCGACGCAGAGCTTGGCCTTGTAGGAGCCCGGCTTGTAGTAGATGCCGGAATGAATCACGCCCGAGTTGTTCCCGGTCTGGTGGGTGGCGAGCTTCGCTTCCTTCTCGAGGATGACGAGCCGCGCCCGCGGCGCTCGCTCGTTGAGCGCGCGCGCGGTAGCGAGGCCGAGGATGCCGCCGCCGATGACCGCGATGTCGTAGGAGTTTTCCATGGCCCACCATTGATAGAATCTGGCACGACCGCTGTCAAGCCCGGACGCCGACACGCCCGGACGCCGACACCCAACAGGGAGGGACTTCGTGGCCGGAAAGTATTTCGAGGAGCTCACGATCGGACAGACCTTCCGGCACCAGCCCGGACGCACGGTGACCGAGGCGGACAACGTCTGGTTTTCCTGCCTGACCATGAATCCGCAATCGCTCCACGTCGACTTTCATGCCGCTGCGCAGGCCGAGTTCGGCAAGCCGCTGGTGAACAGCCTCTTCACGCTCGGCGTCGCGGTCGGCCTCTCGGTCGGCGAGACGACGCTCGGCACGACCGTCGGCAACCTCGGGTTCGAGAAGGTGGAGTTCCCGAAGCCGGTCTTCCACGGAGACACGATCTATTCGGAGACCGAGGTGGTCGACAAGCGCGAGTCGCGCTCGCGTCCGCAGTGGGGCATCGTGACGTTCGTGCACCGCGCCCTCAACCAGCACGGTGAGGTCGTCATGGTGGCGCGACGCAACGCGATGATGCGCAAGAAGGGCGCCTGAGCGTGGCGCGGCGGCGGCGGTCGCTCCACTTCGTGCCGGGCGGCAACGACCGGATGCTGGCCCGAGCGCTCACGCTCCCGGCCGACGGCCTGATCCTCGACCTCGAGGACGCCGTGGCACCCGACCGCAAGGCGGCCACGCGCGGCGTGGTCGGTGAGTGGCTCGGCCGCGATTTCGGCGGGCGTGAGCGCTGGGTGCGGATGAACCCGATCGCCACCGGCCACGGTCGGGCCGACCTCGAGGCGACGATCGCGGCCCGCCCGGACGGCTACGTGGTGCCGAAGCCCGGCCGCGCCGCCGACGTCCGCGAGATCGTCCGGGTCCTCGACCGGCTCGAGCAGAAGCACGGGATCCCCAACGGGACCACGCGGCTCACGCTGATCGCGACGGAGACGCCCGAGGGGTTGCTGAACATCCGCGAGATCGCGACCGCGACGCCGCGAACCGTGGCGATCTCGTGGGGCGTCGAAGACCTGGGCGCGGCGATGGGGCTCGGCCGCGTGCGTGACGCCGAGGGACGGTATCTCGACATCCCGCGCTACGCGCGCGTCATGTGTTCGGTGGTCGCCGCCGCCGCTGGCGTGGAGGCGATCGACACCGTCTTCACCGACATCGCCGACCTCGACGGGCTCCGGCGCGAGTGCGAGGAGGGCGTGGCGATGGGTTTCACCGGCAAGATCTCCATCCATCCCTCCCAGATCGCCGTGATCAACGAAGTCTTCACGCCGCTCAAGGGGGCGGTCGACGAGGCCCGCGAGCTGGTCGCGCTGTTCGACGAGCACGCGAAGCGCGGCGTCTACGCGTTCACCTTCAAGGGCCAGATGGTGGACGCCCCGCACCTCACCCGCGCCAGGAAGCTCCTGGCGAGGGCAGGAGTGGAGTGAGCCCGGCGACGGTCGAGCGGACGTCGAGGCCTGCCGCGTAGCATGCGGGCGTTCGCGCTCTCGGCCCCCGGGCCGATCGAGACCGACCCGCTCCGCGCCGATTCGCGCGCCACGCCGTCACCGGGACCCGCCGAGATCCTCGTCCGCGTGAGCGCGTGCGGCGTGTGCCGCACCGACCTGCACATCGTCGAGGGCGATTTGCCGCTGGTCCGATCGCCCATCGTGCCGGGTCACCAGGTCGTGGGCCGCGTCGAGCGGGCGGGCGCCGCCGCCAGACGCTTTCGGATCGGTGACCGCGTGGGCATCGCCTGGCTCCGCCGGACGTGCGGCGTCTGCGACGCATGCCGGCGGGGCCGCGAGAACCTCTGCGAGGGCGCGGAGTTCACCGGCTATCACGCGGACGGTGGATTCGCCGACTACGCCGTGGCGCCGGAGGCGTTCGCCTACGCGATTCCGCCGATCTTCGACGACGGCGAGGCGGCGCCGCTGCTCTGCGCGGGCATCATCGGCTACCGGGCCCTGAAGCTCTCCGAGGTGGCGCCGGGCGGTCGCCTCGGCATCTACGGCTTCGGCGCCTCGGCCCACGTGACGCTGCAAGTCGCGCGCGCCCGCGGCTGCGACGTGTTCGTGTGCACGCGCGAGCCGTCCCACCGCGAGCTCGCGCGCCGGCTCGGCGCGACGTGGGTCGGCGACGTCGGCGACCCGATGCCCGCGAAGGCGGACGGCACGATCATTTTCGCGCCGGCCGGCGAGCTGGTGCCGACAGCGCTCCACAACCTCGCGCGCGGCGGCACGCTCGCGCTGGCCGGGATCTACATGACGCCCGTGCCGTCGCTCGACTACGAACGCGACCTCTTCTATGAGCGCACCGTGCGGAGCGTCACCGCGAACACGCGCGCCGACGGCGAGGAGCTCCTGGCCGAAGCGGCCCGGATCCCGATCCGCCCGGCGACGACGACGTTCCCGCTCGCGGAGGCCAACCGGGCGCTCGCGCTGCTCAAGCGCGGGGGCTTCGCGGGCGCCGGAGTACTCTTGACCGGTGAAGGTTCTCGCGTATGATCCTGGCGTTGTTGTAGCGGGTGCCGTGAGCACGGAGCAATTCGAGGGTGGCCTGCGACAGGCACGTCCCCTGAGGAACGCGTCATGAGCGCTCAAGAAGATCTTCTACGTCGAGCCGAGCAGGTGTTGCCCGGAGGCATCCTGGGCAGCCACCGGAGCGGCCCCGGACTCGAATTCGTCGTCAAGGAAGGCCGCGGCGCGTACCTGTGGGACATGAACGGCCGGCGATATCTCGACTACCTCCTGGGCTCGGGCCCGATGCTGCTCGGCCACGCGCATCCCGCTGTCGTCGAGGCCGTCGAGCGGCAGATGGCGCGCGGCACCTCGTACTTCCTGCTGAACGAGCCGGCGATCCAGCTCGCCGAGGAGATCGTGAAGGCGGTTCCGTGCGCCGAGCAGGTGCGCTACACGTCGAGCGGCTCGGAGGCGACCTTCTTCGCGCTCCGGGTGGCGCGCGCGTTCCGGAAACGCGAGAAGATCATGAAGTTCGAGGGCGGCTTTCACGGCACGCACGACTACGCCCTGATGAGCGTCGTGCCGCGCTCGCCGAAAGCGTTCCCCGCGCCCATGATGGACTCGGCGGGCGTTCCGCACGCGATCGAGGGCGAGGTGCTGATCGCGCCGTACAACGACCTCGCGACCGCCGAGGCACTGATCGCCGCGCACCACGACGAGCTGGCCGCGGTGCTCATCGAGCCCTACCAGCGCACGATCGTGCCGGCGCCGGGGTTCCTGGCGGGGTTGCGCACGGCCACGCGCCGCTACGACGTGCCGCTCGTCTTCGACGAGATCGTCACCGGCTTTCGCTTCGCGTACGGCGGCGCCCAGGAGTACTACGGCGTGGTCCCCGATCTGGCCGCCTACGGCAAGGTGGTGGCCGGCGGGTTCCCGCTGGCGTGCATCGCCGGCCCGAAGGTGATCATGCGCCACT